>VOFB01000606.1_pt1 | contig 16000 bp, 23 predicted proteins | sample 5384141 | NCBI WGS metagenome assembly VOFB01 (sample SAMN12384721, study PRJNA508395) | human gut metagenome | isolation source: healthy gut A | host: Homo sapiens | reverse complement strand
AACGAGTTTGTAGAGAAAATCCTTGTCCACGAACGCGCCCGAAAAGGCAGCCAGGACACCACGCAGGAAATTGAAATCTACTTCAATTTTTTAGGGCGCTATATCCCACCATCCTTACAGCCGATTCCTTTAACCCCGGAGGAACAGGAAGAACTGCAGAAAAAAGAAGAACGCAAGGACAGGCTTCATCAGAATTATTTGAAGCGGAAAGCCAGCGGCGCACAGAAACGGTATGAGGACAAAATCAAGGCGAAGAAAAAAGCGGAAATGGACGCTAAGAAAGCCCTGATCCGGGCTGAGGATATGAATAAAGGTGTTTTTTCTACTATCGGTCAGCTACCAAAAGAAGAGCCGCGCAAAGGCAGCATAGCAGCCAGCGCAGCAGTCTAATCATCACGAAGCAAAGGAGAATGAATATGAGTAAGTTGACTTACATTCGTTGTGGAGATTATGATATACCCAACCTAAAACTTTCTGAACAGCCGGAAACTTCTATCGGCAAGTACGGCAGAATGCGAAAATCCTACCTAAAGGAACATCGCCCCATTCTCTACAACCATCTGCTGATGAGCCGCTTTTCATAAAAAGCTGGTACTGTGTCATGTTCCGTTCTGAAAGAAGTTCTGTCAGTCGTTTACTCACGGCTTCATTTAGCTGCATCCGCATCACCACCAATCCCTGTCACTGTACTAATTATTATATGGCGGTACGTTGGAAATTTAGTCCCTGTGCCTGTACCAATTGAATGTTTGTAGTAGAATGTTTGTGTTGTCAGGAAGATGGTGATTATAAAACTTGTGCGTCATGGGAGCGACAAGGGGCACATCATCCATCATAAACGAGTTGGTGTTCTGAACACACAAAACAGAGGAGGCGTGGTATGAACAAAAAAAGAAAATAATCAGATTAGTAGGTGCTGTCGTGGTCTGTATTCTGGTCTTTGTATTTATCGTGATAAGAGGCAAATCACCAAATCCAGCAGAGAACCCGGAGGAAATGTTGGGACGGATTGAAAACGCTTTAGGAGATGAGTACAAGAAGCAATCCATGACGGAATTAGTTGCCACCCTCAAATATGGAGACGAGGAGGGCAATGAGATCGACTATTACATACTCAAACCACCTATTATGAAGCCGATCCTGCGGAAATAACGGGACTAAACACAGAGGCAATCAAACGAATCGTTAATCCTGACCGGGCCGATTCCTGCCAGAAAATGAAAATTCAGGATTGGGACGCTGCCCTTTATGAAAGAGGGGAACTATCCTACCTGTGCTGGACATATTCGCCGGAGGTGAGCTATATCCTGGAATATAGCCCCTATGCGTTTGCGGATGAAGAAATCATAAAAATGGCGGAAAGTGCAAAGCCCATAAATGAAGAATAGACAGACGCCGGACACGGCGGCCCGCTGGCCGTTGCATCCGGCGTCTTTATTATGGCTTGTTTCTATGCATTTAGAACCCCAATACGGCGGCAACGGGATAAAGAATACCGCCGCCCCAGCAACCACGCCGGAAAAGCCTTGAAATTTCAGTCGTTTTCAGGCTCTAAATGCGTAGGTTGGCGGGCTGTTTGGACATAGCAAAGCCCCGGCAGCGTGGCCGGGGCCTGATGATCTTTACTTAATTCCATGAAGATTCCTGTATTCCCTGGGGCCGAGGCCATAGGCTTTCTTGAACAATTTTGCAAAGTGGCCGGAATTGTGATACCCGACTTTAGCCGCAATCGTAGCAATTCCATAATCAGAATTTTTTAGCAAAATCAGCGCCTGGTTTAACCGCAATTCCTTGAGATATTCATACGGCGTTGTCCCATAATACTTCCGAAATGCCAGTTGATACCGGGCTGTACTCATACCCGCTATCTGGGCAAGTTCTTCCCCTGTCGGGTATGCGGCCAGATCATTTTCATCACCGTTACCGTTTTTCTTAAATTGCGGATGTCCTTATAATCCAGCTTTACAGAAATATGCTTTTGTTCCTGCTCCATGCCTTTCACAACAAGAGAAAGAAGCTCCATTACTTTGCTTTCCAGATAGATTTTCAGCGTATGCCCCTCTGCCTGACAATCCCGTATCTGCTGGAACACAAAGTTGAGTTCCGGCAGGCTGGGGTTTTTGAGAATGTAATCCCTTGCAGAGTTGAGAAGTTCGGCGTTGTTCCTGTCATGCAGCCGAAAATAAGTATTGAATATTTGGGCGATAGAATCACTTTCGTAAAACGAACAGGCTTCCCGCCCTCACAATAGGTGTAAGTTTTCTTCTGTGTGTTTAGATAGCAATAAATCCCTTATCCACCTGATTCTTTCCGTCCACCAATCTTGAATGAACTGCTGTCCGTTTCAAACTGGCTGATCTCCATATAGTCCTCTGAAATTTCAGTGATGCTTTTCAAAGGTGTCCTTGGGCGTATAGTCACCAATCAAAATCAAAGAAGATCGTCCTCAAACTCGATCAGTTGAACGTGCCGTTTCCGTATTCGGAAAGCATACGGTAGAAAAAAACACCGTCGCCGCAAAGCTCCTGCACCCTTGCAAAGTGCATGGCTTCGGGGAGCTGTAACAAATAGTCAATTACAGATGGAACCATTGTACCGCCGCCTCCTTTCTCTACTTGATAGTATATCATACCGGCTTTCTGCGCGCCACTTCAAAAAAAGGTGACAATCAATATTTATCGATCACGATTTTATAAAATATATGAAACAAAAACGCTGAAAACCCTAGAAATATCAGCACTTTCAGCGTTTTCAAAACGCAAACAGTAAAGCGGGGTGGCTATTGAAATTTCCACTTCGTGCGGGTAAAATAGATTGTGTCAGGTTAGCAAAATCTAACTGGCACATTTCAAAGAAAGGGATATCGTTTCGATGGAACAAAACGAACCGGATTATCATACGTTTTACTCTTGCGAAAGAGGAGCGCGGCAAGTTAAGCCTTGGGATGCTGCTGGCGGTCTTTTCGTCGGCCCTGTCTTTCGTCCCGTATTTGGTAGTCTACCAAATCCTGCTTCTGATAATCAAGCAGGAGGTGCCGCTTCCGCAATTCTTGGTTGGGCCGGAATCGGCATTGCCGCAGCAGTCTTACAGGCAATCCTGACATCCTTTGCCGGTATCTGCTCTCATACGGCGGCTTTCAACACCATGCACAGAATCAAGGTCAGAGTATTGGAGCATATGTCCAAATTCAACCTTGGATTCTTTCAGGAACACGCGCCCGGACAGATCAAAACAACCTTGTTTGATGATGTGGACAGGATTGAAACCTTTCTGGCCCACAGCACTTTGGAACTGGCCCAAGCAATCGTCGTTCCTCTGATGATGTTCATTTTCATGCTGCGGCTGAACTGGATTATGGCGCTTATCATGCTGGTTCCTATGATCTTGGGGATTGCAATTCCGATGGCCCTCATGGGGCGCTACCCGGATTTGACGGACGAGTTTGCAGGCGATACGGAAAAGCTGAACGCTTCCGCAAATGAATTTATCACCGCTATGCCGGTTATCAAAATGTATCACCTTACAGCCGAAAAATTTGAGCAGTACCGAAATTCCTTGAAGATATATACAGACTGTTGGATTAAGATGTGTGAATCGTCCTGCAATCCGCTGTCTATCGCTCTTGTGGTTTTGGATTCTGCCATTCTGTTCACGCTGCCGGTGGGCGGTTGGCTGTATCTGCGTGATTCGCTGTCTGCGGCATCGTATCTTCTCTTTATTCTGCTGACTATGTGCTTTTTCACGTCTTTCCTGAACATGGTGACGATTGCTATGCAGTCTATGGAGCTGGGCAGCGGCCTTGATAATGTGAAGAAGATCATGGATATGGAAACCATGAAAAGCGGACAGCAAACCCTTTCCAAAACCGGCTGTTATGGTATTGACTTTGACAATGTGACCTTTAACTACACACACACAAGGCGGAAAGGATGCGTTGTCCGACGTTGATATTCATTTGGAACCGGGCAGCAAAATGCTTTTGTCGGCCCGTCCGGTGCTGGCAAGACGACGGCGGTACAGCTCCTTGGCCGCTATTGGGACGTGAGCAGCAGGACAATCAAGATTGGCGGCGTCCGGTTACAGAACTTCAAACCGAAAATCTTTCTGACTTAACCGCGTTTGTATTCAGGATGTATTTCTTTTGGAGGACACGCTTCTTGAAAATATCCGTATGGGGAACGAATGCTACCGAGAACAGGTACGCCAGGCGGCAAAGGCGGCGCAGATTGACGATTTCATTATGAGCCTGCCGAAGGATACGCAACGAGAATAGGCGACGAGGGAGTGAAATTATCCGGCGGCCAGCAGCAGCGGATTTCGATTGCGCGGGCCATTTGAAAGACGCGCCTATCGTTGTTTTTCGACGAGGCAACTTCCTATTCAGAACATTGAGAACGAACACAAAATACAGCTTGCACTCAAAACCTCCTGCGAGGAAAGACCACGATTATGATTGCCCACAGGCTTCATACCATCCGCAATGCGGATAAAATTTTGTCTTTCAGGATGGAAAAAGTTGTCGAACAGGGAACGCATGATGAACTGATCGCCAGCGGAAGTACATACAGCCATATGTGGGACACCTATACAAGAGAAACTATCGGGGAGGAGTGAAAAGACTATGTTACGCAGTATTCAGAAATTGATTGGTGACAAACGAAAGCAGTTGATATTTCCTATTTTCCTTATGTCACTGGACGCCATCGGAAGCCTTGTCATGTACCTTATGCTGTATTTTACCGTAATTCATCTCCTGAACGGTTCTCTGACAGGTGGGCTTGTACGAAACTATACCATTGTATGCCTTATCAGTATAATTCTCCGGCTGATTATTTACCGCAGCGGCTATTTTCTCTGCTTTTCCAGAGGGGCCGAAATGTGCAGCGGCCTACGCTTGGATTTGGCAAACCATTACCGTTCTCTAAGCCTTGGCTATTTTAATCAAAACAGCAGCGGGTATCTGCTTAGTACACTGACAAAGGATTTAAGCAATTTTGAACTTGTATTGACCCATACGCTGCCCTCTATCGTCAAAAACATTGGTCATGGGCTGCCTGATCTTTGGTTGGAACCTTTTTATCAACTGGAAACTGGCGTTGGCCGAGTGCGTGGTAATTCTGATCGCGCTGCCGGTTTTGAATTGGGGCAACCGGCTTGTAGAGAAGTACGGAACGATCAAGCGTGATCGACTTCTAAAATGATCTCTATTGTTCTGGAATACATCAAGGGCATGAAAGTGTTCAAGTCTGCAAATATGACAAAGTACGCACTTCACAAGAATGTCTGATACGTTGGAGGACATACGGAAAACCAGCGTACAGGCGGAAGTAAAAACCGCCGCCCCCACAAGTATGTATTCTATCATTGCAAATTTCCTTTTGCCGTTTGTCCTGCTGATTGGAAGCTATCTGTTCCTTGGCGGTACGATTGCTTCTGAACTGCTTGTGGCGTTTATGCTTATGAGCCTTGCGCTTTCTGCGCTGCTGATTGCGTTTGAACATTCGTATAACCTGCTGAAAGAACTGAAACTTGCCACTTCTAATCTGGAACAGGCATTTGACACAAAGCCGCTATCCTACAAAGAAGAAAAGGTAAAGCTCTCGCACTTTGATATTACCTTTGAAAACGTGGACTTCTCCTATAACCAGCAGACCGATGTTTTACACAATATCAGTTTTCATGCCCCGGAGGGAAGCACTACGGCGCTGATCGGGCCGTCCGGCTCCGGTAAATCTACGGTTGCTAATCTGACGCCCGGTTTTGGGGATGTGACAAAAGGCTGCGTCCGCATTGGTGGGCAGGACATACGGGAGCTAAATCCTGACGGACTTTTTGCACTATATCAGTGAGGTATTCCAGGAAAATACTTTGCTGTCCGATACGATTTACAACAATATCAAAGCTGGCCGTGAAGATGCTACCGAACAGGAAGTGATTGCGGCGGCAAAGGCGGCCCATTGTCATGAATTTATCGAAAGACTGCCTAATGGCTATCAGACCCATCTTGCCGAGGGCGGCAACACCCTGTCTGGCGGTGAAAAACAGCGGATTGCTCTTGCAAGGGCAATCTTAAAGGACGCGCCTATCCTGCTTCTGGATGAATCAACGGCTTCTCTGGACGCTGACAATGAAGCAAAAGATCAATCAGGCGTTAGACCGCCTGATGAAAGGGAAAACCGTTTTCGTGATTGCCCACCGTCTGAACACTATTCAGAACGCAGATCAGATTATTGTGCTGAATCAGGGACGGATTGAAGAAACGGGAACGCATGAAGAACTGTTAAGAAAGAAAGGCCATTACTACGAAATGGTGCAGGAACAGCAGAAAGCAAGAGAATGGATTGGTAAAGGGGGCATAAACAGGAGCCGGTAATGGAGGTGATACCGATGGGGCTACTTGACCTATTACTGGTTGCTGTCGGTCTATCAATGGACGCTTTCGCGGTTTCAGTATGCAAAGGTTTGAATACCAAAATGCACCCAGTAAAAACAGGGCTTGGCAGGGCTATATTTTGGTGGATTCCAGGCGCTTATGCCTACGCTGGGATATATCTGCGGCGGAACAATTCGCCAGTACATTGAAGCGGTTTCCAAATATGTTGCACTGTTTCTTCTGTGCATAATCGGTATCAACATGATTCGAGAAAATCTAAAAGGTGAATGTAAAGAAACAAACAGAGCATTGGGTTTTACTGTTATGGTTCCGGCTGCGATTACTACAAGTATTGACGCTTTTGCTGTCGGCATAACGCTGTCAGCCTTAAATGTAAAAATTATCCCCTCGGCAACACTGATAGGAACCACAACATTCTTAATTGCATTTGTCGGCGTATGGATTGGACATTTTTTCGGAAATCGGTTAGGAAACCGGGCCGGAATATTAGGCGGTGTGATTTTAATTTTAATCGGGGTACAGATTTTTATTATGGGCTGACAGAAAAAGAATTGGAGGAATTTAAGAAATGAAAAAAATTAAATGAATTGAGCGATGGCTCCTGCGGAAGGGTTGTTGCAATCAACGGGGACGCGCATTTTCAAAGCCGCGTGACCTCCATCGGCCTTACGATTGGCTGCCCTTTTGAAGTGATTCAAAATCCGAAAAAAGCGGCCCGTTTTGGTGTACGCAAGGGACACGATGGTTGCCATCAACAAAACGGAATCTGACAAAATCATGGTGGAGGTGACAAAACAATGAGTGAAAAAACGATTGCCCTTTAGGCCAGCCGAACTCCGGCAAATCAACCTTGTTTAATGGCCTGACTGGTTCCCGTCAGCACGTCGGGAACTGGCCCGGAAAAACAGTGGAGCGCAAGGATGGTTCTTTCGTTCACAAAGATACCACCTATAAAATCATTGATCTTCCGGGAACTTATAGCCTGTCTGCAAATTCGGATGAAGAAGTTGTTACACGGAATTACATAGCCAGCGGGCAGGCAGATGTTGTTTGCATATTGGCTGACGCCTCCCAGCTCAACCGCAGCCTTTTCATGCTGGCTGATTATACCGGGATTCGCGTTCCCGTGGTTCTCCTGCTGAATATGATGGATGTGGCAAAATCGCAGGGGAAGCAGATTGACACCAATGGAATCGCTAAATCCCTGGGCATCCCTGTTGTGCCGCTGGTTGCTGCCGGTAAAAAACAGTATGGCACATTTTTCCGTATGTTAGAAAGCATTGATAAAAATGCTTCGACTTTAGACGAAAAGCGCCTGGCGCAGATTTATCAGAATACAATCGGGGCCGCGTTTGACGAGATCAAGGCGCTGCTTCCTGCGGACGGAATCGGCATCTATTCGTCCACATGGTTGACTGCAAAGCTGATAGAACAGGACAAATTGGCGCGCTCTCTTGTGAAAGAAACCGTTGATGCAGGCACTTATACCGCGATTGAAAAGAAGCTGTCCGATGTAAAGGACGGAAACCTTTTGACAGGTGATTGCAAATTCCAGTGGATTGACAAACTTGTAAATGAGAACGTGACCAGCAAGAAGAACAAGCTGCTGCGGAGCCGGTTTGATAAGGCAGCCACAAGCAAACGCTGGGGAAAGCCTATTGCTATTGGCATGATCGTTTTAGGTCTGATCTGCTCTATGGTGATTGGCTTCCCGCTGATGGGGCTTTTCAGCGGGCTTATCAGTGCAATTTCCGTCCCTCTGGCTAACTGGCTGCTGGATATAGGCGCAGCGCCATTCCTTGTATCGCTGCTCTGCAACGCCATTTTGACTGCTGTTTCTTTCGCTCTGCAAATGGCAAGCTATGTGTTCGGAATCAGCCTTGTCTTTGGCCTGATGGAAGATGTCGGCTATATGGCGCGAATCTCCTATGTATTCGATGATACTATGACAAAGCTGGGATTACAGGGCAAAGCAATTATGCCTTTCCTCGTCAGTTTCGGATGCAATATCGGCGGAATCACTGGAACAAGGGTCATTGATTCATGGGGACAGCGTGTTATGACGATTGCCCTGTCCTGGGTAGTCCCCTGCGCTTCTACCTGGGGCGTAGTTGGACTTGTCAGCGGTACGTTCTTCGGAAACGGGGCTGTTGTCGTAGTCCTGGCGTTGTTTGCCGTGGCGTTTTTGCACATTTTTATCACTTATACGGTGTTTGGCCGGTCTTTGAACAAGGTAGAGGGGCGCACCGGCTTAATTATGGAATTGCCGCCTTACTATAAGCCTCATTGGAAAAGCCTGTTTGGTTCCGTTTTCAGCAAAATGGGAAATGTACTTAGCCGCGCACTCCGTATCATTATTTGCATTTCCGTGATCTTCTGGCTGCTTTCTTACTCGGCGGACGGAAATGTGGCGAACAGTATCATTTACAAGGTAGGAACCTTTATTGAACCTGTGACAAGCCTGTTTGGTTTACCGTGGCAACTGTTTATCGCTTTTGTCGCTTCCGCTATGGGCAAGGAGGCTTCTCTTGGCGTTATGGCTTCCCTGTTTAACACGGGAAGTATTTGGGCGGCTATTGAGCAGTCCGCTACCGTAGACACGGCGGCACTTAGTACAAGTATGCTGTCCGTCATATCCAGACCGGAAGCTCTTGCTTTCCTGTTCGCGTTTTTCTTCAAACCGATGTGGGCCGCGAGGTCGCCGAAAAAATCTATGAGCGCCATTGCTTCTTTACCGAGCAGCTTATTGCAGCGGGCGTTGATCCCAGGATTGCGGAGGCCGACGCTTGCCGAATTGAACACATCATCAGCGATGAGAGTTTTCACGGCTGAAAGAGGCAGCCGAACAGGAACAAAACCTAAACCAAATAAGACAAGCGATCCTGCCCCGCAAGACGGGGAGCCCATAATGGATTTTCCGGGTACTGCGGCGGTTTTGAGTAACACCAAGGCCGCCGTTTTTTATGCCCTCAACAAAGGAGTGACGCCTACACGCTGACACGGCGGCTTTAGGAGGGAGCCGCCATGAAGCACACTGACCGCCGACAAATTCAGACGATATTTGCACTATCGTCAAAAAAAGCCCGGCCAACGAACAGCCCCCGTCTGGCAGCCAGTGCGAAAATTGTCACAATGTAACTGAATACCGTGTTTTTTGCGCTCGAATAGCTTCATGCTGTCCGGGCGCTTTTTCATACCTATGGGGCCGGAACATCGGGCCAACATGGCCCGAACCCTGCCCCCGGTGCCGTTCCCCGCCGCCCCGTTCAGATTTTCCCGCAAAAAATCTGAACGGAGGAAAGGCCGATGGAAGTCACCATCAATTATAACGGACAAGCTGTGGCCGTGGAGGTCACGCTGGAAGTCTATGAATTTCTTGACCGGGCCGACCACAAAGCCGAGAACCTGTCTCATGAGCAGCGGCGGCATTGGGATGGCCGGGAGTTTGACGAATACATAGTTGCCACCGAGGGCGTAGGTATCTACGGCGAAACGCCGGAGGAATACCTTTGCCGCATGGAAACGCTGGGCGAGCTGATGGCCGTCCTGGACACCTGCACCGGGGCCCAGCGCCGCCGGTTCCTGCTCTATGCCCTGGACGGGCTGACCCTTGCGGAGATTGGGGCGGTGTGCGGCTGCTCCAAAGTGGCCGTGTATCAGAGTGTGGAGGCAGTCAGAAAAAAATTTATAAAATTCTTTGAAAACAGGCTTAACGAATGACCTGTTTTCTGGCTACCAAGTGAAAGGGATTGTTTCCCTTATCCCAGCGGGAGGCGGACAGCGGACAAGCTGCCCGCCTCTCCCATTTTCAGGAGGTAAGCCTATGAAAACCATCAATCTGCGGTGGATTTATCCCCACTACCGGCACGACGAGTTTGTGGATGTTACGGACGAGGTATGGGCAGCGATGTATCAGGCCAAGCGGGAGATGGAGAACTATGAGCGTCGGAAAGTCTACCACCGCGCCTACTACTCTCTGGACGCATACAGCTGGCTGGAAAATTATGCACTGGAACACAGCAGATCGTCGGAAGATATTTTGCTGGAACGAGAAGAAATGACTACCCGCCTGCACCTGATTGCAGCTCTGCCGGTGGCTCTGGCTCATGCCACTCCGACACAGGCCCGCCGTGTTCACGCCTACTATATTGCCGGTATCAGCCAGCCGGAAATTGCTCGGAGAGGGCGTCCACAGCAGCAAGGTTAGCGTTGCCATCCACCGAGGGCTGCGGAATATGCGCCGCTGCTATGATGACCTTTTTCAAACAGAGTGAGGGCGTGCCTATGCAGACCATCAATCTCAAACAATATTATCCATTTTGCAAAGAGGACATTTTTGTGGAGGTGTCCGATGAGATCGTCGAAGCGTTTCTTCTGGATAAGAGGGCCGAGGCCGCCAGAGATCGCAAGATGTTCCGGTATAAGGCGTTTTATTCCCTTGATTGTAACGATGGAATCGAAAATGCCGCCATCGGCTGGGCGCAGCCATCGCCGGAGGACTACCTGATAGAAAAAGAAGAATTAGCCGAATACGAAGAACTGATACGGCGATTGTACGAAGCCATTTCCTCCCTGCCGCCTATGCAGGCTCGCCGTGTTCACGCCCGCTATATGCTGGGTATGAAAGTGAAAGATATTGCCGCAATGGAGGGTATCACGCCAGCACAGGCGGGAAAATCCATCCATGCCGCACTGCGGAGACTGCGCCGGTACTTTGCTCGACAGAAATGGATGGTCAATCTATGAGTATTTCCAAAGAAAAGAGGTGCCTGACATGAACGAAAAAAATACAGCCCACCCCTCAAAAGAAGAACGGGAGAACGTCCTGAAGGAGATCCGACAACTTGAAAACCGCAAGAAGATTTTGGAGAACAAGCAGCGGAACGAAGAACGCAGGGTTCGCACCCGCCGCCTGATTGAGCGCGGAGCCATTTTGGAGGGTATTTTTCCACTGGCCTCCAACCTTTCCGGCGCAGAGGTTAAAACATTTCTGATTACCCTGTCCCATCTTCCGGGGGCTGCGGAATTGGCCGCAAAACTGCCGAAATCCGGGGACAAGCCGTAAGTCCCTTGTTTACAAGGGCGCACTTATACACCGTTGCCGGTGTCGTGCGCCCTGCCGGGGGCTGTTGCGCTCTCCGAGCGCGATGGGGAGCTACACTCCCCAAACCCCTTGTGCGCCCCGCGCAGCCAAGACACCCGCTTCGCGTCTGTTCGGCTCCACGGAGCCTGAAATATCCCCGCCGAAAGGAGGTGCCACCCATAGATTTTTGCATATTCCCGTCAGTATCATCAAGCGCAGCGAGGGCCGTTCCGCTGTTGCCGCAGCCGCCTACCGAAGCGGGACCAAGCTGACGAATGAATGGGACGGCCTGACCCATGACTACACCCGCAAAGGCGGCGTTGTCCATGCGGAGATCATGCTGCCCGCCCACGCCCCGCCAGAGTTTGCAGACCGCTCCACCCTTTGGAACAGTGTGGAGCAGATCGAGAAAGCCAGGGACAGCCAGCTTGCCCGCGAGATTGAGGCGGCCCTGCCACGCGAACTATCCAGGGAACAGCAGATTGTCCTTGTGCGTGCCTATGTGAAGGACAACTTTGTGGACAAGGGGATGTGCGCTGATTTGCCATCCATGACAAGGGAACCGGCAACCCCCATGTTCATATCATGCTGACCGTCCGGCCCTTGAAAGAAAACGGCGCATGGGGCGCGAAGTGCCGCAAGGCATACGACCTGGACGAGAACGGCCAGCGTATCCCGGATGGGAGAGGCGGCTGGAAGAACCACCGGGAGGACACCACTGACTGGAACGACAAAGGGAATGTGGAGATTTGGCGAGCAGCATGGGCGGCTTATACCAACCGGGCATTGGAGGCGGCCGGTCAGCCTGCCTTGGTAGACCACCGCAGCTACAAGCGCCGGGGCATTGATAAAATCCCCTCTGTCCACCTGGGGCCAGCGGCCAGCCAGATGGAGAAGCGCGGCATCCGCACCGACAAGGGAGGAAGTCAACCGGCAGATCGCCGCCGACAACAAGCTGCTCAAGGAAATCAAGGCCCGCATTACCCGCCTCTACAACTGGTCGAAGGCCGAGGCCGAGAAGCCGGAGGGCCAGCAGCCCAGCATGATTGACTTGTGGGAGGCCCAGCAGCAGCTCAAGCGGCCCGACACCCGCACCGGCAAAATCCGGGCTTTACAGGAGAGCGCCGCCCTGTTCAATTTTCTGAACGCCAACGGCATCCAGTCCATGCAGCAGCTCCATGAAAAAATCGCCGATATGAACACCCGCTACTATGACCTGCGGCGAGAGATCGTCAAGGCTGAGCGCCGGATCGCTGTTCTCACTGAGCGCGGGGAGATGTGGGCGCAGTACAACGAGTACAAGACCGTCCATAAGCAGCTTGCCAGGGTAAAGCCGGAGAAGCGGGAACTGTTCGAGCAGCGCCACAGCCGGGAACTGATCCTCTATGACGCGGCGGCCCGGTATCTGAAGGAACTGAAGGCCAGCGGCGAGGAACTTTCCCCCAAGGCATGGAAGCGCGAGATCGACCTGCTGACCGCCCAGAAGCAGGTGGACACCATCGACATGAAGGCCATGCGGGAGGAACTGAAAGCCGTGGAACGGCTCCGCAAGGCCGCCGACCAACTGGCCCGGCAGGAACGGGACAAGCCCCGCGACCGGGGGCCGGAGCGGTAAAGGGTACGGCGCTTTGCCGACCCCTTTCAGGTGCGTCGCGTTTCACGACACCCTTTTGCACACAGAAAAACCGCCGTACAGGTTTCCCATACGGCGGCAGATGGTTTATTTGCCGAACAAGTCGCTGTGCGACCCGGTGCGGGCAAGCGTCAGCACCAGCACATCCGGCAGCGGTTCACCCATCGACAGCAGCGCCACGACCTGTTCCAGCAATTCGATTTTCAGGCCGCGCTTGATTGCCCGCTTGTAGTCCTTTTTGAAAGCTGTCGTGTACTTGACGGTGTACTTTGTTTTCCTCATTTTTTCAGGTCGGCAAACAACTCGTCAAGGTCATTGTAGCCCTTTACAGACGGGTCTTTTGCAATCCTTTCCGCTTCCAGCATGGCAGCAATCGTTTCCTTGTTCGGCTGTTCCAGCCTTACTTCAAAGGGAATGCCGCCTTCACGAAGCGACTGGCGCACAAAGATGTTAAACGCCGTAGTCAGGTTCATGCCAAGTTCCGTAAACAGTGCGTCCGCCTGCGCTTTCAAATCTGCGTCCATGCGGATACTGATGTTTGTGGTATTTCCAGCCATACGATCAACCCCTTTCTGCTGGCAATTATAGTATATGCCATTTGCACGAAGAAAACAATACTTTGCACGAATATTTAAAAATAAATTCATTTAAGGAGGTTACCTACTTTATGAAAGAAATCATTTATGAAGAACAACAAGTCTGAACCTATCCCCGTCATGGATTACCGCCAGTACCGCAGAGCGCGGAGGCTGGTGCATGAGTGCTGTAACTACATCGACGGAAACTGTATCGCCCTGGACGATGGGGAGGAATGTGTCTGTGTCCAGTCTATTTCCTACTCCCTGTTGTGCAGGTGGTTTCGGGCGGCGGTATTACCGCAGGATAAGGAACTGGAAACGGCGCTGTTCCACCGGCTGAATGCGAAGAAATGCGCCGTATGTGGGGCGCTGTTTACCCCCGGTTCTAACAGGGCCAAATACTGCCCGGAATGTGCCGCACGCATGAAGCGGATCAACGCCGCAAAGCGCAAGCGGAAACAACGGGAGAAATGTCACGCTTTAGGGGCTGAAAAACCCTTGTAAATCAAGGATTTTTTCGAGGGTGTCAAAGGCAGGCTGATAGATTTATCCTCCGACTCCTAAAATAGCCTTAAAATGCGTACAGAATCCCAAGAGAATCCCCAAGGAGGAACCCTATGTCAGACAATCGAAAATATTATTACCTGAAACTCAAAGAAAACTATTTTGACGATGATTCCATCGTGCTGCTGGAAAGTATGCAGGACGGTGTGCTGTACTCCAACATTCTGCTCAAGCTGTATCTGAAATCGCTGAAACACGGCGGGCGGCTCCAGCTTGACGAGAATATCCCCTACACAGCGCAGATGATCGCCACCATCACCCGCCAGCAGATCGGCACTGTGGAGAGGGCCTTGCAAATCTTTTTTGAAGCTGGGTCTTGTGGAAGTGGCTCCAAAACAAGGCGCTTTCCGCGCCCCGGACAAACGGCGGACATTTGTCCGACATTCGTCCACCAGAGATAGAGACAGAGTTAGAGAAAGAGATAGAGATAAAGAGAGAGATAGAGAAGGGACGCTCCGCCCGCGCCTATGGCCGTTACCAGAATGTTTTCCTGACGGACGGGGAACTGGCAGACTTACAGGCCAGTTTTCCCACTGTATGGGGCCAGTACATCGAAAAGCTGTCCGAATACATGGCTTCTACCGGTAAGCGTTATCAGAGCCATGCCGCCACCATCCGGCGCTGGGCCGGTGAGGACGCGAAAAAGGCAGCCCCGCCCTCTCGCAACCGGGATTACAGCGTAAAGGAAGATGAAACCGTATGATTGAGATTACCGCAGAAATCCGGGCGCTGATCGACAAGGCAGCTGCCGGTGCGGAACTGGCTGAGGACGAGTACTCTGCCAGTGCCAGCGGGAGGCCGAGGAACAGCGCAAGGCCGCCGAGGAACGGCAGCGCCGCATGGAGCGTATCAAGCGCCGGAAGGCCCAGGGCCTGCAAGACCGCTATCTGTATGACTACACCTTTGCCAACGACAACGGCCAAAACCCTCTGATGGACAAGGCCCGCGCCTATGTGGAGAACTGGAAGGAGGCATACAGGAACAACACCGGCCTGCTGTTGTTCGGGGATGTGGGAACCGGCAAGTCTTTTTTCGCCGGTTGTATTGCCAACGCCCTGCTTGACCGGGATGTGCCGGTGCTGATGACGAACTTTCCCACCATCCTGAACCGCCTGACGGGGATGTTTTCCGAGGACAGGGCCGACTTTATCGCCAGCTTTGACGAATATGACCTGCTCATCATTGACGATCTGGGTGTGGAGCGCAGCACCGAGTATGCGATGGAGCAGATGTTTTTCGTCATTGACAATAGTCTGATGGGTTCCAACTATATGGTTATCTATATGCATTAGTAGTCTTAGTTTTGCTACTATTAAAACGTAAAATGAACGTTAAACTGGTGTGTTGGATAGTTATATATGGTGGTTTATGAAAATGTTTGTATGTACTGAGAAGTATATTAATTACATCGTGACAACAGGTACAACACTGTGATGGCATTTTTGGTGTTTTTCACAACCTATGCTATGGTTTAGGTATTTTTACAATATAAGATAAACAGTTAAAAGAAATGAATTGGTATTTCATAGTTATTTTTCCTCTGAGTTATGAAAGTAACGCATTTATGCATCTTCTTTGATAAAATTAACATATTAAGATTGAGCAAAAATATAGACTATGCAATAATGTTCATATTACAATAAAATCGTATAATTCCTCCATACAAAAGTTACAAAAATCACAACAAATATCAAATAACGCAATTGTCCCACCCCTCCTTTCTCTATAATAAAAATATCAGCGAGGGG
>VOFB01000572.1_pt1 | contig 16000 bp, 20 predicted proteins | sample 5384141 | NCBI WGS metagenome assembly VOFB01 (sample SAMN12384721, study PRJNA508395) | human gut metagenome | isolation source: healthy gut A | host: Homo sapiens | reverse complement strand
CTTGTTGAAGCCGAGGCCGGAGGTCGTCTGGTCGGTGCTGCCTGCGTTGGAGGTCATGCAGATGACCGTGTTGGAAAAGAATCACCGTGCGGCCCTGGGCGTCATTGATCTTGCCTTCGTCCAAGATCTGCAGCAGGATGTTCATCACGTCCGGGTGGGCCTTTTCGATCTCGTCGAACAGCACCACGCTGTAGGGGCGGCGGCGCACCTTTTCGGTGAGCTGGCCGGCCTCCTCGTAGCCCACATAGCCCGGAGGCGAACCGATCATGCGGGAGACCGCGTATTTCTCCATATACTCGCTCATGTCCAGACGGATCAGCGGGTCCGGGCCGTCAAAGAGCTGGTTTGCCAGCTGCTTCACCAGCTCGGTCTTGCCGACGCCGGTGGGGCCCACAAAGATGAAGCTGGCGGGGCGGCGGCGGCCCGAAAGGTCGGCGCGGCTGCGCTTGATGGCCTGCGCCACCAGATGCACGGCCTCGTCCTGCCCGATGATCTTCTTTTTCAGCTCATTTTCCAACCCGGCCAGCTTGGCGAACTCACTCTCGCGGATCTTCACCGCCGGGATACCGGTCCACAGCTCGATGACCTTGGCCACATCGTCCATGGTCACCCTGATCTCACTGGCAGCGGCCTGCTTGGCGGGCAGCTCGCTTTCCAGCTGGGCAATGCGGGTCTTGCGCTCGGCCACCTGCTCATAGTCGATGGGCTCATTGACATCGGCCGTCGCCATATCAGTTTCTTCCTGCTTGAGGGCGTCCAGCTCTTTCCGGATGCCCAGATACTCGGAGATGACCGGGTGGGCCAGATTGCAGCAGGCGCAGGCCTCGTCCAGCAGGTCGATGGCCTTGTCGGGCAGATAGCGGTCGGTGATATACCGTTCGCTGAGGGTGACGGTGGCACTGAGCACATCGGCGGGCACCTGCACATGATGGTGCTCCTCGTAATAGCGCTTGATGCCGTTCATCACGGCCAACGTGTCGGCCACGCTGGGCTCCTCCACCCGCACGGGCTGGAAGCGGCGTTCCAGCGCCTGATCCTTTTCAATGTACTTGCGGTACTCGTTGAAGGTGGTGGCACCCACCACCTGGATGTCCCCCGGGACAGGGCGGGCTTGAGGATATTGGCCGCGTTCATGGCACCCTCGCTCTCACCGGCAGAGGTGATGGTGTGGATCTCGTCGATGAACAGGATCACGTTCCCGGCTGCCTTCACCTCGCCCAGCAGGCCCTTGACCCGCTGCTCAAACTGGCCGCGGAACTGGGTCCCGCCACCAGACTGGTGAGATCCAGCAGATAGATCTCCTTATCCTTCAGGCCGATGGGTACATTTCCCTTTGCGATGCGCTCCGCAATGCCCTCGGCAATGGCGGTCTTGCCCACACCGGCTTCGCCGATGAGGCAGGGGTTGTTCTTCTGGCGGCGGCTCAGGATCTGGATGGTGCGGTAAATTTCGCGGTCGCGGCCAATGATATCGTCCAGCTTTCCTTCCCGCGCCTTGCGGGTCAGGTTCTCACAATAGGTATCCAGGAATTTGCGTTTGGGGGCTTTTTGCCGTTCTTGCGGTCGGAGCCCTTTTGTCTCCTGTTTTTCACTGCTGGTAAAGCCCAGCGGGAAGGTGGCATTGCTGCCGGGGATCAGATCTTCGTCCTCGTCGGGGCATCCTCGCCGCCCTGGGTCATGTTCATCATCATGGAGAGCGGGTTCGAGTCCCCCATTTCCTCCATCATGCTTTCCATGCGGCTTTCCATGTTATCGAGGTCCTGATCCGACATGCCGAACTGCTTCATCAGATCGTCCACCGGCTTGATGTGCAGCTCCCGCGCACAATGCAGGCAGTAGCCCTCCTGCTTCATCTGGCCATCCACCATCCGCTGGATGAAGATGATTGCCGGACGTTTCTGGCATCGAATACAGAGCATAGTTCCTCCTTGCTGTTCTCCCCCGCCTCTGTTACAGGAACGGGTTGAACAGATTAAACACTTTATAGTAAAGACTGCCGCTCATCACGGTGTCATTCAGCACACTCAGGCTGCCGCCGGTGATCACCACAAGGCCCCACACGACACACAGCACCAAATAGATATCCAGCAGCGCCGTGGCACCGCCCACCAGCCAGCCAAGGCCGCGGTTTACCGTGCCAATGACCGGCAGCTTGTTCACAAGGCCCAGCACCGTGACCAGCATACTCACCAGCAGGCGCAGAAGCGCGTAGAACAGGAAGAACAGCACCAGTGTAATCACCGGCGTGAGCAGGGGCTGCAGCACATTCTCCACAATGGAATCGGCCAGCACCACTGCGTTATCAGCCAGCACAGCGCCAATGGAGCGCTCGCAGGCTGCCACGATGGACGCCCGGAAGCTCTGGGGCAGAAACCCCGCGTACTTGTCGGCAATGCCGGTCAGGTCCACCACGCCGCCTGCGGCCAGGCTGGCCGCGATCTGGGTGCGGAAACCACCGGCCAGCAGGTGCTCGAATACCCAGCCTGCACAGGCGGACGAAAGCTGATGGGCCCCCAACAGGCTCAGGCCGTTGCCCAGCAGCTGGACCATGGAGGCCAGAAAGCCCTTGCGCGCATACCGCACGGTCAGGACGATCCACGCCGCCGTACATAGGATATCAAAAAGAAATGACGGATTCTTGAACATATCTTGTTTTCCCTGTTATTTTTTTTTAGCACTCGGCTCATGCCGTTGCGATAAAGAGGCGTCTCAGGACGCACTGGAGCTGTTCGGCTCCGGTGCCGTGACCTGCTGCACCGTATTTCCGCTGAACACCAGCAGCTGCCGACCATTGAGCACACCCGCCTGGGGCTTTGCATCCATCGGCTGGGTCCACTGGAACTCCCCGCCTTGTTGAAGCATTCCACCGTGCTGTCGGTGAGCAAATAGAAGCCATCGGCTGCGCGGAGGATGATGCTGGCTGGCCGCCGGCACATTGCCGCTGTACTGCACGCCCAGGCTGTTGTCCAGCAGCACGGCGGTGCAGGTCTGGCCGCCGCTCAGCAGCAGGGCCACGCCGCCGTTTTCGGTGTCCACATCCACAAGGGTACTGCCGCCGAAGTCATAGCTGGCCTTCTCGCCGCCGTTGGCACCGTACAGCACCGCCCGGTCCTCATAAAGGGCCAGCACGCTGTCCCCGCTCAGCCAGCCCAGCCACTGGGGCACGCTGGTGGCGGTGCCCAGCTGTACCGGGTCGCCCTGCGCAAGGGCCAGCACATAGAGGTTCGTGGTCAGCTGACCGCCGTTCGCAGTCACCGCCGCCACCGCAATGCGGCGGCTGTCCGGTGAAAAGGCCATGCGCAGCGGGGTGCCCTCGGCGCTGGTCAGGTTCCAGCTCAGTACCTGTTCCATGGCGGACGAGTACACGGTCAGCTTTGCCACGCTGTCGGTGTCGTCGGTGGCTACGGCCACCTGTCCGGCATCTGCCACGGCGCACAGCGAGATGGTGCTGTCCATGGTTTTGGTATAAAGGTTCTGGGTGCGGCTTTCCACCCGCAGCTCATTGCCGGAGCGGTTGTACAGCACAAAGCGGCTTTTTCCGGCCGCCAGTGCCGGGCGGGCATAGCCGCTCTGGACGCTGTTGAGCTTTGCACCGCCAAAGCTGTACACCACACAGGTGTCCGTGTCCATCTCCGCAAAACCGCCGGACAGCTTTGCACCGCCGTGGGCTCGGTGATGCCAGTCTGCTGCGGCCAGCCTGTGTTCGGGGTCAGGGTGATGTGCACACTGTCCACCAGATCCTTGGCACGGGCAATGGAGGTGCCCACCGCGCCAGTGGCAAACAGGACCAGCACCGTGAGCACCGCCACGATGATGGCCCGCGGCGCAGCCGACGGCGCACGTGCCCGCTGACGCGCTGCTTCCAGATACTCGACCCGTCCGGCCGAGAGCGGCTCGCCCTCTGCCGGGGAACTGCCGCGATGAATCTTTCTCATGAATGGTTCTCCTTCATATCCGGGTATTCCACACATTTCAGGAACAGCCCCTTTGCCGGCAGGGTCGGCCCCGCCTGACTGCGGTCGCCGCCGGCCAGGATGCCCGGGATCTGTTCCGGCTGCATCCGGCCCGCGCCCACTTCACACAAGGTGCCCGCCAGAATGCGCACCATGTTGTAGAGGTAGCCGTCCGCCGTCACCGCGATGTCGATGTCGTCGCCCCGCCGGGTGACATGGCAGTCGGTGATGGTCCGCACCGTGTCACCGTGGGCGGCAGCGGAAGAGCCCGCCGCGCACAGGGCCAGGAAATCGTGCCTGCCCACGAACTGCTGTGCCGCCGCCTGCATCCTGGCTTCGTCCAAATGCTTCGGCACCCGGGTGTAATAGGCCGCGTCAAACGGCGAGTCGATCGGACTGTTGTGGATGCGGTAGAGATACGTTTTAGTGTGGGCCGCGTAGCGGGCATGGAAATCGTCCGGCACCACCCGCGCTTCCAGCGCCCGGATATCCGGGGGCAGATGCCGGTTCAGCGCCAGCGGCAGCTTTGCCGCCGGGATGCGGGTGTCGGCGTGGAAGTTGAGCATGAAGCCCAGCGCGTGGACGCCGGCGTCGGTGCGGCTGCAGCCCTTGATGTCGGGCCGACAGCCCAGCACCGCCTCCAGGGCGTCCTGAAACACAGCAGCTACGCTCCGCCCGTTGGGCTGCACCTGAAACCCGCAGTAGTTCGTGCCGTCGTAGGCAAAGTTTTAAGTAAAAAGTTCATGGATAAACGCTGCTTTCCCGTTTCATTCAAAATCGGTTTTAAATCGGAAGAACGCAAAAAGCGTCCGGCGATATCCCGACTGGCGCAGCGCGAGCAGCCCTGCGCGTCGAAATTGCTTTGGGTCTGAAAGGGGCGGGCAGCCCCTTTCTCGTCAAGCTAAGCCTGTCCAGAGGATGAGAGGGGCGCGTCGAAACGCCCCTCTTGTCCTCTTGGGCCCAGCGAGAGCGTCATGCTCCTAAAAATTCGGGAACACCCACCGGGACGACAGGATCACCGCAAAACACGCGATGCAGAACGCCAGGTCGATGTAGTCCTGCTTCGTGCACCGCAGCACCTTGAGCCGGGTGCGTCCGTCGCCGCCGCGATAGCAGCGGCACTCCATGGCCATGGCCAGCTCGTCCGCGCGGCGGAAAGCCGAGATGAACAGCGGCACCAGCACCGGGACCAGCGCTTTGATGCGCTCGGTCATCTTGCCGTTGTCCAGCTGCGCACCGCGGGCTTTCTGGGCGTTCATGATCTTGTCGGTCTCCTCGATCAGGGTAGGAATGAAGCGGAGCGCGATGCTCATCATCATGGCCAGCTCATGCACCGGGAAGTGGATCTTGCCAAGCGGCTTGAGCAGCTGCTCGATGGCGTCCGTCAGGACGATGGGACTGGTGGTGTAGGTCAAAAGGCTCGTGCCCGCGATGAGGGCCATGACGCGCACGGCCATGAGTACAGCATAGCGGATGCCCTCCGCGTAAATGGTCAGAAAGCCGAGTTTTACCAGCGGGTCGCCCTCGCCCGAGACAAAGAAGAGGTTCAGCACCGCCGTAAAGACGATGATGGGGAAGATGGGCTTCAGGCTCTTGAGGATGAGCTTGAAGGGGATCTTTTGCCCCTTGTACATCAGCGCAAGGAACAGGATGGAAAGGGTCAAGGCCCAGCGGGTTGGACGCCGCAAAGAGCAGCATGATATACAGAATGGTGAGCACCAGCTTGATGCGCGGGGTCAAATTTGTGCACAAGGCTCGTGCCCGGGAAGTGCTGACCAATGGTGATATCTCTCAGCATTTGTCTGCACCCCCTTTCTGCTTGTCTGCGCGGGGTAAGACGAGGGTCTCGCCTGCATCCCGCCGGGCTTGGCCGCCAGGATCATCTTGACGGCGTAGGGGATGGTGTAGACGTCGGCAGGCACATCCACGCCCATTTCCCGCAGCTTGAGGAAGATCTTGGTCACCTGCGGCACGCTCAGGCCCAGTTCCAGCAGCTCGGAGCCCGGGCAAAGACCTTCTCCACCGTGTCGTACATGGCGATCTTCTTCCGCTCATCACCAGCACCTTGTCGGCGTACTTGGCAATGTCCTCCATGCTGTGGGAAACCAAAAGCACCGTGGTGCCGGTCTTTTTGTGGTAGTCCTTCACCTCGGACAGGATCTCATCCCGGCCCTCGGGGTCGAGGCCCGCCGCGGGCTCGTCCAGAACGAGGATACGGGGCTTCATGGCCATAACGCCTGCCACGGCCACGCGGCGCTTCTGTCCGCCGGACAGCTCAAAGGGACTGCGCTCCAACAGCGCCTCATTGAGGCCGACGAATTCTGCCGCCTCGTGGACGCGCTTATCGACCTCCTCCGCGTCGAGTCCCATATTCTTCGGGCCAAGGCGATGTCCTTATAGCACGTTTCCTCAAAGAGCTGGTATTCCGGGTACTGGAATACCAGACCCGTCAGGAAGCGGAAGTCCCGGATCTTTTCCGGTTCGGCCCAGAGGTCGCGGCCGTCAATGTATGATCTTACCGCTGGTGGGTTTGTTCAGACCGTTCATGTGGGTGATGAGAGTGCTCTTGCCGGAGCCGGTGGCTCCGATGATGCCCACGAAGTCGCCCTCTTCCACCTCAAAGCTCACATCGTCCAGCGCAGTGACTGCGTTCGGCATACCGGGGTTGTAGACATAGCTCAGGTGTTCTACTTTGATGATGTCTGCCATTTCGTCCGCCCCCCCTTACTTCAAAAGCTCGTACAGAGCCTGTGCGCATTCGCCGGTGTCGATGATGCCTTCGGGCATGGGGATGCCGGCCTTGACCAGCTCGTCCCGCAGCTCTGCGGCCTGCGGCACGTCGAGGCGGAGAGAGCGGACTTTCTTCGGTCTGGCTGAACACCTCTTTCGGGGTGCCTTCCATCACCACATTGCCCTGGCTCATCACCAGAACACGGTCGGCCTGCGCGGCCTCTTCCATATAGTGGGTGATGGACACAACGGTGATGCCCAGATCCTTGTTGAGGTAGTGGATGGTCTGCATCACCTGCTCACGGCCGCGAGGGGTCGAGCATGGCGGTGGCTTCGTCCAGAATGAGGCAGTCCGGCCGCATGGCCACCACGCCTGCAATGGCAACGCGCTGCTTCTGGCCGCCCGAAAGGTTGTGGGGTGCCCGCTCCCGGAACTCGTAGATGCCCGCCATCTTCATAGCGTCGTCGACCCGGCGGCGCATCTCCTCGGGCGGAACACCCAGGTTCTCCAGCGCGAAAGCCACGTCTTCTTCTACCACCGTGGCGACGATCTGGTTGTCCGGGCTCTGGAACACCATGCCCACCGTCTGGCGGATGTCGTAGAGCTTGCTGTCATCGCTGGTGTCCATGTCTTCGACATACACCTTGCCCTCTTCCGGCAGGAGGATGGCGTTGAAGTGCTTGGCAAGGGTGGATTTGCCGCAGCCGTTTGCGCCCAGCACGGCCACGAACTCGCCCCGCTTGACGCTTGCCGAGACCCCGTCCAGCGCATAGACGGGCTGCTCCGGGTCATAGCGGAACTTTAAGTTTTCTGCTGTCAGTATCGTTTCACTCATTTGTTTTCTCTTTCTGGTGGTGCGCCCCTCTCAAAGAGGCTGTACCCATTCTTTAAGATTCTTTGTTGATTTTTCGCAGGAAGGCCTCCCCCTTTGGGAGGCCCCTCCCGTGCCAAAATGCGTTTGGAGCCCTGCAGGATGACAAACAGCAAATTAAAAAACTGCCGCTGAATATGGCCAGCAACGACCCTCGAAGGCTGCCGCCAGCGGCAAACTGGGAGGCCCTTGTTGGGGCGGCCCCAAGACGCGCACGCGGATGCTGGGCACCGCAACCCGTAAGAGGAGGCCATTTCAATCGTTTCGGCTTTTCTTCCCAGATCGCCGTGGCACCGCAGGGCACGACGCCGCCGGTGGCGGAGACGGGCAGGCCGATCTCGTCGCAGCTGGTCTTTCCGCCAAAGCGGGGGATCAGCGTCGTCTTGAGCATATACTCCATGACGGCGGACGAAAGGCCGGTGGTGTAGCTGTTGACCGCAAAGAAGAGGGGCTTGTCGCTCAGCACTTCCTCGCACTGGCTGATGAGGTCATAGATGCAGTCTTCCAGCTTCCAGATCTCGCCGCCGGGGCCGCGGCCATAGCTCGGCGGGTCCATGATGATGCCGTCGTAGGTGTTGCCGCGGCGCTTCTCGCGGGCGACGAACTTGGCGCAGTCGTCCACCAGCCAGCGGATGGGCCGGTCGGCGAGGCCGCTGGCGGCGGCATTGTCCTTGCCCCAGGCCACGATGCCCTTGGAGGCATCCACATGGCAGACGATAGCGCCCGCCGCCGCGCAGGCCAGCGTTGCACCGCCGGTGTAGCCAAAGAGGTTCAGCACTTTAACCGGCCGTCCTGCAGCACGGATCTTTTGGGCGTACCAGGCCCAGTTGACGGCCTGCTCCGGGAAGACGCCGGTGTGCTTGAAGCCGGTGGGGCTGACGATGAGGGTCAGTTTCTCCTCGCCCTCTCCACAGCTGATCTTCCATTTTTCGGGCAGCCGGCGGCGGTACTCCCACTCGCCGCCGCCCTGGTTGGAGCGGTGGTACACGGCGTCCGCCTTGGCCCACAGGGGACTCTGCCGGTGCGTTTTCCACACCACCTGCGGGTCCGGCCGGATGAGGATCGTCTCCCCCCATCGCTCCAGCCGGTTGCCGCCGGTAGCATCCAGCAGCTCATAATCTTTCCAGGTATCTGCAGGGCGCATAGCGTTCTCCTTTTTACTGTTTCAGAATTCGTTTGTTGATCTTTTCCACGATCCGGTCTGCACACAGGTCGATGGCCTCGAGGTCCTGACCCTCGACCATGACACGGATCTTGGGCTCCGTGCCGGAGACGCGCACCAGCACACGGCCCATGTCCATCAGCTTCTGCTGCTCGTTCTCGATGAAGTCGGCCAGCACCTTGTCTTCCTTGTAGGCAGCCTTCTGGGCAGCGTTGGCCGCCACATTCATCAGCACCTGAGGGTACTGGGCGTAGATGCCGTTCAGCTCACTCATCTTCCTGCCGCTCTTGGCCAGCAGCTTGAGCAGCTTGCCGGCGGTCAGCTCGCCGTCACCGGTGGTGGTGTGGTGGAGCAGGATCACGTGGCCGCTCTGCTCGCCGCCGATGGCGTAGCCGTTCTCCCGCATGTTTTCGAGAACATAGCGGTCGCCGACGGCGGTCTTCTCGGTGCGGATCCCCTGGCTCTCCATATACTTGATGAAGCCCAGGTTGGACATGACCGTGACCACCGCAGTATTGCCGTCCAGACAGCCCTTTTCCTTCATGTTCATGGCCAGCAGGGCGATGACCTTGTCGCCGTCGATCTCCTGACCCCTTTTCGTCGCAGGCAAGGCAGCGGTCTGCGTCGCCGTCAAAGGCGATGCCGCAGTCAAAGCCGCCTTCGACCACAGCCTTTTCCAGATTGTCCAGATGGGTGCTGCCCACATCGGCGTTGATGTTGGCGCCGTCCGGGCTGATGCCAATGAAGGTACACTTGGCGCCCAGACGGGGAAACAGCTTCTGTGCCACAGCGGCAGAAGCACCGTTGGCGCAGTCGATGCAGATGTTCAGGCCGGACAGGTCGCCGTCGATGGACTCATACAGGTGGTCCACATAGTCCTGCAGGCCGTCATCGCGGCGGTACACGCGGCCCACATCGCCGCCGGTCATCAGCTGGATGCCCGCACAGTCGTTGTCGATATAGGCTTCAATTTCGTTCTCCACCTCGTCCGGCAGCTTGTAGCCGGTGCCGGCGAAGATCTTGATGCCGTTGAATTCCATCGGGTTGTGAGACGCCGAGATGACCACGCCGGCGTCGGCGTTGTACTTGCGCACCAGATAGGCCACGGCGGGAGTGGGGACGACGCCCAGGCTCTCAACGTCCGCGCCCACGCTGCACAGACCGGCGGTCAGGGCCGCTTCCAGCATATCACCAGACTGGCGGGTATCCTTGCCGATGAGGATACGGGGGCTTGATGGCCGGTGCTGCTCGTCAGCACGGCAGCAGCGCCGCGTCCGATGAGCATCGCCATCTCACAGGTCAGGTCTGCACCGGCCACGCCGCGCACACCGTCGGTACCAAAATACTTTCCCATAGTAAATACCTCACTTTCGATAAAAGCAATCCCTTTCCAGTGCCCTCAGCATTGCCCGCCCCTCCGGGGAACTTATCAGGCAGCACGGTGCCCGGAGCCGGGCACCTGCGTATGGTTGGATCAGAACAGGCTCTGCTGGCCGTTGTCCTCCGGTGCCCCGGACTCCGGGGCTTTCATGCCCAGATGCTCGTAGGCCAGGCGGGTCACGCACCGGCCCCGGGGCGTCCGGGTCAGAAAGCCCATCTGCATCAGGTAGGGCTCACACAGGTCTTCCAGCGTCACGGCCTCTTCGCCGAGGGCCGCGGCCAGCGTCTCCAGGCCCACCGGGCCGCCGTTGTACATCTCAATGATGGCACGCAGCACGCTGCGGTCCAGCTCATCCAGACCCAAAGCGTCCACATCCATGCGCTTGAGACCCATCAGGGCCACATCCCGGTCGATGATGCCGTCGCCCAGCACGGTGGCAAAGTCGCGCACACGCTTGAGGAAGCGGTTCGCCACACGGGGCGTGCCGCGGCTGCACTTGGCCAGCTCATAAGCACCCTCGGGGGTGATGGGCTGGTCCAGGATGCCCGCCGAGCGGATGATGATGCGGGCCAGCTCGTCGGGGCTGTAGAGCTCCAGCTTGAGCAGCACGCCGAAGCGGTCGCGCAGAGGACCGGTGATCTGGCCCGCGCGGGTGGTCGCACCTACCAGCGTGAACCGGGGCAGATTGATCCGGATGCTCTGGGCGCTGGGGCCTTACCGATCATGATGTCCAGCGCATAGTCCTCCAGTGCCGGGTAAAGCACCTCTTCCACCTGCCGGGAGAGGCGGTGGATCTCGTCGATGAAGAGGACGTCGCCCTCCTGTAAATTGGTCAGCAGGGCGGCCAGGTCGCCGGGCTTCTCAATGGCCGGGCCGCTGGTGATGCGGATCTGCACCCCCATCTCGTTGGCGATGATCCCGGCCAGGGTGGTCTTGCCCAGGCCCGGCGGGCCATAGAGCAGGATGTGGTCCACCGGCTCCCCGCGCCGCTTGGCAGCTTCCAGATAGATCTTCAGGTTCTGCTTGACTTTTTCCTGCCCGATGTAGTCCTCCAGATGCTGGGGGCGGAGGTTGTTTTCCTCGCTGTCCGCCGTCGTCATCCCGGGCTGCATCATTTTTGCGCCATAGAGCGCGGTATCGTCCTGCATCGTTTACCTCCTGCCCGCCATGCTGCGCAGCGCCAGCTTGATGATCTCTTCCACCGGGAGCGTACCGTCGATCTTGGAGACGGCCAGCGCGGCCTCGCTCTGGCTGTAGCCCAGCGACACCAGCGCGGCGATGGCCTGCGCGCGCTCTGGGTGGCCGGTTCCCCGGACGCAGCACCGGCCACATCTTCCAGCGAAATGCCGTCCACAAAGCCCTTGGCGACCTTGTCCTTCAGTTCCAGCACGATGCGCTGGGCCAGCTTGGGGCCCACGCCGTTGGCGGCCTTAAAGGCCTTGTGGTCCCCTGCAGAGATGGCAAGCGCCACCCGCTCCGGCTCCATCACGCTCAGGATGGCCAGGCCCACCTTCGGCCCCACGCCGGAAACCGCCGTGAGCATCTCAAAGCAGGCCTGCTGCTCCTCGGTGGCAAAACCGTACAGGCTCACGTCGTTTTCGGTGACGCTCATCACGGTATAAATGGTGGCTTCCTTGCCCCACACCGGGTAAGGCCCCGCCACGCTGGCCGGGCACTGGGCATAGTAGCCTACACCGCCGCAGCTGAGCACCACCGCACTCATGCTTTTTTTTTTCCGGTTAAGACGATTTTTCCAGTCAGACAGTAGATCATGGATCACACCTCAGATCGGCCCGGCCACACGGCGGGTAAAACGATTCAGCTGACTGCCGTTGGTGTGGCAGAAGGTGATGGCCATCGCCAGCGCGTCGGCGGTGTCATCGGGCTTGGGGATGGCGGGCAGATGCAGCAGGATGCGGGTCATCTCCTGCACCTGCTTTTTCACGGCTTTGCCGTAGCCGGTGACGGCCTGCTTGACCTGCATCGGGGTGTACTCGTAGATAGGCAGGCCCGCCTGCGCCGCCGCCAGCAGAATGACCCCGCGCGCCTCGGCCACGCCGATGACGGTGGTCTGGTTGTGCTGATAGAACAGCTTTTCGATGGCCAGCACCTCCGGCTGCGTCCGCGCGATGACCTCCCGGACGCTGGTATACACCTCGTCCAGACGGCGCTCGAACGGCTACGCCGGCGTCGGTACACACCGCGCCGAAATCCACCGGTGCAAAGCGGTTTCCCGCGTAATCCACCACGCCCCATCCCACGATAGCGTAGCCCGGGTCGATGCCCAATACTCTCATCCTGCGATACCTTTCCTATTGTAATCATCTTATTATAGCACACCCATAGGTTGGGAGCAACCGGAAACCTGTCGCTCCGGCCGCCAAAATGTGCGCATCCGCGTCCAAAAAGCCGCCCAAGCCCGGCAGTTTCAAAAAACTTTTTACAATTTTTGAAAAAAGGCTTGCTTTTTTGCGCAGATATGGTAATATAATCAAGCTGATTTTGGCAAAAACAGAATATGGACGGTTAGCTCAGCTGGTAGAGCATCTGCTTGACGTGCAGGAGGTCACAGGTTCGAGTCCTGTACCGTCCACCATACAGTTCGTACTCGAACCCGATTCTTTACGAGAAAGGGTTCGGGTACGTTTTTTGTTTATCGGAGGTTCTGCGGAAGGACTACTCGGAACGGTAAACGAGCAAAGGCAGGGTATCGCTATGACGGTGGTATCCTGCCTTTTGTTTGCGGGATCAAGTTCGCTTTGTGCGAACTTGGTCGTCACCTATATGGCGCATTGGGGGCAATCGCTGCGTACGTGCGTACCGGGAGCCTGTACACCTCTGACAAGATGTAACACACTAGACTTTGTTCCAAAGTCCGTGTGCTAAGGGGCAGGCTCCTTAGAATTCCTGTGGAGTGTGTACGCACGTACGCAGGAAAACGGCAAAATTTCACTATATCGGGGTGTTCTTTCATTGGAGAGTATGGTATACTCGGCTTAGTTCAACAAATCAAAATTTGGCGAGGTGATTTACATGAAAAAGAGCGCATCAAGAATCGTCGGTTTGGTAATGCTGATTATAGCTGTTGCATTTATAATGTTTGCGGTGAACCATCCAGAAATGAGTTTTCCTTGGAACAATACCATTACTTGGTTACTGTATGGTTTGTATGTTCTTGTGACAGTCGTGCTGCTTATTGCGCCTAAGATGAAGAAGTAAACAATTCCAGTTTGCCGTACTCGTTCCCAGCAGGGTTTGGGGCAGGCACGCCCCAACAAGAGCACTTCGGAAACTCACATGAGTTGAAGAAGTGAAGTCCCGGATGGACAAGAAATTTTCAAGAATTGAAAATTTGTGGCCACGGGACGATTCTTGCTCTCAGCTTTTTCGCTGCGTTTCGCAATTTTCACATTTCAATCTGTTCGCAGATTGTTGACAAGCTGCGCTTGCCCCGATACTATAAAGGCAACCCGAACACGCTGCCAAGGAGGTGCAACCATGACCGCCGTAATCTACGCCCGCTATTCATCCGACAGCCAGCGCGAAGCGTCCATTGAGGGACAGCTGCGCGACTGTAAGGACTACGCTGAGAAGAACGGCATCACCGTGGTCGGCACCTACATTGACCGTGCCTACTCTGCCAAAACGGATGATCGCCCAGACTTTCAGCGGATGATCAAGGATAGCGGAAAGAAAATCTTCGATGTGGTTCTGGTCTGGAAACTCGACCGCTTTGCCCGGAACCGCTACGATGCCGTGAACTACAAGTACCAGCTGGAAAAGAACGGTGTCCATCTGGTGTCTGCCATGGAACCCATCTCGCAGGGACCTGAAGGAATTATGGTGGAAAGTATGCTGATTGGCATGGCGGAATACTATTCCGCCGAGCTCGCCCTGAAAGTGGCGCGCGGTGAGCGCGAAAACGCCCTCCAGTGCAAGTACAACGGCGGTATGGTGCCGCTGGGCTTCACCATTGGCAAGGAGGACAGGCTGTACCATATCGACCCGGAGACGGCTCCCATCGTGCAGGAGATCTTCAGACGGTATGCCGACGGCGAACCGGCCGAGAAGATTGCAGCATCCCTGAACGAGCGCGGTCTGCGTACCCGCACCGGGAAGCCGTTCGTGAAGAACAGCTTCTTCCAGATCTTCCGCAACCGCCGCTACATCGGCGAATACCGCTACAAGGACATTGTGACGCCGGGCGGCATTCCGGCTATTGTTGATCAGGACTTGTTCGACCGGGTGCAGCAGCGTTTCGAGCAAAACAGGATCGCCCATGGTCGGCCTGCAAAAGAGGATGTGAGCTATCTGCTGACCACTAAGCTGTTCTGCGGCAAGTGCGGCACCCTGATGGGCGGCGAAAGCGGCACCAGCCACATGGGGAACACCTACTATTATTACAAGTGCGGCAACGCCAAACGCCACGGCAAGGCGCACTGCGACCTGAAAGCCATCCGCAAGGAGCCGCTGGAACGGTTCGTGGTGGATACCGCCATTAAGGTGATTTTCAGCGATGAAATCATCGAACGGCTGATAGATTTGGTCATGGAAGCCCAGCAGCAGGAGAACACCCGGCTGCCTGTTCTGAAAGAGCAACTCCGGGATACGGAGAAACGACTCGCAAACCTTCTGGAAGCCATTGAACAGGGCATCCTGACCCCGACCACCAAGCAGCGGTTGGACGAGCTGGAAGCCCGGAAAGAAGCCCTGAACACCAGCATTCTGGAAGAAGAGCTGAAAAAGCCCGTCCTGACCCGTGAGTGGATTCGGTTCTGGCTTGAAAAATTCCGCAAGGGTGACGTGGGCAGCACGGAACACCAGCGGCAGATCATTGATACCTTTGTCAACTCGGTCTACGTCTTTGATGACCGGGTCGTGCTCAATTTCAACTTCACGGACGATGCCAAAACGGTCACCCGTGAGGAAGTGTTGGGTTCGAGTGCTGTGGACAATGCTCCACCACATCCCCAGACCATTCGGTCTGGGGATTTTTTTGTGGTGGACGGTACAGGACTTGAACAGCACGGCCACGCCGCAGGCGGGGCAATCAAAGCCCCAGTGGGGCTTTGATTAGTGCGCGGTTTCCAACGGCTAGGAATGTCTACCGGGATGACTACCGTTTCGTGGTGGGCGGTACAGGGCTCGAACAGCAACAACGACCGCAGCGAAACAGGAAATTTCACTCCGCCGGAGGGTATTCTTTCATTGGAGAGTATGGTATACTCGGCTTAGTTCAACAAATAAGAATTTATATAAAGGAGAATATTGATGAAACTGTTTTTATGTTCGCACTTTTCAAGTGTAGGAAGTCTGATAAAGGAAGAAATTGAAAATAAAAAGTCGCATTTATTCCCACAGCTTCGCTGCGTGAAGGCTATACCGGTTATGTCGGCTCGGCTCGAAAATTATTCAAAAAGTTGGGAGCAATCGTAACTGAAATTGATATTTCAACGGAGGCTTATTCAACGATACAGTCTGTTTTTGAAGATGCGGATGTGATATATTTTACCGGCGGAAATTCTTTTTTCCTTATAGACCAGCTCCGTAAAACGGGAACGGATGAGCTGTTGAAGAAAGAATTGGCAAAGGGAAAACTGATGATTGGTGAATCGGCAGGTGCGATTATATGCGCTCCAATCATCCAATATATCGAGCAAATGGATGAAAAGCCGGAGGACTACTCACAAGAAGATGATGCAGGGCTTGATTTGATTGATTTCTATGTTCTTCCGCATTATCTTACAGCACCATTTAAGAAAGTTACCGAGAAAATAATGACTGAGTTTTCGGATTTGAATCTATGCCCAATTAACAAACGTCAGGGAATTGTAATTGATGGTGAAGGTTCAAAGGTTATTTGCAAAGACTAATTTGAAAATTCGAGTTTGTGGAGCGAAGCA
>VOFB01000216.1_pt1 | contig 16000 bp, 19 predicted proteins | sample 5384141 | NCBI WGS metagenome assembly VOFB01 (sample SAMN12384721, study PRJNA508395) | human gut metagenome | isolation source: healthy gut A | host: Homo sapiens | reverse complement strand
GCGCCTCGTGAATATATAGATCGCTTTACACAGCTCTTTGTAGTGACTGATTATGCCATGGGAGGTGATATGGAAGCGATGAAAGACAATCCGGCAGTCCGTTGGGTGTTCGACCATCCGGAATATGAAGCTACCGGAATACGGTATTACGGACAGTACAAACCGGCGCGTTTAGAAGTATGCCCGCCTATTGGTCCTGATTATGAAATAACTCCGGGAATGACTTTCCGTTCATGCACAGCTTTTGAAATGCTGAGAGATGCCACTGATAATGAACGCCGCGGGTTAGCGGAATGCCGTTTTTGGAGAATGATGGCACCCTGGACTCAAGAGAATCCTATTTTTATGCACGTTCGCCGCTCGGATGAAGCTTCTGTTAAGGCCGCCATAGACCAATGTGCCGCTGTTGGTTTTGAAATGGTAATAATGACTTTTGGCAGCGGGTTTAATATAGAAATTAATATCCTACGTGTCCTACTTATGATATAAATCCCTATCTTTGTGGCGCTTTTTACGAAAAAAGCAAAATCAAATTAATAGATATAAAAAAAAAATGGCACAAGAAGACGTTTTTAAGAAGCTAGTATCGCACTGTAAAGAGTACGGTTTCGTATTTCCCTCAAGCGATATCTACGACGGACTGGGCGCAGTGTATGACTACGGTCAAATGGGCGTTGAATTGAAGAACAATATTAAAAAATACTGGTGGCAGAGCATGGTGTTGCTGCACGAAAACATTGTCGGGATCGACTCCGCTATATTTATGCATCCCACCATCTGGAAGGCTTCCGGACACGTTGATGCATTCAATGACCCATTGATTGACAACAAAGATTCCAAGAAACGCTATCGTGCCGACGTACTGATTGAAGATCAGTTGGCTAAGTATGACGATAAAATCAATAAGGAAGTAGCGAAAGCTGCCAAAAGATTCGGAGAAAGCTTTTGATGAGGCTCAATTCCGTTCTACTAACGGACGTGTGTTGGAGCATCAGGCAAAACGTGATGCTCTTCACACTCGTTTCGCAAAAGCACTGAATGATAATAATCTGGAAGAACTTCGTCAGATTATTATTGATGAAGAAATCGTATGCCCGATCTCAGGAACTAAGAACTGGACAGAGGTTCGTCAATTCAATCTGATGTTCTCTACCGAAATGGGTTCTACTGCCGACGGAGCGATGAAGATTTACCTTCGTCCGGAAACGGCACAGGGTATTTTCGTAAACTATCTGAATGTGCAGAAGACAGGTCGTATGAAAGTTCCTTTCGGTATTGCACAGATCGGTAAGGCTTTCCGTAACGAGATCGTTGCCCGTCAGTTCATCTTCCGTATGCGTGAGTTCGAACAAATGGAAATGCAATTCTTTGTAAAACCGGGAACTGAACTTGACTGGTTCAAGAAATGGAAAGAAATCCGCTTGAAATGGCATAAGGCGCTTGGCTTCGGCGATGCAAGCTATCGTTATCATGATCATGATAAATTGGCGCATTATGCAAATGCTGCAACTGACATTGAATTCCTGATGCCGTTTGGCTTCAAAGAGGTAGAAGGTATCCACTCTCGTACCAACTTCGACTTGTCACAACACGAGAAGTTCTCCGGAAAGAGCATTAAATACTTCGACCCTGAACTGAACGAATCATATACTCCGTACGTAATTGAAACTTCTATCGGTGTTGACCGTATGTTCCTGAGCATTATGAGCGCCGCTTATTGCGAAGAGCAACTGGAAAACGGAGAAAGCCGTGTTGTCCTGAAGTTGCCTGCTGCACTGGCACCGGTGAAACTGGCCGTAATGCCGTTGGTAAAGAAAGATGGTCTGCCCGAAAAAGCACGCGAAATCATCGATGATCTGAAGTTCCATTTCCATTGCCAGTATGATGAGAAAGATTCCATTGGCAAGCGTTACCGCCGTCAGGATGCAATCGGTACTCCGTACTGTGTAACAGTGGATCATCAGACATTGGAAGATAACTGTGTGACACTGCGTAACCGTGACACCATGCAGCAAGAACGCGTGGCTATCTCTGAACTGAATATAGTGCCCGAAGCGGCAATGCCAATCACTGTATCTTTTGATTGATATGATATTTCGTAAGCTCTTCCCATCCTCGGCTCATATCGTCCTCGGCACCTTCTACCGGATTGCGCAGGGCCGTATCCCCACCGGCTATCAATCCGATAATCCAGGTAGGGGGCATTCCGAAAGTAGGAGGGATTTCGGAAGCGTCCAGCACTCCCAAGCGCCCACTGGTACCTGCACCCATGTAAAAGATACGTCCACCCTGTTTCATGCGGGGTACAATTTGGTTGACGAGCTGTTCGATTTGTGGAATGGCTTTTTGTACGGCTAACGCTACCTTCTGGTCTTCCCGGTTAATGTCTTCTAATATTTCCCGTACGGATTTCTTTTCCAGATGATCGTAAAGCGATGGTTGTTCGGTTATCTGCATATTGATAATGGCAATTGACTAAAAATACAAATTACAAGGATTGAGATGAAGCGGTATGATATAAAATTAGCCCCTCCATCGGACTTTGCAGAATCTTTCCGATTCTGATTCCTGTCTCTTGTGCAGCTTCTTGTAATATCTCCCTGTAGCAGTGAGCCACTGATCCGATAAAATGTACAGGGTACTGCGTGTAATCATATTGCATTACATTTCTTCGGAAGAAAGCAATAAAACTATCAAGCACTAATTGTCGTATCCCCGGCTCTTCCAGATGTTGCGCTATAAAGGAGGAGAGACTTGCCAGAAAACGGTTCGGGAAAGGCTGACGGTACACCCGGTCGATGATTTCGGGACTGTCAGGTCGAATTGCTTTAAGAAAAGCTTCTTTGATGGTTGACGGAAGCTGGTTCTTCAGGATGTCTCCTACCAGTAATTTGCCAAGGACAGCTCCACTTCCCTCGTCGCCCAAGATAAAGCCTAAAGGGGAGATGTTGTTGACAATCTCTTCGCCATTGTAAAAGCAGGAGTTGGAACCCGTGCCCATGATGCAGGCAATGCCCGGTTCGTGTCCACATAGTCCGCGGGCAGCGGCAAGCATATCCGAATTGGCTTTTATATTTCCTATCACGGGCAGGCTGTCGGCAATTGCCCGTCGGAGAACGGGAGCTCTTTCGGGAGTGCATCCTGCACCGTAGAAATAGACGGAGTTTATCGTCCCTTCCGGTAGTTGTGGCAAAAGGGAATGTGTCAGCTCTTGTTGGATCTCCTCTTCCGATTGGAAGAAAGGGTTTATTCCTTTCGTTCCAATTCGTTTAATCAGGGTGCCATTGAATACAATGCACCAATCGGTTTTGGTAGAACCGCTATCTGCAATAAGTATCATATCTTAATGTATATTTTCTTTTTATATAATATATAGCCTATTGACCAGTTGAGAAGGACAAAGAGGATGGCATAAGCAAGGGAACCTCCTTTCCCCCGAAAACAGGTTGGAGGGCACATCTGTAGACGACTTGTTGGATGGGGACACTTTCTCCCTGATAAGTGACGGTGATAGCGCCTACCAAAACGGCGATGACACCTGCCATTACATAGATAAAGAGAGGATTTACTCCGAAGGATTCAAAGAAACGGCTCCATTTCTTTATCCTTTTATGTCGATAATCCAGACGAGTAAAGCTAGAAAACTGGAGCCTAATCCGCAAGTGACCAGAACAAAGGTGGGCGACCATATCTTTTTGTTCAACGGACATCCATAGCTAAGCAGGAAACCTGCAAAAGTGAGAATCGTACCGATAAGGAAGAGACGTTCCAATTTTTCGCGGATATCTTTCACTTCCATTAGTAGTTTGCCGACACAAAAGCCTATCAGTACGTGTGCAATAGAAGGGATAGTGCTTAGAAGTCCTTCCGGGTCGATGTGATTGTCCTGATACATGTGTGCGTCTCCCAAGATGCTACGGTCTACAATGGAAAGAATGTTCGTTTCGTTGTAGGCAAAGCCGTTGCCGGTGATGAGGAGTATGAAGTAACCCACTAATAATACGACGATCAGATAAGGGATATACTTGTGTTTCAATAGCAAGGCAATTAAGTGCGGAAGCTCCGTAGCAGAGGGCAAGCCGTTGCATGACTCCCAAGATGCGAATTTGCTCAAATGGGAGAGGATTGTGGGTGTAACACAGCAAGGCAAACCAGTTGAGGGCTATCCCGATAAGGAAAATAACAATCGTTCTTTTGATAATTTTCAGGGCTGCGGGAGTACTGAACGTGAAGTTATACTTTCTAGTGAAATGTAAGTAGAGATTCCCATGATAAACATAAAGAAAGGGAAAACAGGTCTGTGGGGGTGAGACCGTTCCATTGGGCATGTTTTAGAGGGAGAATATGCATATCCCCAAGAGCCCGGATTATTCACCAGAATCATTCCTGCGATAGTAATGCCTCGCATTACATCGAGTGCCAACAAGGCGTTTGTTACTTGTTACATTCATGACTGTTACTTGTTTAATGTGTTAAGTTAATAAGTAAGTTTATTGTTTCTTTCCGAAAGAATCTTCCAGCCGATTGCGAATCATCAATGAGGCTATAATGCCGGGTATGGTGCAAATACAGACCCAGATAAAGAAACTGGTATATCCGATGTGTTCCTGTATCCATCCTGCAGGCATTCCCGGAAGCATCATACCAAGTGCCATAAACCCGGTTCCGATAGCATAGTGCGCCGTTTTGTGCTCGCCTTCCGCAATATAAATCAGATATAGCATATAGGCAGTGAAACCAAAACCGTAGCCTAGCTGCTCAATGGCGACACAAATAGATATTAGAATGAGGTTATCTGGGGTTGCTGCTGCCAACCAGATATATAACAGGTCGGGGAGATTAATCGCTAATGCCATGGGTAATATCCATTTTCTTGAATCCGTCTTGGGAAACGAGCAAACCGCTGATGATTCCACCGAATAAGAGAGCTGCAACGCCTATGGTACCATAAATCATTCCGACTGTTGTTGTAGATAGAGCCAATCCTCCTTTTTCGATACTATCCAGAAGGAAAGGTGAGGCGATTTTGGCTAATTGAGATTCGCCCAGTCGGTAGGTGAGCAGGAAAAAGAACATAAGACCTATATGTTTCTTCTGGAAAAAAGAGACAAAGGTTTTAAAGAAGTCTTCTAGCAGTTTGCTGGGTGTCAGGCCTTCCCGTTTGACGTCGGAATCGGGATAAGGGAGCATGAAACGATGATAGATAGTGAGTGCCAAAAATAGTCCTGCCATAAGATAGAAAGTAATGCTCCATGCCAGAGGTACATTATTTTGTAATGTTTCCAGCCAACCCGCCAACATCACAAGAACTCCTTGACCGAAAATACTGGCAAACCGGTAGAACGTATTCCGAAGACCTACAAAGAAGGATTGTTCCTTGTTATTGAGTCCGAGCATATAAAAACCGTCTGCTGCAATGTCATGAGTGGCGGAACTGAATGCCAGCAGCCAGAAAAAAGCCAGGGTGAATTGTACGTAGTGTGGAGTCGGGATAAAAAAGGCAATACCGGCAAATCCGGCGGCGATGAACCCTTGCATGGCAATAATCCAAGCCCGTTTTGTTTTCACCAGATCGACGAATGGACTCCATAGGGCTTGATAGTCCACGGCAGGTAAAGCCAGGAGGTGTAAAGAGCTATTTCTGTATTCGATAACCCCAGACGTTTATACATGATAACAGCGATCGTCATTACTGCTACATAGGGAAGTCCTTCTGCAAAGTAGAGGGTTGGAATCCAGCTCCAAGGGTCTCTTTTCAGGGTTGGCGTTGTCATGGTATTCATTGGGTTCTATTTATATTGTTGCTCAATCGCACTACCGGGGTAGTAGTGGGATAGTATTTCTTTGTATTTATAGCCTTGTTCCCCCATTACGGCGGCACCGATCTGGCAAAGTCCCACGCCATGTCCCCAGCCGGATCCCGTGAGGATAAACCGGGAAGGGATTTCTTTTTCATCTTCTTTGTATTCTTTGTCCACAACGAAAGCGGAGCTATATAAGTGGGAAGATGATAGGGTACGACGGATCTCCAACTCTTTGCCGATGATGAGAGTGCGTAACGTTCCTACTATTTTCAATCGGACCAGCCGTCCTGAAGTTCCCCGTTCGACCGGAATCAAATCAATGATTTTTCCGAACTCGATTCCTGAACGTTTATGAATCAGTTCCGAGAGTTCTTGTTGGGAGTAGCAGACTCTCCAACGATAGAAGTCTGTCGTTTCCTGGTCATAATTATTCAATACCTGACTCAACACTTGTTTGTTATGGGTGTTGCAAAAGGCCGCAGGAGAAGTACGTATCCATTTATCGGCTTCCACTTCTTTTGTCAGGTCGGGAAGTCGCGTTTCTGTTTTACTATCCCGTTGACCGATGAGATAGGGGTGCTTTACGTTTTCCCAGCAATTCTGGAACTCTTCGAAAGCCCCGCCGCAACATTTAGAGAAACGGGCATCACAAATCTTCCTGCATACATCAGTACTTCGCCCCGGGTAGCAAAAACAGCTTCAATTGCCTGTGGAGTTGAGGTGCGTGTAATGCCTTGATAACGCTGGCAATGGTCATCGGCACATACATCAAAGTTTTTGTGGGCTTCATGGTCGTACCATTTAATAAGTTGAGAGGGGAGAGTTGAAAGTTCAAAGTTGGCTGTGTTGTCTGGGTGCATAATAACTTTCAATTTCCCATTTGCAACTTTCAACTTATTAAGCAGCCAGCTTCGGGAAATAACGGCATGTGCTTTTAATAGCTCCAAAGAAGCTGTTGCACTCATCTCTGATGAAATCACGCTGGTGAGATAATCTTCAATAGGAATTATATTGATAGCAGTCAGTCTGTCATCTTCAACAATAATCTTCAGTTCACCTTTGAATCTTTGAACTTCTTTACGTTCCCAATGGAAGTTGATTCCGATGGTCACATCTTGCAGTTCAAAGAAAGAAGAAGTATCTTGTTGGGGAGTGAAGGAGAGTTCGTCATATTCTTTCTCCTGCCAACAGATTTTTCCTTTCCGATAGACAGCCTGTTGTATTCCGCAGATTGCTATTCCGTCAGAAGATATAAATTCTTTCGGGAAAGAGAATCCAATCTCTTTCCCGGAAAGAATACCGACTGTAATGACAGGCTCCTGCATAAAGTTTTACACTTCGTCTTTTCTGAATAATTCGTCACATAGGGTTTCAAACTGCTCCGGTGACAAACTAATTTCCTTGTAAATATCAATAATCTCTTTTGTGTTTAATTTATCCATATCCTCCTCTCTGACAATCGGGAAAATGCCACCCATTTCTGCAACAGCAGGACTTATTAACAATCCTTTTTCCCCTTGGTTATAGTAACAGTCGGGACGATGTTTGGAACGTAGGAAAATGACGCAATTCCAAGCTACCACTTCATCATCTTCGCCATGCTTTGTACTGTCAATTGCATACCAAGCTATTATATTAATTAAAGGTTCTTTACCGTAAAAGGTAGAGAGGCTGTTATAGATATTCTCGAATTTCTCTATTAATTCAGACCTGAGAATTGATGCTAGACCAATGCTGGTTATAAAAGTATTGTTTGCATAGCTATTTACGATAGCCGGGACATCGTCGAAGTCTGTTTGTTCTATTATATCGTTCAGAAAATCCTTGAAAAAGGGAGTAGATAAACTTTCCTCTTTTCCTGCTGCTTGGAAGTGCATGTGGTCAGGAGCAGAAGCACCGCACTCCGGTCCGTTATAGAGTATATAGAAGTCTTCCATATTTTCAGCTAAGTGAAGCATATCTTCAAAACGTCCTTTAATGCTTTGTGAGGTATGTTCCTTGTCGATGATTGTCAAGTGCCGCTGAAAAATGGGGTAGGGGTTGAGGCATACCTCATAATGTCCGAATGCAAGACTGGTTTGCTCTGCGGGGCGGTTCTTTCCCGCATAAGAAACATGGCCTTTCCTGGATAGAGCGGGTATCCGTTTTTGCCATGGTCGAGAGGATGCGTTGAGGATTCGGGAAAATTCTAACTTTCATCTCTCTATCTTCTTCCTTCAGTTTCAAGACTTTTTTCTTTTCCAGATTTTCTTCCAACGCTTCATAGTTCCTTTTCGCAAGTTCCCAGTTTTCTTTCTGATCTTCTATCATTTCCTCTACAAGCTCCTGAAACTCTTCATCAATCGTATGCATCTGGATTCTGCTTTGTATTTCCCATGTGCGGATTCTGTCTTTATAGAAGTTGTTCTGATTGACTTTTTCAGTACTTAATGCGGCGTCAGAGTTACCTTCCCAACGGCGACAAAGGTATATTATATCATAGATACGTCCGATCTTATACTCGCGTGAAATGTTTAATCCTATGGCATAATCTTCACCATAGCTGGTATTCGGAAATTTGATGTTACGAATGATAGGAGTATAGAAAGCACGTGGAGCGCCCAAACCATTGATGCGTAAAGCATTGTTTTTTCCGTTCTCCAATGTCCACTCTTTATGGTCAATGATGCCGGGGGCTATTTCGTTCAAGTGGGAAGTCGGTCATTAGATACGTACCTATCACCATTGCGCAGCTTTCCTTATAAAAGTATCCACGATTTTCTGGATTGTATGTTCGTCTTTATATAAGTCGTCGCTATCTAACTGTATGGCGAACTTTCCGCATTTCTCGTGATGTACACCCTTGTTCCAGCACCCTCCTATACCTAAATCATTTTCTTGGGGGATGATATGGATCAATCTTTTATCGCTACTTAGTTCCTGGAGAATTTCCGTCGTTCCATCGGTGGAATGATTGTCGATAACAATAATGTTAAAGAGAAAGTGGTCCGTTGGTTTAAAGCCGAATTGACAGCATCGCGGATTGTATGAGCACGATTGCGGACAGGGATGATTACGGATACCTCGAATTCAAAGTTTTCGCTGTGAAGATTTACAGGCCGTGAAGAAGTAGGCATTAAGTAGGCATCAATACATTTCAGGTATTCGGTGCAGGCAGCTTCCATTTCGAGCTGTACTTCCCGATTTTTGGGATCTACATAGTCGAATTGTTTCTCTCCGCTTTTTCTGGTATCTGTTTCAACTTCGGTATATAAATATTCGTTAATGTGTATAATGGAATAGTTGACAGCTATGAACAAGCGCATATTATATAGTCCTGCATATTGATATCTTTTGTACAGTTTATCCGCTGTGTAAGTGAAGGCGGAAGTGCTGAATAGAAGCATGGAACCGAAGTCGAAATCATCCCGGACGCTTCCTAATTGGTAGTCAATGACAGGTGCTTGTTTAAGTTCTCCGTTAATCAGCTGATAGTGGTCGGCATAAACTATTCCATTCTTTCTTATCGTTCTCCATAACTTGCACCATGCGTTCCAAGGCATACAGTCCCAGTTTTAATGGAGTTTGTTTGGTGTACAACAGAATGTAGTCTGTACTTGCATGAGCTGCGATTGTTTTCATCGTACTTGTGGAGTAAAGCCCATCGATAGGGAGCCATTCACAATCCGGGAGACATTTCTTACCGGGCTCCGAACCTAATAAATAGATCTTATCTACTAGCTCTGACGCTTGTAATTCTTTCACTGTTTGCATGGTATCTTCCGAAGTGCCGAAAGGTATAAAGCAATTGATTCTTTTTTTCATTTTGCTAATTGGTATTAAAGAACTGTCGTATTGTCCATCGTTGATTTCTTTCGAATGAGGAAGCAAAGCCCGATGAAAGTAAATGCAGCGTTAAATAATAGCAGCTCGTAACTAATTTGTAACCGTTGAACCATGCTTCCGAATTTCTTTGCAGGATATAGCAGAGGAATAGGAGAAGCGATAGCTACCAACGGAATATATTTATCATAAACTTGTTTCTTGGTGAAGATGCCGAAAGCGAACAACCCTAAGATAGGACCATACGTGTAACTGGCTAATGTATAAATCGCATCAATGACGCTGGTATTATTCAGCAGGTTGAAAACGAAAATAATGATTCCCATAACGATTGCCATGCCGATATGTACGTGCTTGCGTATCTTGCTGAGAGCGGCCTCCCCTTTTTTCTGTGCATTCAGAATATCGACAGTGAAAGAGGTGGTCAGTGCGGTTAATGCCGAGCCGGCAGCCGAGTAGGCGGAGGCTATTAGTCCGATAATGAATAATATTCCGACTATGCCGGGAAAGTAATTTCCCGTAGCGATCATAGGAAACAACTCGTCGCTCTTTTCCGGATTCTTAATGCCTTGCTGCGCTGTGAACGTATATAGCAGTACTCCCTAGCATCAGAGAAAAGCAGAATGACAAAGAACTGTGAGATTCCACTGGTAATCATATTTTTCTGCGAGTCCCGGAAGTTCTTGCAACTAAGATTACGTTGCATCATATCCTGGTCGAGCCCGTTCATGGCAATAACGGTAAATACACCCGCCAGGAATTGTTTGAAGAAATATCGTTTGTCGTTGACATCGTCGAAAAAAGAATGTCTTGGAAAAGTCACTGTCCGATAGGGTAGTGACTAAGCTGTTAAAATTCAGGTGCAGGCTCGAAGCTATATAATAAATGCACAGTACAACCGACACAACGAGACAGAATGTTTTGAGTACATCCGTCCATATCAATGATTTCACACCTCCCCGGAATGTATAGAGCCACACAATAAATACGGTGAGAATGACGTTCAGCAGGAAAGGGAGGTGAAAGGGCTCGAAAATGAGCAGTTGCAGTGTCAGACAAACGAGGAATAGCCGTACGGCTGCCCCCAACATCTTTGAGATAAAGAAAAACCATGCGCCTGTCTTATAAGACGAGGAGCCGAACCTGTTCTCCAAATATTCGTAAATGGATACCAAATTCATGCGGTAGAAAAGCGGGACGAGCACAAACGCTATGATAATTTGCCCGACGATGAATCCCAATACCATTTGTAGATAGGAAAAACTGCTGGCTTGCACCATGCCCGGAACAGAAACGAAAGTAACTCCGGAGATGGTGGAGCCGATCATGGCAAAAGCGACGATATACCATGCCGATTTATGGTTTCCTACGAAGAAACCTTCATTATCGGCCTTGTGTCCTGCTATATAAGAGATTGTGAACAGGATTGCGAAGTATGCCACGATAGTAACGGACAAAACGATTGGACTCATATCTACTGTTTAAAGGATTCGATTCGTTTCGCACTTATGTAAGCGCTTCCCGGTACTTATCCTGCGTTTTTTGTGCATCTTTTACTTCCAACTTAATAACAAACGGCTCCTGCGGCATATTTTTAGGCAGGCTGACATTATATTCATTGCGAGTGGTTTCTGTTACCTGGGTTTGTTCACCCGTCAATGTCTTTGCGGTGGTGATAGTTATCCCTTTGGGAGTTTTAACTGTGAGCTGTCCGGAATAGGGAGGGTTGAATACGACCATATAGACTTGATTGCTTTTGCGGGTATAATATCCCCAATCTTGTTTCTCCCAGCCGGCATAATCGCAACCATAGATACATTCGCTGTTTTTCTTCATCCATTTACCGATGAAATCGGCTATCTTTTTCTCTTCCGGGCGGAAGTCTCCGTCGGGCTGAGGGCCGAAGTTGACTACCATATTTCCACCCATAGATACGGCGTGTACAATACGTGCCAATACCTCAGTCGGATTTTTCACATAGCTCAGTGACCAGTCTTTGTGGTATCCCCATTGGTTTTCGGGAATAGTCATACAGGCTTCCCAATCCCATTTTGTTACGTGTAAGTCTTTTACGGGATCAGGCAGGCGGCGCTCGTAAGCCGATTCATAGTCCCCCATGAGATGTCCGTTGCTGTCGAAATGGCGTTTCCCGTAATCATCGGCCCGCAATCGGCTGTTGATAGTTACACCGGGAAGCATTTCTTTCAGCATACGTTCCACGTGTGCAGTCCACCAACCGTTTTGCTTGATACTTGCGTCCCATGTTCCGTCAAACCAGAAATCCTTGACAGTAGGGTAGCGGGTTGCCAGTTCTTTCAACTGATTGTCGGTAAATGTCAGGAATCTTTGGAAAGCGATGCTATCTTCCTGGGTCTTGATACTGCTTCGCCAGTCCGGATGACTCCAGTCCAACACGGAGAAATAGAAATGTACGTCGATACCGACTGCATTATAAGCCTTTACCAATTCTCCCAAGATATCTTTCTTGTAAGGGGTATTAGCTACCGTATACTCTGTATATTTGCTGGGCCACAGGCAAAAGCCTTCATGGTGTTTGGTGGTTATCTTTACATATTTTACTCCCATTTCTTTGGCCATTTTAGCCCATTTCTTGGCATCAAACTGTTGGGGATTCCATTGTTTCATAAGTTTCAGCCAGTCCGTAGTCGGAACTTTGGCCCACGCTTTCAACCATTCGGCAGCGCCGTGGTATGTTTTATTGTTCCATTCACCGCCGGGAATGGCATATAACCCCCAGTGAATGAATGCACCCAAACGGTTTTCGCGAAACTTCTGCATAGCAGGGTCCTGTCTTTTACCGAGACGGTCGGCGCCATATTTGAGTTCAACTTCCAGTTCTGCAGGTAGAACTTTCTTTTGTGCTTGTACAGCCGGAACGGCTAATAGAAAACTGAATAAAAGAATAATTATCAAGTGTTGCTTTTTCATGATATATATGTGATTAGATGTTGTTTTATACTTTACATTTATTGGCTTTGCTGCAAAGATAGGGATTAGTTTGTAATTGTGGTAATATTTTTGGATTGTAAAAATTGAGGTTTCTCATTTCGCTCTTTATTTAGACTCTGTTTGGAGGATTGAATATAGACATTTATCATAGAAACCCTGATTATTCTTGTGTATTCTTTATTCCGGGTGTTCCTCCTGTCGGGTCTTTGGAAGAATGCCAGTTAGCTTGCTTTGAAGATACTAAGTCCGGTGATTTCTTTTCGAGAGAGATACCTTGGTTCCTTTTGTTACCGGAACTATGCATTGACTCAAGATAGCTGCACTTGTCGATCATTCGGGGATTTTCTTCGTTAGTCATTATAGCCAGGTGGCTGTCTTCATTAGTCAACTTCGGGAAGTTGGGAATCTCTATAATGGTTTCTCCGTTTACTTTATGCTTTTTTCTAAGTGCGGCGGCAGATTTGGTCAGGCATATATATCCGTGGGAAGAAATGCAGATGTTTTGATTGTTGTCCGGGTGTTTCAAGACTACCGTTGTCTTGGTTTCTGTTGAGCCGTTATCTGTGTCGATATATCTTAGAAGTTTTAATGCCGGAATAGAAATATCGTTGTTACCCGGATTATAAAACTCTATGTATTCCGCACCGTCTGTTGCATTGTCATACATGATTTCGTTGAATGATAATATATTCTTGACTTCTTCCGGATAATCAGGCAGAACCGGATCTTCGGGAACATCAGGTTTATCTGGCTCATCAGGTGTTTCAGTAGGTTTGGTAGTAGTCTCCACATCATTGGACAATTGTATATGGTGGAATGTGAAACCTTTACAACGTGTCTTGGTATAAATACAGTATATTCCACAATAAAGAGAAGTCAGGATGTTGTTGTCTTTTACTTGCTTTTCTTTGGTGTATTCATTTTCTGATTCCAGTCGTGTCCAGAAAGTCCAGTAACCATTGTTATCACATTCCACTTTTATGTATAACTTGGGTGAGTTGTTTCCTTTCATCACTTCCCTTCCCGAAGCCAACAGCTTGGGTTGTTCTCCGTTCTGCCGGTAAAGGGCAACGTTGTCTTTGGCTCCTCCTATTTGGATATAGTAACCGTTTACGTTGCCGGAGAGTACATTTGAAGAAGAAGTCAGGTAAAATCGGGCATAATTGTTGGCGGAAGGATTGAATGTAAGGCGGACTCCGAACTCCCAACGGGTATTCTTTACGGAGCTGGAAGGTATAGTGACATAAGCGGTTCCTGCATTTTCTTGCGGATCGTTCAGGCGCAGTCCTTCTTTAGAGTTGATTGTGAATTTATCTGTTTCTCCTTCCCAGGGCAGTTCGGATGTAGTATTATCTTCTTCTGGATTTCCCTCATCTTCATCGTCGGCGGGAAGCGAACAATTATAGAATAAGACAATAAAGATACTTAGAAACGTGAAAGTCTTACAAATTCTCATACGGTTTTGTATAAAGTCATTTTATTTAACCGTATTTGTTTGTGAATAACGCAGAGACAATTGCGGCTTATCTTATGATTACGGGGACAAAGGTATGGCTTTCTGTTGAATAAAGAAAAAAAATCGTCTATTGTTTTAAGTGGAATTTAGAAATAATAATCAAGGACTGCCGGGAGCCATTCTGTTTTATAGGCTTCCGGTAATCTCTGATTCATTTTATTTATAGGTAACATTAAAAGACTATTCGAAGCGGGGCATTACATATTTATCCGTATAGGAAGTGAATGTTATGCCGGGCATTTTCAAGTCTACGCGTCCGAACATGGACTCCAACAGAGGGTACAGCCTGATAGATGGGGTATTTATATCGGTAGGGACATTTCGGAAGTTGAAGTTCTCCGTCTGTACTATCTTGGGAGTAACGGTTACTCCGTTGAGAGTGTCCGGAAAACGCTCGTCGGACATCAACCGGCGGAAATAAAACATGGACAGGATACTGGCGAATACTGTTTCCGAATAAATATTTCCGGTGAGGTCACAGCGTACGGTTCCTTTCTCTTCCTCTTGCCCCATCATGACGAAGTCACCGATCACGGAACTGCATAGCGTAAAGGAAATCTTCTCCGGCTTTACGACAAAGAAATTGTGTAGCACCACGGCAACTGCCAGAGAAGCAGGAATGCAATGGTTACGTTAATTTATTTGCTTAATTGATTTCGAGAAAAACTATATATATCTTGTCTTTAATATTATTATTTACTACTTTTGATATACATTTTTAGATAGATACGGCATATTATCCACAAAACAATCTTCTTAGAATAAATTCAAAGTTGGAGAGCAACGAACTTTTTCATGAATTGTTTCATGCGTACCAGTATCGAAAGGAGAAGAACATCACTTCATTCTGCAATGCGAAAATGAATTATGGAATTGAGGCACATTTGCGCAATACTGTTATTTATTAAAGAGTGAGGATGATGCTCCAAGATGGTCGTTTGCGGCTGAGCATGCAGACAATCGAGGCATAGCGATACAGATGTTAAGTACATATATTGCCAATAAAAGGAGATTACTACCTGATATGTCACCGGAATATGTGAATGGTCTTATTGAAAATAATATTGTAAATGTTTTTAGAAAAACTGATGCCTATAAAGATTATCCATATGACAATAGTCGTGGTGTGGAATTTGATTTTGAAAATTTAAGAGAAATAGCTAAAAATTGTTGATATGAGAAAAAAGTAATAGTCCTAGTTAGTTTGTTATTTGTGCTAGTTGATATGTATGCACAAACATTTTATTATGATACTACTCAGGTGTTTTATGCTCAGCGTTATGTTTGTGATGTAACACAAGAATCCAAGTCTGTAAGGCTATATAGTAAAAGTAATAAGTTTACAGAAGTTGAAGCTGTCAATAAAGAAACGGGCGCAGAAATTACTGATGCTGAAAGAAAAGAGGCAAACTTTGTAGATGATAGTCAGTTATGGGGAAAATGTTTGTCTATTTTGAATGAATCTTTTTCTGAAGAGGAGAGAACGCGGGTACAAGGTTGCAAATTTATAATAATACTGCGTGTTGATACTAACACAGGAATAATACGTGATGTAGAATATCGTTTTCCGGCTGTTAGTATGCTTGCAACAGTACCGGTTTCTGTTTATCAAGAAATGGAAATAAAGTTGAAAAAGGAAATAGTCTTTAGTATAACGGAAAAAGGAAAAAGGTTCAATTATATTCCTTTTGTGTGGGCTCATACTGTGAAATAGAATACTAATATTAAAAAATGGTGTGTAATAATAAGAAAAACAGTAAGTTACTCCCGTTTTCGTCGTCAACTGTATTTTCGAGGGAATGCTTAAAGATGTAAAAAGGCAACTAATTCATAGCGAATTAGTTGCCTTGCATTTTCTTATTTTAGGAATATCCCTAAGTCGATCATT
>VOFB01000117.1_pt1 | contig 16000 bp, 23 predicted proteins | sample 5384141 | NCBI WGS metagenome assembly VOFB01 (sample SAMN12384721, study PRJNA508395) | human gut metagenome | isolation source: healthy gut A | host: Homo sapiens | reverse complement strand
TGGGGCCATCCTGCGGCTGGGATGGGGGAGGAAGACCCTCATCCGTCACGGCATGCGCCGTGACACCTTCCCCCGGTGGGGGAAGGCTTTGGGGCGGCGCTGGAAGCCGCCCCCGGGATGCCTTCGGTCTGCGTAGGGGCGCGCGCTTTGCGCGCCCGCCAGCCGCCGCAGGGCGGAACCCTTTGGGGCCATCCTGCGGCTGGGATGGGGGAATGAAGACCCCTCATCCGTCACGGCATACGCCGTGACACCTTCCCCGCCGGGGAAGGCTTTGGGGGCGGCTCTGGAAGCCGCCCCTACGGATGCCTTCGGCCTTTGCACGCCCCTGCGGCACGTCACAGGTCCGGGAATGGCGGGCAGGGCCCGCCTCCTGTGTAAAGGCCGGAACCAAAACAGCGGGGAAGACCTCTGTCTCCCCCCCCGGGTCAGCGGTTGATCTCCCGGTTCTCCGTCCGCCCCAGAAGATAGTCCACCGACACGCCGAAATAGTCCGCCACTTTCATCAGCTTTGGAATCGGCAAATTGCTGCCTCCGGCTTCAATCAACTGATAATGCCGGACCTGGCATCCTAGGAAATCCGCCATTCCCTGCTGAGTTTTTCCGGCCTCATTGCGCAATATTTTCAAGCGCACGCCTAAAATCTCCATTTTTTTGCCCTTTCCTCTTGACGGATATAATATCCCACGATATAATATATAACGTAACAAGTCCCGAACACGAAAGGAGCGCCTAGTATGTATGACCTGATCTCCATCCTTCTGGACTATGTGGAGGCCCTTCCCCCCCCCGGACATGGACCGGGTATCCGAAGAGAGCTTTCCCTTCCTACAGCGGCTGTATCAGCTGACAGGCGAGGACGAGGCGGACCGCATCTGGGGCGCGGCCATGGAGGTGGGCGCCTCCGAAGGCCGGCAGATGCTCCTCACCGGGCTGGCCCTGGGCCTGGAGCTGGGACAGGAGCTGGACCAGCTCTCCCTCAGCCGTTGAACCGGCTCATCCCCCGGTCGATGCCCTCGGCCAGGATGCACTCCACCGCGTCGGCGGCCCGCTTCACCGCCTGGTCGATGGCCTTTTTGTCCTCCCCCTGGAACTTGCCCAGCACCCAGTCCGCCATATCATAATCCGGGTGGGGCTTCTCCCCCACCCCCACCCGCAGCCGGGGAAACTGGTCTGTCCCCAAGTGGAGGATGATGTTCTTCAGGCCGTTATGACCCCCGGCCGAGCCTCCCCTGCGGATACGCAGACGGCCCACAGCCAGGGCGGTGTCGTCAGAGACCACCAGCACGTGGTCCGGCGCCACCTTATAGAAGTCCACTGCCTGGCGCACCGCCTCCCCGGACAGGTTCATGAAGGTGACGGGCTTCATCACCAGCACCTTCTGGCCGGAGATGGTGAACACGTTGGTCAGCGCCTTATATTTCAGCCTCTGGATGGGGGCGTGCTGGCGCTCGCCCAGCTCGTCAGCTACCATGAAGCCCACATTGTGCCGGGTGTTTTCGTATTTCTCCCCGGGTTGCCCAGGCAGACCAGGACCCAGTCCACCCCGCCGGTTCCATTTCCAAACAGCATATCGGTCTCCTCAAACAGTCTGAAGAGGGGCGGGTATTGGCTACCCGCCCCCTGTTTTCGCGCCCTTCCGGTCCCCGCTCTCTCTTACAGGAACAGCGGGGAGACGGAGGTCTCCATATAGATGTGGCTGATGGCCTCCGCGAACATGTGGGCCACCGAGATGTACTTGATCTTCTCGCACTTGACGCCGGGCTTGGCCGGGATGGTGTTCAGGAAGATCACCTCGTCCAGCACGCTGCTGTTGATGCGGTCGATGGCCGGACCGGAGAGGACGCCGTGGCTGGCGCAGGCGGTCACATCCTGGGCGCCGCCAATCTCCATCAGGGCCTGAGCCGCGTGGCACAGGGATCCGCCGGTGTCCACCATGTCGTCGAAGAGGATGACGTGCTTGTCCCGGACGTCGCCGATGATGTTCATGACCTCGGAGGAGTTGGCCTTCTGCCGCCGCTTGTCCACAATGGCCAGCGGCATACCCAGCTTCTGGGCAAAGGCCCGGGCCCGGGCCACGGAGCCCACGTCGGGGGAGACCACCATGGTGTCGTCATGGCAGTCCGCGTACTTCTTGGTGAAGTGGTCCACAAAGATGGGGGAGCCCAGCAGGTTGTCCACCGGGATGTCGAAGAAGCCCTGGATCTGGTTGGCATGCAGGTCCATGGTCAGCACCCGGTCGCGCCGGCACGGCGATGAGGTTGGCCACCAGCTTGGCGGAGATGGGATCGCGGGGCTTGGTCTTGCGGTCCTGGCGGGCGTAGCCGAAATAGGGGATAACAGCGGTGATCCGGCCGGCGGAGGCCCGGCGCAGGGCGTCGATCATAATGAGCAGCTCCATCAGCGCATCGTTGACGGAACCGCTCTTGTCGTCCTTGCGGAAGGAGCAGGTGGACTGCACCACAAAGACGTCGGAGCCGCGGACGGTCTCATAGATAGAGGCGAAATTCTCCCCGTCGGAGAAGGAGCCTACCTCGCAGTTGCCCAGAGGGATGCCCAGCTCCATGACAGATGTCTTTGGCCAGCTTGGGGTTGGAATTGCCGGTGAATACCTTGATATCCTTCCCGTGTGCGATCATAAACAACTTCCTTCCTTACGTGGACCGCCGGTACCTGGCCGGGTCGGTCACCAAATCTGCTTGCTCTCTGTTCCTCTATTGTGACGGCAGTGCCGATCAGCACGGATATGCGTGGGGCTTCTCCATCAAACTGCACAGATCCGGCACGTTATGCGGATACCCCCAACCATTATAGCATAATAGCAAGAAAGTTTCCTGGGTTCAAGAGAATTTTTCGAGAAATTTTCGAAATTTTTCCGAAATTTTTTATTCCAGTCTCTCTTTTCCTGAAAATGTCTAAAAATGCCCCGGCAGCAGACGCTGCCGGGGCATGAGGAGGTGCGGAGCAGATCAGGCCGCGTCGGCCTGGGGGGAACCCGCCAGGGGGACCACGCCCAGCTTCTCCCGCAGGCGGCCTGGGTGATAGATGTGGGAGAGCTCCAGCCCCGCGCAGAAGGTATCCACCAGGTCCACCAGCAGGGCCTCCAGGGACCGGGGCAGTGCCCCGCCCAGGGGCCACATGTGGGACAGGATAATGTTGCGCTCCTTATCGGAGAGCTTGGTCACCTGCTCGGCATTCCGGGCTGCGGCCCTGGGGTGGTCGAAGCACTGGCTGCCAGGGGTGGGCGGACTTGTCCCGGGGGTCATAGAGGTACAGGTCGTGGAGCAGGCCCCGCGGGCGGCGGCCCGTTCATCCAGACGCAGCCACCGGGCTGCCCGGAAGGACAGGTAGGCCACGAACAGGGAGTGGTCCAGGGTGGTGATCCGGCCGTGGTGCTGCCAGCGGCCCATCATCCGCACCGGCTCGCTTTCCAGGAGCTCTCCGTCAGGCGGCAGAACACCAGCAGATGCTTGTGCATCGGATATCAGTCCTTTCATGGGTATTTTCCTCCCTTTCACCCAGTTGGGAAAAGGGGGGCGGAAATGGGATGCCGCGGCGGGCGGTTCTGGGCCGTCCCGCGATATCTGGCTCACGGCTCTGATGAGAGTGTCGCTCTGCTCCCATCATACCCGGAGACCGCGCATTTGTCAGCTGGAAAAGAGAGGGGGCGCCTCAGCGGATCTGTCCCCGCCCCGGATCACGAACTTGAAGCTGCACAGCTCGGCCAGCCCCAGGGGCCCCGGGCGTGGAGCTTCTGGGTGGAGATGCCCATCTCGCAGCCCAGGCCAAACTCCCCCCCGTCGGTGAAGCGGGTGGAGGCGTTCCAGTACACCGCCGCTGAGTCCACCGCCGCCAGGAAGCGCCGGGCCGCCTCCCCGTCCTCTGTCACGATGGCCTCCGAGTGGCCGGTGGAGTGGGCTGCGATGTGACGGATGGCCTCCTCCGTCCCGTCCACCACCCGGACAGCCAGGATATAGTCCAAAAACTCGGTGTCGAAGTCCCGGACCCGCGGGCGTGCCGGGGATGATCCCGGCCGCCGTCCCGTCCAGGCGCAGCTCCACCGGCCGCTCCCCCCGGGCTGCCCTGGCATCCGTCAGCCGCTCCCGCATCCGGGGCAGAAAGACCGGGGCCGCCTCCCGGTGGACCAGGCACACCTCGGCGGCGTTGCACACGCTGGGCCGGCTGCACTTGGCGTTCTCCAGGATGTCCAGCGCCATGTCCAGGTCGGCCGCCCGGTCCACATAGATGTGGCAGATGCCGGTGCCCGTCTCGATGACGGGGACGGTGGCGTTGTCCACACAGGCCCGGATCAGCCCCGCGCCCCCCCGGGGGATGAGCAGGTCCACGTATCCGCTGGCGGTCATCAGCTCGTGTGCGGAGGCCCGGGTGGTGTCCTCCACCAGACACAGGGCCTCCTGGGGCAGTCCGGCCCGGGAGAGGCCCCGGCACAGGGCGGAGACGATGGCCGCGGCGGAGCGGTGGGCCTCCTTCCCGCAGCGGAGCACACAGGCGGAGCCCGCCTTCAGGGCCAGGGCTGCGGCGTCGCTGGTGACATTGGGCCGGCTCTCATAGATGATGGCGATGACCCCCATTGGGACGGCGGTCTTCTCGATCACCAGCCCGTTGGGCCGCTCCACCCGGCTGAGGACAGCCCCCACCGGGTCAGGGAGGGCCGCCACCTCCCGGATCCCCTTCGCCATGCCGGCGATCCGGTCCGGGCTGAGGGCCAGCCGGTCCAGCATCACCTCGGAGATGCGGCCCCGGGCCTCCTCCAGATCCAGGGCGTTGGCCGCCAGGATGGGGGCCGTGTCCGCCTCCAGCTCCTCCGCCATGGCCAGCAGGGCCCGGTCCTTGGTCTGTGTATCCGCCAGAGCCATGGCCCCTCTGGCCTGTCTGGCACGCGCAAGCAGTTCTTGTGTGGTCATCCCTTCCGCCTCCTTGTGGTCCTTCGCCTTTGAGCCCCGTCAGGCCCGCCGGCCCAGGAACCGGGTCCCCACCTGCTTCCCCTCCACGATATCATAGAGCAGCTGGGGCTGGTCCCCGTTGGTGATGATCATGTCGCAGCCCTGGCCGGTCACCATGCGGGCGGCCCGCAGCTTGGTGGCCATGCCCCCGTGCCCAGGCCGGAGCCAGCCCCGCCGGCCAGCGCCTCGATGTCGGCAGTGATCTCCTCCACCACCGGGATCAGCCGGGCACCCGGGTCCTTGCGGGGGATCTGCGGTGTAGAGCCCCTGGATATCGCTGAGCAGGACCAGCAGGTCCGCTTTCACCGTGCAGGCCACCACGGCCCCCAGGGTATCGTTGTCCCCTACCTTGATCTCAGCGGTGGCCACGGTGTCGTTCTCGTTGATGATGGGCAGGGCGCCCAGCTCCAGCAGGCGGGAGAGGGTGTTCTGGAAGTTCTCCCTCCGGTCGCTGTGGTCGATGTCCTCCCCAGTGAGGAGGATCTGGGCCACAGTGTGGTTGTATTGGGTGAACAGCCGGTCGTAGGTGTACATCAGCTCGCACTGGCCCACGGCGGCGGCCGCCTGCTTGGTGGGCATGTCAGTGGGCCGGCAGGGCAGATTCAGCTTGCCCACCCCCATGCCGATGGCGCCGGAGGACACCAGGATGATCTGGTGTCCTGCATTCTTCAGGTCGGACAGCACCTTCACCAGCTGCTCCACATGGCGGATGTTCAGCCGCCCGGTGGCGTGCGCCAGGGTAGAGGTGCCCACCTTGACCACGATCTTCATAGCATCAAACCCCTTTATTCAGCTCGGGAACCGGAGGACAGGGCCGTTCCCCTGTCCTCCCTGGCTCCGCCTGTCCCTTATTTTGTCCCTAATTCCTGCGTCTTTTCATAGGCGGCCAGCACCGCGTCCATGGCGGCGGCCCGCAGACCGCCCTTTTCCAGCGCCCGCACCCCTTGGATGGTGCTGCCCCGGGGAGCACACCGCGTCCTTCAGGGCACCGGGGTGAGCGCCGGTCTCCAGCACCATCCGGGCCGACCCGGCCAGCATCTGGGCGGCGTAGGCCAGCGCCTTGTCCCGGGGCAGGCCGCAGGCCACCCCCGCCGTCCGCCAGGGCCTCCAGGAACAGGTAGGCAAAAGCGGGGCCGCAGCCGGACACGCAGCTGGCTGCGTCTATCAGCCCCTCAGGCACCTGATCCACCAGCCCGGCGGGGGGCCATCAGGTTTCGGAAGGAGGCCATATCCTCCTCCGTGGTCCCCAGGCCGCAGAACTGGAGCACCCCTCGCCGATGGCCGCGGGGGTGTTGGGCATCACCCGGATCACCGGGCAGTCCACCCCCGCCATCTCCCGGATCCGGGCGCAGGTCAGGCCGGCGGCCATGGTCACCAGCACAAAGCAGTCCTCCCGCTCCTTCAGCACAGGGGTAAGAGAGGCCAGCATCTCCCCCATCACCTGGGGCTTCACTCCCAGAAAGATCAGCCGGCAGGCGCGGGCAACCTCTTCATTGGTACCTGCGGCGCAGCCCAGCTCTTCGGCCAGGGCTTCCGCCTTGGCGGGGTGCGGTTGGCCAGCAGCACCTGCTGGGGGGGCACAGTTTTACAGACGGCCCGGGCCAGAGCAGCGCCCATGTTCCCCGTTCCGATAAATCCGACAGTCGCAGTCATGTGTGGGAGCCTCCTTCTTCTGATGCTCTTTTCGCCTATACTATATCACGGCCGCTCGCCTTTTTCAAACGGAAACAGATTAAGAAATGGTAAATCTTTCTCCTTTTGCGTGGAGATCTGACGGTCCTCTCTCCCCTGAGATAAATCCTAAGAAAATCTTAAGGATTTCTTGCTTGATTTTTCAGTCCCGTCCGCATAGACTAACTGTACTAATACAGTGAATACAGTTTGAAGGGAGGCGGCAGTATGCTGAATCTGGACTATCGGGACGCCCGGCCCATCTATGAGCAGGTGCGGGACGGCCTGCGCCGCCTGATGGTCACCGGCGTGATCCGGGAGGGGGAGAAGCTCCCCTGTGCGTGCCCTGGCCAGCAATCTTGCCATCAACCCCAACACCATCCAGCGGGCCTACGAGTCCCTGGAGGCGGAGGGCTATGTCTATTCTATCCCTGGGAAGGGCAGCTTCGCGGCCCCCGCACCGGGGTGGATGAGGAGCGGCGGGACCGGCTGCTGAGGCAGTTCGACAGTCTGACAGCCGAGCTGCTGTACCTGGGGGTCACGCGGGATCGGCTGATCGCCCGCATCCGGGAAAAAGGGGGAGAGGTCCAATGATCAAGGTAAACAACGTCGTCAAGACCTTTGACGGCTTCCGCGCCCCTGGATGGGCTCACCATGGAGGTGGAGAAGGGCTCCATCTATGGGCTGGTGGGCCCTAACGGCGCGGGAAAGTCCACCATCCTGCGGCACATCACCGGCATCTACCGCCCCGACTCGGGCACCATCAAGGTGGACGGGGCGCCGGTGTACGAAAATCCGGCGGTGAAGGGCCGCATGGCCTGCATCCCCGACGACCTGTACTACTTTCTGTCCGCCTCCACCCGGGACATGATGAAGTTTTACCGGGGGCTGTATCCCGCCTTTGATGACAAGCGCTATCAGGTGCTGAAGGAGGCCTTCCCGGCAGTAGACGAGAAGCAGCCCATCCGCCGCCTGTCCAAGGGGATGCAGAAGCAGTCCGCCTTTTGGCTGGCCCTGTGCTGCCACCCCGAGCTGCTGGTCTTGGACGAGCCGGTGGACGGCCTGGACCCGGTGATGCGGCGTCAGGTCTGGTCCCTGCTCATGGGGGACGTGGCCCAGCGGGGGACCACGGTGCTGGTCTCCTCCCACAATCTGCGGGAACTGGAAGACGTGTGCGACCACGTGGGCATCCTCAGCCGGGGCAAGGTGCTCCTGCAGCGCTCCCTCACCGATCTTCAGGACAACGTGGTCAAGATGCAGATCGTATTTCAGGAGCCGGAGATGCCCAAGCTGCCGGAGGACCTGGACCTGCTCCATGTCACCCAGGTGGGCCGCATCCACACCCTGATCGTCCGGGGCAGCTCCGACGTCATCAAAAGCCGGCTCGCCGCGTTCCAGCCCATCCTGATGGAGGCCCTGCCTCTGACGCTGGAGGAGATCTTTATCTATGAGATGGGAGGTGAGGACTATGCGGTCCGGGACATCATGCTTTAATTCCACCCTCTACCGCAAAAACCTCAGCCGCTTCTGGCCCATCTGGGCCCTGTACTCGGTGATCTGGCTGTTTGCCCTGCCCCTCAATCTGCTCACCACGATCCAGCGGGGGCAGAACTGGGCTCTGGAGGACCTTGCGCACAGCCTGGACTATTTTTCCCGGGTCTCGGTGGGCTACTCCCTGAACTTGGGCACGGTGCTGGCCGTCATCTTTGGCCTGCTGGCCGCTATGGCGGTGTTCAGCTATCTGGATGCCAGCCGCTCCGCCTGCATGATGCACGCCCTGCCCCTGCGGCGGGAGGCTCTGTTTTTCACCAACTACCTGTCGGGGCTCAGCTTCCTGCTGCTGCCCAACGCCGCCATCTTTGGCCTCACCCTGGCCGGCGAGGCTGTGGGGAACTGTCTGGATCTGAAGGCGCTGGCCATCTGGCTGCTGGTCCAGTCCGCCTCCTGCCTCTTCTTCTACTCCTTTGCCGTCTTCTGTGCCATGTTCACCGGCCATGTGCTGGCCCTGCCTGTCTTCTACGGGGTGCTGAACTGCCTGGCGGCTATCATCAGCGCGCTGATGGACTCGGTGCTCTACCTGTTTCTCTACGGCTACAACGGCCTGAGCGGCACCACCCAGCAGGCTGTGGCCTGGCTCACCCCTCTGGAGAAACTGGGCGGTGCTGTATCCTGGACCCAGGCTGCGGACAGCGGGGCCTATCAGCTTGCCCAGCCCGCCGTGGTGGCGGTCTACGCCGGTGTGGGGGTGGCCCTGTCTGTCGCCGCCCTGTTGATCTACCGCGCCCGCCAGATGGAGTCGGCGGGAGACGTGGTCTCCGTGCGGGTGGTCCGCCCCATCTTCAAGTACGGGGTGGCCGTCTGCGCCGGTCTCTCCGGCGGCACCTTTACCTACTATGTGCTGTTCGGAGACGGCCAGCTCTCCCTGGTGCTGTCCATCCTCTTCTGGGCTGCAGTGGGCTATTTTCTGGCGGAGATGCTGCTGCGCAAGTCCTTCCGCGTCTTCTCCGCCTGGCCGGGCTGCCTGGTCCTGCTGGCGCTGCTCTACGCCCTGTTCCTGTGCATCCGGCTGGATCTCACCGGCTATCAGGACTACATCCCGCCTCCGGCGAGGTGAGCCAGGTGACTGTGGATCTGGAGGGCAGCACCTATCCCAGCGACGGCTTCGGCGGGAGCGTCCAGATCACCGACCCGGAGCAGGTCGCCCAGATCACCGCCCTCCACCAGGCCATCGTAGCTGCCCGCTCCAGGGAGGATAGCATCTATGACGACTCCTTCTACATCTCCCTCTCCTACACCCTGTCCAACGGACAGAGCATCCGCCGCTACTACCACGGCGTTCCGCTGTACCGGGCGGAGCAGGGATGGAGGGGCACCGTCACATGGGCTCTGGATCAGCTGGTCTCTGACCGGAGCTTCGTCCGGGCCGGCTATGGACTTGACCAGTCCGCGGACTGGAGCCTGACGGAGGCGTACGTCTACGATCTCTGGGACATCCAGACCCAGAGCCACGAGTCTGCCTCTCCCTCTCCGCCGCCCAGGCGGAGCAGCTGTGGCAGGCCGTGCTGACCGATTTCGACGCGGGCACCATCGGCACCCGCTACCTTTTTGAGGACCAGGACCGCCGGGAGAACACCTGTGAGGCTGACCTGGACTTCAGCTTCTACCTGACGGAGCAGGACAGCATGGTGCACCGGGGCGGCTCCGTGGCCATCACCCTCACCCCCCAGGCCTCCCACACCCTGGCCGTTCTGGAGGAGCTGGGCGTTCTCACCAACACCCGCATCGCCCGCACCCATGCCCAAGCCGATCGCTGGTACGCCATTACGGATGGAGCTGAGGACACTTCTTCCCTCTACACCACCTCCCTGATGGACCACACAGTCAAACATGCCCCGCCCGCTCCCATTGGAGCGGGCGGGGCATGTTTTTTTTGGCTGGGCCTCCATGGTCTGTTCCACGATATCCCTCATGATCTCCCTGTCATGGCGCTCTCCACATAGCCGTAGAGATTGCCCTCCCCGTCGATCATCCAGGTGGTGGGGTAGGCCCGGATGCCGTACTGATAGGTGAGCTGGTACTCCGTGTCCATCACTATGGGGAAGGTATAGCCGTTCTCTTCCAGGAAGATGGCGATCTCCTCCTGGGTCCCCTCCTGCCCCAGCCCAGGGGCGGCCACTCCCAGTACCACCAGGTCCCCCTGGTTCTCGCCATACTCCTCATACAGCGCCTGGATATCCGGCATTTCCCCCGGCAGGGGCCGCACCAGGTGGCCCAGAAATTGAGAAAAATGGTCTTGCCCTTGTAATCGGACAGACTGTGCTCCTCCCCGTACTGGTCCACCAGGGTGAAGTCAGGGGCAGGGACCACCGGCGGCTCCGACGCACCGTTGTCTGCATCTGTGGAGGCGGACGGCTCCTCCCGCTGCCGACGCTCTGGCTCTGAGGCACGGCGGAGCCGGTCTGGGACAGATATTCGGTGAAGCCGTTCATAAAGCCGGTAAAGGTCATCACCCCCATCAGGATCAGCAGAGCCGCCCCCGCCTTCCCCGTCCAGCGCACCACCTGCTGGTGCCGCTTGAAGAAGGACAGCACCCCGCCGGTGAACAGCCCCACCGCTAGGAAGGGCAGCACAAAGCCCAGGGTGTACACCCCGATGAGCAGCGCCCGCTGCCGGGGCCGAAAGCCGAGGATGAGGCCATCAGGAGCACGCTCCCCAGCACCGGCCCTACACAGGGGTCCAGGCGAAACTGAAGGTAAAGCCCAGGACCAGGGCCACCAGCGGCCCCATGGTCCGGCCGCCCAGCCGGAAGGGCAGCCTGTGCTCCCGCCCAGCGCCATGGAATGTCCAAACACCCCCCAGCTGGTACAGCCCGAACAGCACCATGATAATGCCGCTGATCCGGGCAAACCACAGCCGGTTATCGCTGAAAACTGCCCCAAAGCGGTGAAGCCGAAGCCCAGCAGGAAAAAGGTGGCGCTGATCCCCAGCACAAAAAACAGGGTGTTCCACATCACCCGCCCCCTGGGGTAGCGGATGGTGCCGTCCACCTCCACCGTCTTGGCCCCGCCTGCCAGATAGCCCACATATAAGGGGACCAGAGGCAGGACGCAGGGGGAGAAGAAGCTGAGGATGCCCTGTATGAAAACCGTCAGCGCCGGAACGCTGATCTCCAGATCAAACCCCATAAAAAACCTCCATTCGCACTGTTCTTCTGCGGCGGGATCATCCGCCGCCGGGGCAGGGTCCGCCGGAGAGCTTCCGGTCCACCTGTTCCACTGTGATCTCCTCCAGCCGGGCCATGCACCGGTCGTCCAGGTCATCAAAAGGGCATCCATCACCTGAGCCATGCCGGTGGCCACCAGACACTTCACCTCCTGGCTGCCGCTGTGCCAGGAGGTGGAGACGAAGCGCACCTCCAGCGCCCGGGCCACCTGGGCCAGGACACCTCCCCCGCCCCCTTGGCAAAGCGGTAGCCTCCGCCGGAGCTGCCCTCCTTGGTCTCCACCAGGCCGTCCTTTTTCATACGGGCGAGCACCTTCCGCACCCGGGCGGGGTTAGTGCAGATGTTCCGGGCCAGCTCCTCGCTGGACAGGACGCACCCTCTTCGGTTGAGATAGACCAGAGCGTGGACCGCCACGCAGAAATCGCTGTTCATAATGGTTCTCCTCCCAGGGAGCTGTTTTCTGTAACTTTATCAGATACAGAAGAGGCTGTCAAGAGGGTGTTCGTCCCACCATCAGGGACAGGCCCTGCCAATCCTGCCGCCAGCAGCACACCCGGCCCATCACCAGGAAACTGGCCAGGGACCTGCGGAGCAGGCGGTCGCCAGGGACGGACAGGCGGCCGGCACGCAAGCGTGCCGGCCGCCCAAACGGTCCTCAGCAAATCTCCCCCGGCTCACCCAGGGTCAGGTCCCCCTCCCGATCCAGCCGATCCGACGGAAAACAGCCCGAACAGCCAAGCGAGGACGGCGGGCAGTACAAAAGCAGATCAGGGCCATGGCCAGCCAGTCCATGCCGGTGATGGCAGCCTTGGCCCCCGTGGCCACATCGTTCACCCAGCCGGCATAGACCCCGATGGGGCCCACCATACCGCAGGTCCCCATTCCAGCCGCCACACCCCGGCGGGGTCATTCATCTCAAACTGAACACACAGGTGGCCAGGGGGCCGGTGACCGCGGAGGCGAGGATGGCGGGGAGCCAGATCCGGGGATTTTGGACGATGTTGCCCATCTGGAGCATGGAGGTGCCCAGCCCCTGGCTCACCAGGCCGCCCCAGCGGTTCTCCCGGAAGGACAGGACGGCGAACCCCACCATGTTGGCGCAGCAGCCCCGCCACCGCCGCCCCGCCGGCCAGCCCCGTCAGGCCGATGGCGGCGCAGATGGCGGCGGAGGAGATGGGCAGGGTGAGGGCGATGCCGATGACCACCGACACCAGGATGCCCATCCAGAAGGGCTGGAGCACGGTGGCCCACTTGACGAAGTCCCCCACCGCGGAGGCCGCCTTGCCGATGGCCGGGGCCCACCAGGCAGACAGGGCCACGCCGGCGAAGATGGTCACCAGCGGGGTGACCAGAATGTCGACCTTGGTCTCCTTGGACACCGCCTTGCCCAGCTCCGCGGCGATGACCGCGATAAACAGCACCGCCAGAGGGCCTCCGGCGCCGCTGCCCCCGGACAGGGTGACGCTGCCCAGGGCATTGGCCGCATAGCCCACCGTGACCAGGGAAAAGAGGACCAGCGGGGGCCTTCAGGGCGTAGCCGATGGCCACCGCCATAGCCGCCCCGCTCATGGCCGAGGCGTATCCCCCCACTTCGATGAGGAACTCCATCCCCAGCTGCTGGCCCAGCGTCTTGACGATGGTGCCGATGAGCAGGAGCAGAACAGGCCCCTGGGCCATGGCTCCCAGGGCGTCGATGCCATACCGCTTGGCCGAGATCTCAATGTTTTTGCGCTTTAAAAATGCGCGGAGCTTTTCCATTTCTCTCACCTTTTTTCGTGATGGTCCCGCACCTGCCGGCAAAAAGGCCATACAGGTGTCAAGACACTTGTATGGCCTATTATAGCGGCTCTGTCCTGTTTGTCAACGAAAACTTTTCCCTCCGGCAGTCAAGCCCCGCCCGACCGCAGCTCACCACAGCCGCTCCTTCGAATCATCCCGGCGTCCCCATCCTCCAGGTCAGGGCCGCCCCCCGGGCAGCCTTGGTCAGGCCGATCACCTTTTCCAGCCGGGGAAAAAAGGTATCCTGGGCCAGCTCCGCCAGCTTCTCTTCCTTCTCGGCGCGCTCCTCCTCTGTATCCGTCCAGTCCGGCCCGGTATTCATCGGCTCCGAGTACCAATCTGTGTACATGGAGTCGGATAGGAGTAACTCTCCACCAGGTGCAGCCCCTCCCTCCCCGGCCCGGGCAGAATGAGCAGGCCGTCCTTGGGGGAGGCAAGCAGGGCATTGCGCAGTTCCAGGTCCCGCAGCACCAGCTTGGTAAAGGACCGGTCCGTGGTGGTGATGGTCCGGCCCCGGGTCACCTCCGGGCAGCCATAGTCCTCGTGGAGGTCCGGTCCGGAGGGCAGCTTCTCCAGTCCCCGGTCCAGGACGCCCAGCACCGTGTTGAGGCCGGTGGACATGGCACTTTTGGGGCGGATGCGCAGCTCATAGTCCCGCTCCAGATGGATCGCCAGCCGGACGCGGATGGAGGTCGTAGTGTACCGGCCATTGCTCTCCCCCACCGTCCGGATGATGAGCGGTTCGTCCCGGTAGCTCAGCACCAGCTCCCCGTCCCAGTCTGCTGCCCGGCTGCCCATAAATACGCCCCCTTCTCCTTTTGATAGGCGTAAAGCATCTCGTTCCAGCTCATAAGTCCGCTCCTTTCCCGCTCCCGCCGGTCTCATGCCCGCCGGAACTGCTTCTCCAGGTCCTTTCGGGTCAGCTCGATGGCCACCGGGCGGCCGTGGGGGGCAGTATTTGACCTCTCCCCGCATGACGGCTCCCGCCACCTTCTCCAGCTCCTGGGGACTGGTGCGCCAGCCCCCCTTGATGGCCGCCTTGCAGGCCATGGTGTGGAACAGCTCGTCCCGGGCGGCGGAGGGGTCCGCCCGCCCGGTGGTGAGCAGCCTGCCCCCATCTCCAGCAGGGTGTCCTCGATGTCCCCCGGGTCCACGTCAAAGGGGGCCTGCCGCACCACCAGCGCCCCCCCCGCCGAAGTCCTCGGCGTAGAAGCCGAACTCCTCCAGCAGCGGCAGGTTGGCCAGCAGGGCGGCCCCTCCTCCGCCGGGGGGGTGGAGGTGACCGGGGGCAGAGCAGGGCCTGCACCATGGGCTTGTAGCCCTCGGCCTTCATGCGGTCGAAGTTCATCCGCTCGTGGGCGGCGTGCTTGTCGATAAACAGGATGGTGTCCCCCTGTTCCACGATGATGTAGGTGTTCAGCACCTCCCCGGCGATGCGCCAGGGGCTGCCTCTCCCTCAGGCTCAGGCTCCGCCGGGCGGGATCTGGGGCGCGGGCCCTTCCTCCAGGGCCGGAGCCGGGCCCGGGTCTGGTGCGGGCGTCTCCGCCGGCGCGGGGGGGGCGCTCCGTCCGGGTCCCGGCCAGGAGGTCGAAGTCCTCCGGCGCCATCCGGTCGTGGCAGGTCATCCCGCCCTGGGCTTCACCGGGGCAGGCGGGGCCGGGGCCTCCCCGGTCTTCCGCTCCCCGGGGCGGTCATTTCTCCAGAGCTCGGGCCCTGGGGCGGGGAGGCTCCGCCGGGGCGGGCTGGGGTGTGCGCTCCCGCTGCTGGGGCGAGAGGAAAGAGGCGGCGGAGGGCATCCGGGACAGGCCGGGCACCTCCCGACGGCCGTAGGTCACGTCGTGGAGGGCAGCTCCCCGGCGGACAGCCTGGTCTGGTTGGGGGTTACGGTGTCGTGGGCCCGGGGCTTCTCCAGCGCCACGGCGGGGCGGACATGGTCCCGCTCCAGGGCGGAGAGGACCGCGTGGTACACCGCGCTGAACACCCCCCGCTCGCTGCCGAACTTCACCTCCGTCTTGGCCGGGTGCACATTCACGTCCACCGCGCTGAGCCTGGTGGTCAGATGGAGGACACAGCCGGGAAATTTGCCCACCATCTTCTGGTTCTGGTAGGCCTCCTCCAGGGCGGCCATCATCAGCCGGGACTTCACCTGCCGCCCATTGACGAAGAAGAACTGCCAGTTCCGGCTGGCCCGGCAGCAGGAGGGCTGGGAGACGAAGCCGGACACGGACATGCCCTCGTCCGAGCTGTCCACCTGGGTGAAGCCCAGGGCCAGATCCCGGCCCAGCACGGCGTAGACGGCGGACTGGAGCTGGCCGTCCCCGGGGGTGAGCAGCTCCTGCTTCCCGTCCCGGATGAACTTGACGCTCACCTCCGGGTGGGACAGGGCCGCCCGCTGGACCACGGCGAAGACGGCCGCCCCCTCGGCGGCGTCCTTTTTCATGAACTTGAGCCGGGCGGGGGTGTTGTAGAACAGGTCACGCACCACCATGGTGGTGCCCAGGGGACAGCCCGCCTGCTCCACCGGCCCCCACGCCCCCTCCAGGGACAGGGAGGCCCCAGCGGGGGGCATCCTGGGTGCGGCTCATCACGTCGATGCGGGGAGACGGCGGAAATGGCGGCCAGTGCCTCCCCCGGAACCCCAGGGTGCCGATGGCCTCCAGGTCATACTCCGTGCGCAGCTTGCTGGTGGCGTGGCGGAGGAAGGCGGTCTTCATCTGGGGGCCGGGATGCCGCAGCCGTCATCGGTGACCCGGAGGAAAGTGAGGCCGCCGTGGGCGATCTCCACAGTCACCGATCTCGCCCCCCGCGTCTATGGCGTTTTCCATCAGCTCCTTGGCCACGCTGGCCGGCCGCTCCACCTCCTCGC
>VOFB01000109.1_pt1 | contig 16000 bp, 22 predicted proteins | sample 5384141 | NCBI WGS metagenome assembly VOFB01 (sample SAMN12384721, study PRJNA508395) | human gut metagenome | isolation source: healthy gut A | host: Homo sapiens | reverse complement strand
GCAACAACCATATGAAGTACAAATGCAACTGTTCCAAATAAAAATGATGCTGCTATTTTGGCGGTTATCAGTTTTGTTTTTCCGTATTTACCTGAAAGCATCACCGCATCCGTTCCTGCCTGATATTCACCGGAAAATACAGGGGCAATCACGATGCAGACAGCCAGTATCGCAAACATCAGAAGCTCAAAGCTGCTGATAATCACTTCCCATCCTTCGTAATATCCATATTGCAGCGGAGTAACTACACGGTCTGCCTTGCTGCTCCAATACTCTTTCTGCTCCTGGGATAAACTGCGGGACGGTGTGTTTAGCAGGGTTCCCATTCTCTCCTTCATCGTCGGGTAGAAGGAAGCGCCGTTTGTTACGTCTAAGCCTGGGAGACTATTATAACCGGAATATTCTTCTGGTTTGCCGTAAGTGGTGGCGATCAGATTCAGCAGCTTCTCCCTGGGAGCAATTTCATTCCAATAGGCATCCCCAATCAAAAATTGTTCATTTCCGTCATTCCCCACATTTTCCGGATTCTTAAAAAGCTCCTGCACTTCCCGGATCGTGCTTTGTATATATTCCTCTGTCAATGGAACAGAGAAACGCGCATACTGTTCCTTTTCATAGGCAATCCCTCCGCTCCCTTTATGATGCCATCCTGATTATAGGTTTGGAACTGTAGAATGGGCAGTCCGAAAAAGAATCCGGTAACAAGCAAACTGACTGCCATAATGATTAACGTAGACTTTTTTTCGCAGTATCTTTAAGAATTCAAATCTTACCAGCATATCACATTTCCCCCTGTTCTTCTGTTTCTTCTCCAAAATGGTACAAAAATAAATCTTCCAGCCCCGGCTCCACTGCAACTGCATCTTCTGTGGGTGCTGTTGCATGTATTATTCTCAGCCTGACTTTACCGTTTTCATGATGCAGGTTGACAACAGAATACTTCCGGCTATATGCGTCTGCATCCCGTGTATCAGCCGATATCTCCCACACCATCCCTTTGATGCTGTCTGTTATCGTGACCATTGGCTCCTGCATCAAAAACTCCCTCCTTCATCATTAAGATTGTGTCTGCAATGTAAGAGACGTCGGAAACGATATAAGTGGACAGAATCACAATCTTCTCCTTTGCAAAATCGGAAATGAGGTTGCGGAAACGCACACGTTCTTTTGGGTCAAGTCCGGCTGTCGGTTCATCTAATATCAGAATAGAAGGATCATTCAGTTCTGCCTGTGCAATCCCTAAACGCTGTTTCATTCCCCGGAATAGGACTTTATTTTTTATCTGCCGCATCAGACAGGTTTACCAGATGAAGTAAGTCCCCGGTCCGCCTTTTGCCAGATTCTTTTCAAGCCCTTTACGGCCGCCATATACAGCATAAATTCACGGGCAGTAAAATTGGGATAAAACCGAAATCCTGGGGCATGTAACCCAAATGGGTATAATACTGTTCACCAAGCTCCTCCGCCGTTTTTCCATTGATACGGATATGGCCGGAAGTTGGTTTCAGGACACCGCAGATCATTCTCATCAGTGTTGTCTTTCCTGCACCGTTTGCCCCGAGCAGCCCATATACTCCGGGCACGAAATTAGCGTTCACATTTTTAACTGCAGATTTTGTGCCATATTGTTTGCTTAAACCCTGTAATTGTAAATTCATACAGAAAACCTCCTGCTCTGTTTTTATGGATATTTCACAGCTGCTCAAAAAAGATGATCTATGCTTGCTTATAGCATAAATCATCTATCTTAGGCGTGGCTTTTCTGTATCTTAATTTGACCTTAATTTATTTTGTAAGCGGCAGGGAAATCGTAAATGCCGTCCCCTCATTTTTTTTACTCTTAACTTCAATGGTTCCGCCGTGGAGTGTAATGATCTGCTTTGCAATCGCAAGGCCGAGACCACTGCCCTCCGGCTTTTCCTTTGTGCTTTTGCCTCTGTAATATCTCTCAAACAGCTCCGAAAATTCCGCTTCGCTCAAACCTCTTCCGTTATCCTTCACAATGATTAGCACCTCATCTCTCCTGTCCAGGTCGACCCGGATCGCTACCCTTGTTTCCGGCGGGTTATGTGTCAATGCATTGATGATAATATTTCCCAACGCACGGCGGAATAGATTGACATCAAGAGAGACGGACATATCCTCTATTGTACTCTCAAACTCTATTTCACGGTTTGAAAAAGCGGGGTCATTGATAATTTCTATGACAAATTCCCTGATATAGCGTACAATCGGTATTTCCTGCAGAGACAAAGGGATAACGCCGGCCTCAAACTGATAAGTCATTTTCAGATCATTGATCAGCTCTTCCGTATATTCTGCATTTTTTAAAATGATTTCTCCATATTCCTTTACCGTCTTGCTTTCCGGGATTGGATTTTGGCGAGCAGTTCCGCAAATCCTTTAATAGGTGACAGGGGGCGTTTTCACATCATGGGTTATATTTGTAATCCACTCCCTGCGCACCCTCTCGGTATCTTTTTGCAGTTTATCACTGTTGCGGATTTCTCTATCCATTTCGTTCAGAGCAGTATAGATATTGCTGAATAATCCCTTCCCTGCCAGCGGTGTATAGGCACGTAAACGGATGTCTCTGATACTTTTTGTAATCCTTCCAAGATGTTTTGAAAGCCAGAATCCGTAAACAAAAGTAAATATAAAGACAGCGCCCAACAGGAGCACAATACCTTTACGGAATACAGGCGAAAGCCTGCTGACATTTTCTCCGTTATAATAGAGCATGTGCTTTACCAATCGCATATGGGAAACCAACCAGATAGCCAAATGCATGTCCTGAGTCTTCATATGTTCCTGTAAAAACGGTATTTCCATTCTCATAATTGCTTGTATTCAATGCCATTAGCTCCGCAGCTGAGTAGACCATAGGATAAGCGTCCGGTTTACGATAAGAATAAACCTCCGTCCATTTCCGTCAACAACCTGCAGCCACAGGCCATATTCATCCAGATTTTGAACCCCTTTTTCTTTTACTTTGATTTCTCCATTCTCGTATTCTAACCAGGCAGAAAAAATTCTCTGTAAATGTGTCTGGCCAGGAAGCTAAACTAAGTCCTTCCGGTTCCGGAATCGCAAAACATAATAAAAGAATCCAATCCCTGCTACAAATGCCACTATAATTAAAGCAATTACGATACGAAGCATGCAGAAAATGGATTTAAGTCGCTTTTATTTCTCATACGGATTCACCAGTTTATATCCTAGACCCTTCATTGTAATAATATATTGAGGAGCTGAAGGATTGTCCTCCAGCTTTTCACGAAGATGCCGGATATGAACCATTATGGTATTATTACACCCGTAACTGTCTTCCCTCCAAATTGTCTCATATAGGCGTTCCCGGCTGATGACCCGGCCTTGATTTTCTGCCAGATGCTGTAGTATTTCAAACTCCCGCGCTGTTAGCTCAACGGTTCTTGCACCCTTCATCACCCTGCATCCCTCTGTATCGATCTTTAGCTCCCCTATTTCAATCGGTTTATTTCCAGATGGACTTTGCCCATACGTGGCCCGGCGTAATGGGCCTTCACTCTGTATGCAATTTCTTTCGGACTGAATGGCTTTGTCACATAGTCATCCCCTCCTACAGACAGACCCAGTATCTTATCCAGTTCATCATTTTTAGAAGATAGAAACAGGATTGGGCAATGCGAAAACATACGAATTTTTTTACAGACTTCAAACCCATCTATATCCGGGAGCATAACATCCAAAATAATCACATCTGGCTGCACTTTTTGGCAGACTTCAACTGCTGAAAGTCCATTATCAATTTTGAGGATATTATCAAATCCTTCTATCTTTAAAGCCTTTTCAAGCAATCTCAATATATCCGGCTCGTCATCCACAATCATTATTTTATATTCCTTCACAAATTGACCTCACCTTCTTTCAAGTCTTACATAGCATCCCGCCACTCTATGTCAACGCCTCCCACCTCCCTGAAGCTGGTACTTACATTTGCTTTACCATAATGTCGTAGCATAAAAATCATTATGATATGTGGGGAAGGCTTGAATTCTATTTCTTTTGTATCCCCTCGCTTATGATATATCCCTTTTGCTGGCAGGGAAGCATCTATTATGATTTCTGAATGCTGATGTGCAATGATTTTTTCAGCATAATCCAGCATTTCTGTACCATATCCCTTCCCTGATATGTTGGTAAGACAAATAGCCGGCAGATCTCTTTATCCTTTATAGTAACTGTACCTACGATATTCTGTTCGGTGTCGGAGCAAAGAAAAACTCTGTTTTGTTTGATATCATTGACTATATTCGTGTTACTGTGATGTTCAAGGAAAAATTCTACAGCTCCCTTTAGGGTAATAATGTGGATATACTTCAGATATTGTGATCTCTGAAATACTTTTCACTATATTTAGATCCGATAAAACAGCACGCTTTATACTCATTCTTATGTCTCCTTAAATTTTAAACATTATCAAATATGCCTTCTCCGCTAAAAATACAGGCTGAAAGGTTATAATTAATTCATTTCAACAATAATGGACCCTTCATTGTGTTTATATCTTCCATTGAACTGCTGTACAGGCTTTTCGATACTGTTTCAAAACTCAGGTTTTTATCGTCTGTTAACACAATGAAACAGCTGTCTTTTTCAGCGTTAGGCATTCTCCCGTTTAACTCCAGCCTGTACTTGTATATGGTATCATCACATTTCCATGTGCCATCCTTCATTTCATAGTATGTCCTCATCACTCCGTTGTTCTCTGATTGGTCGTAGGTTTCATAACCTCATTTTCTCTGCAGCCAATGAAAAACATCAGGCAAATGGCTGCTATTGCAAATAGTTTTTCTTCATTGCAGTCCTCCTGAATCTATTGGATTTGAACAAGTCCCTATCGTAACCAAAACCCTCATTTTTTTCTACTCAACAATGATTTTTAAGTAGCCTATTATATTCTCAAACGCTATGTCTTTCCTATCATAAAAATGACCTTTATAATACAAAACAAGGTGACTCATTTGCTCTTCTTTGACATTAATGATACAACACTCTGGTAAAACAATTTCTTTCCCTTTGGTGTAAGTGATCTTATCATCATGTAAAATTCCAAAATAGTCTAATGCTTCAATTAGCTTTGAGAAAGAACACTGCCATGCTTTTGCATGCATAATATCTACTACTTCATCTACACTAAGACCTGTTAACATAGCAATACATATTTGACCACAATATCCAGCTTTTGGATAAGTAATATCTTGGATATCGTCAATTTTTCGTATCGGATTTTCCTTTGAATATGGACTATCATGATTTATTCGGGTTAAGCCGTTCTTGATCTGAAAGGAAATATTTATCTCATCGTCACAATTTATCTGATTTACGTTCTTCTTTGTAATTGGTATGTAATAAATCCCTCTCCTTTTGGAATGAGTCTGCATTCAAATGTACAGTTTTTATGGAAACCTGTACTGGAACTAATCCTTTTGACCGCATTCTTCCCAAACATTAAAGGGTATTTTGACAAAATACCGATTTCCTGTTTAAATATTTTTTCTTCAAATGTATATGTCATTATACTTTATCTCCTTTTCGTCCCAACTTACATTCACTTTTGTACTAACAAATTTAATTATCCTTGTAATTATGCTCGGTCGGCGTTGCCGTGAAAATGCCGTTGCCTCCGGAGAGGGAGCCATGCTTTACCCCTTACCTTGACTACTCATCAAATGAGAAGCTGAAATACTACAAATTATTTTGATATACTTTCAAGAAGTAAAATATCGTGCTTATCCTTATCTCTTAAATCATAGCCTGAATGAAAGATTTTTTGCCCCTTTACAGTTATACAGCCCTGTGAACTCTTGTTTGTTTTCCTGCCAATAGATCAACGCCCCAACCGCCGTTAAATCCTCTTTTGTTGTAATCTCTTTTTCTGCTCATGCGATTTCTCCCTTACAAGTTCCGATTTCCCGCTTTATATTTTTATTTTACCACATTTCCGAGAGCGTGGAAATAGCGCGTTTATGAGCGGTATTTCCAACCGTATGTATCAGGACTTAATGCTCAAACAGGCTGAGAAGATCAATGTTTCAAGCGATGGTATCTTCTAGTGCATTATGGAAGAAATTGGACTCTCCGCCGTCTAAAGCGTAAACCGATATGAAGGCGTCTTTATGTGTTCAGTTACCTAGTGTAGTCCCTGGTAAACTCTACTTTACAGAGGCATAAAACTTACCGATGCCCTGCTGAAGCCTGAAGTTTTCGAGTAGACTTCCCAACTGGTACACAAAACGCTGCACCCGCATAAACAGTGCGGTTGCAGCGTTTTGTCTGAACTGTTAACGAGTATCTTTCTTAAAACTGTCCGGATTCTTTCTCTGGCAAATGGCCTGTCTCTATTTCTTTACAACCATTGTCTTAGGCGGATTTCCTTTCTTTAGGATTTTCTTATATGCTGTTACCTTCTTTTGGGCACTTTAAACACTACTTTTTTGTGAACGCCTGTAAATGCATTTTTTACCCACAGATTTTAGATACATGCTTTTAATGGTAACTTTCTTTAATTTCCCGCAATTAGCAAAAGCTTGCTTATCAATTTTCTTAAGGTATTTTGCTTTAATCATTACACTAGTCAATGCTTTACAGCTATAAAATGCTGTTTTACCGATTGACGTCACATTTTTGCCGATTGATGCTGTTTTTGCTTTGCATTTTTTAAAAGCATTATTTCCTATCGCAGTAATTTTAAAATTCTGTCCTTTGATTTTAACCGTATCCTTAACAACAATGGACTTTGCCGTTTTCTTCACAATACCTGTGACAGAAACCTGCGCTTTCGAAATACTTGTAACTTTATACCTGTAATTACCTACCGTATAGGTTTTTCCAAGCACTGGTTTTTCTACCGGAGGTTTATCCACTGGCGGTTTCTCTACTGGAGGCTTCTCTACTGGAGGCTTATCCACTGGCGGTTTTGGCTCCCCGGTTAACGTAAATGTATACATCCCAAAAGCAGCTTTCCCATTATCCTTTCTAACAGCAGTCACCTTAACAACATAATTTGTTTTTTTCGTCTGCTTCAGGCTCTGGCGCGGTATAGGTTGCAGAAGACGAACCAACCTTTTCCCCATCGATTGTACTTAAATGCCATTCATAGGAATAAGTATACTCCGATGACGGATTATCCACCTCTACTGTCATGGTAGTGTTGTTTACACTTCCGGTTAGTTTCGGGACACTGCCGGAATTGCCCGCCACTTGGCAAAAAGTGTTACAGCCTCATTAGCACTGTAGGCTGCTCCTGCTTGGTAGTCCGTTCCCGAACCGTCTGCTGAGGTATTCCATCCCTCAAAAATGTAACCTTTTCGAACTGGCTGTTCCTCTGTAAGAATCAAATCGTTTCCATGGACTTTTTCCTGTTTCTCCGGCGCAGAGCTGCCTCCATTTGCATCATAACGCACCTCATATGTTTTTACTGCCGGAACAGAGACTACAATATTGTCAAATGAAACATCAATCACTGAGTCCGCATTATTTTTATATGTGGCTATCCTCAGCGTTCCATTGGAACCTAATTCCTTCGGCAATTCCTGATACAACTGCCATTCCAGCGGCTCACGTCCATTCTTATCCCATAGCTTCACAAAATAATCACCACGAAGAATCATAATTTTTACATGATACCATACATTCTTGTCAATTTTTTGGTTTACAGAGTTTCCGTTCATATGAACTCCCTCTTCCCCAGTGTTAAAATGATATGTATGCTGATTTGATTCATTCAGGTAGCTTCCGGCAAACAGGCTCTCTTTTTGTGACAGCTGTTCCTCTCCGCCTTTCGTTGAGGCAAATCCTTGTATGGAAACAGATTCCCAATCGTGTGTAAAGTTGTGGTCAGTATTATACTTCAAATCCATCTCGATCACAGCTTCGCTGTATTCCACATCTTTTAAGTAAAAACCATGGTGTCGGCTTTCACCGTCTACAGCGTGTACCCTAAGCACCTTATTGCCGTCTTCCTCTTCTACGTATGCACCCCCATACTTAAAAGTACCAAGCTGCGTATCCTCCTGCGCCACTTCACCGATTGGTTTGTCTTCCAAATCAACCGCCGCATATTCTTCCAGGTCTTTGGGCTCTTCTGTTCTGTTTTTACCTGTAGCCTTAACCTGTTTTTGCAGTTCTTCGATGCCGTCCATCCACTCAGGTTCGATCCCTGCTCCCGCCGGAATATTTTCAGGTTTCTTTAAGTTACTTTCATTTATAGAGGGCACATCCTCCTCCCATTGACGCCAACCGGTAGAAGCATCTCCCCGTTTTGTGACAAATGAATGGGACGCATTCCACGAATTATTGCCATACCACAGTTCATCATAAGAACGGTTTTGATTTCGGGCGTCAATATCATTATAGTATAGTTCAAAATATGCAGTCCCCTCATCCGTATAGATACTCCGTACGCCGTGCACATTGTTGTAGGCGAGTACGGAATCCTCTTGCTGCCCCAAAAGATACAAAGCACCTCCGTCCTTTGGCAACACTTGATTCGTTTTGTCTATATCATTGTAGACAATTGTGTTTTTCCTGGCAGTTTTGAAGGATAATCCGGATAATGTGTACCCGAGAACTCTTGTCTGTCATCCTGATTCTGCCATCCCCATCCGAAATTGATGCCAGAATAGGGGACGTTGGTAATTCGGTTATGGGAAAACTCCACATTTTCAACAAAAAAGAGCGGTCAATGCATCAGCCTGTGTAAACATTGTACAAGTATTTTCGATATAATTGTTGGTGACGATAATATTCTTGCATACACCTTCTATTCCTACCGGATATTTATTGTCCTTTGTTGTTTCCGGCGGCCCTTCTTCCCCGATATGTACATGTTGTGTATGTCCGATTGTCGCCGCATTTCCTGCTGTATTCATAAATACATTTCCTGATATCTCTGAATTTACCACGTCATTAATATAACCAATGCAGGTACCGCTGGATAAAGTGGTGAATACGTTGCCGCTAAATACAATACCGCTGGCATTTTCCACATCAACCGTTCCTTTTGGTATATCCGTATTATTATATAACCAAGAATGCCAATCGCCATTACTGATATATTTAGTGTAGCTGCCATGTTTTGAACACTTGCAAATCCTTCCGATTGTTCTACCACTTCCAGCCCTTTATCATCATATGTGAACTTGATACCGCTAAACTGCAGGTTCTGTACCCGGTCGGAGCTGCTGTTTCCCTTAATGCGTATTAACCCTTCACTCTGGGGACAACGATTTCTGACTCAAAAATATCCTTATCCGGTTCCGGGTAATAATATAATTTTTAGCTGCTCTGTCAAAATAAAATTCACCCGGATTTTTCAAGAGTTCCAAAGAATTCCGGATTTCAAATGTTTTGTACTCCGCATTCTCAATGGGGTCGCCCACGAAATTCACATATCCAAAATATGGCTCGAAGTTGCATTGCCAAGCGAGACATGCCGCAATTGCACCATACGGCTGCTGTAAAACAAATGCGGTATCGCCTTCTTGCTGACGGCCGGCATATTTCTCTGCTATCGCATCAAGTGCCTCCCGGTTTCTCTGCTCTTTCGAGGGATCTGTATTGATATTTACTGCTTTTGCGGGCGGCGCACCGCCGTCATCTCCAGGTGAGACACTCTTGATCTCACTTTAAGCCAATCGTAACGACATTCCAGATCTTTTTCTGGACAATTTCAATATCCTCCGGATTTGTCAGTTTTTCCGGTTGGTCAACGGTAAACCCTAATTCATCCCATTTCAGCAGCACTCCGGCTGTTTCCGTTCCGCCATCTAATGCCCATGCTTCATCTCCGCTAATCGTTACCGAACCATAAGGTCCGCAGGTATTCCCACTTGTAGATGTCAGTTTCGCCTCCTGACCATCCACAAACAGATTGCGCAGTTTTATATCGCGATCCAAATCCGTTACATATACCTCAGGATTCTTGTCCCACTTTTTTCCAATTTTCAACCTTTGTACCTCCATTTATATTTGGAACCTCTCCGGGCACCGCCTGATAAATAATGGAATAGCCATTGCTTCCTGAGTCTTTTGTTCCGAATTGAATGGGCTCTTTAACTGAATATTCCCCACCTGCCAGCCACACCAGCAGATCTCCTGTCATGTCTTTATTCCACTCATTCTTTACAATTGCCGACTTTGCGTCCTGGATCGACTGAAACGGTGCCGCTTTTGAGCCATCCCCGCCCTTTTGCTGCCGTTGGTGATACATAGACTTCACGCTGCACATCACGTACTGTAACCTGTATCTGTGCCTTGACCTGATTGGGATTGGTAACTGGCACTATCGTCTTTGTCACACCATCTCTTGTGGATTTTCCAAGGCTTATATCCAGTTCCCCTGTTATGGTCTGAGGCTGATCCAGTAAATTGGGATCAAAGCCCGATGTATCCCAATTTACCGAAACCTTTGTCTTGTTTGATGGTGTTGGCTGGGTAATGTTTGAAAATTCTTTTTCTAATGTCACATCAATGTTGAATGGAAGCACTAACTTATCAGCCGCTGTTCCCTTTGGTACACTGAATTCCCTGCATCGGCTGATATAATGGAATTTGTCTCAGGTTCTTTGACTACTATGTTATACTTTTCTAGCAAATACTTATGCACCTTTTCAGACTCTTCTGCGCTAAGCGCCCGGTCATACACCAAAACCTCTGCGATTTTACCTGTGAAATAGCTATATTGTCCTGCTGATTTTCCTCTCCCGATGTACATATTTTCACTGATACCGGATGTCTTTTCTCTTTTTCCTGTTTCGCTGAGAACTTCTTCCCCATCCACCAAGAGAGTATGCGTACCCTTATTTTTTATTGCTGTACTGACTGACAGTTCCGCAGTCCCCAATCTGTTATATCTCGATACACCTGCTGAACTTCCAATGCCAAAGCGCATCAATACCTGCTCTTTAAATGGCGCCAGACTCATAGAGCCCCAGTCGCCACTCTCTTCCCAGAACAGAGCAGTACTGACATCCGCATTGGAATCTTTACGCGGATCTACACCTTCATATTCCCCTACTGTAATGATCGTAATTCCCTCTTTATCATTATAGTTGCCGGCGATCCCTTTCAGTGCCTCCGTCCCTGTCAAACTTTAGATATTTGTAGCCTGTTTCCCCGTCCACATTTACAGTAATTCCAGCTGTATCATTTACAGGCAAAAATTCACTGAATCCACCTGGTTTTTCCACGAAGAAACCACACCGTTTGACTCTGTTACCCCGTCATCTGCCTTTAACCATAATTTTAAATTATCCTGTGCAATATCCTCGGAACTATCTGTTCCACTTGCCAATACGGATACCGAATTCATGCTAAGCATCATAACAGTAATCATAATAAGTGCAAGCACTCTTTTATCTTTCCCCTAAAAAATGTCGTGTGTTTCACAAAATACCTCTCCATGTTTTCCTCACTTTCTCTCATAAGATTTATGCTGCATTGGATGTCCATAAAACCTTTCAACAATGCTCTTATTTATCTCTTATATTTAGCCTTTTACTGCCCCCTTCTTTAACAGGTTCTGATACTTTTCAGTAACTTTTGGGATTTTCGGTACCCGAACCTCAATATTTTTGCAGTCTTTCCAAAAGCATTTTTTTTCCCGACCGTTTTAAGCTTCGTTGAATAGATTCTCACACTCTTTAGCTTCGTACACCCGTAGAACGCATAGGAATCTATTTTTACTATATTCTTTCCTACTTTAATACTGGTCAGCCCTCTATTCTTATAGAATGCTTTTTTCCCGATTGCAGTGATCTTAAAAGTATAGCCTTTTATCTTTACCGTTGACTTAATGTTGATGCTCTTATAATTCTTATTCTTTGCTTTTACAACGGTGACCGTACCATTTTTCACATCTGATCTGGTAACCTGATACCAAAGGTTTCCTACTAAGAATTTCGCACCTTTCCTGGGCAGTGCAGTTATTTTTTGGTATGCTTCCTTGGCTGATGTCAATACACTGTAATTTTAACAAGCTTTTTCTGGTCAGCCGTCAGTGCATTGTAGGCTTTCTCCGCCGCATCAATTTTTGCTTTGCTGCCTGCGCTCACTGTTCCAATTCCACTGATCAGGCTGCTTACTCTGTCAGCCGCCTCCTGATCTGCCGCTCTTTTTTCTGCATCAGCTTTCAGAGCGTCGTAGTTTGCACGGGCGCTTTTAGTGCGTCATAATTTGATACCAATGCCTGCTGCTGTGGTGTGAGTTTTTTATAAGCATTTTCTGCAGCTTCAATTTTAGCTTTTGTTGTATTATTGTAAGCTACCGCTCCAATCTGACCAATCAGACCCTCCACATTTGTCACTTCGGATCAACAGCACTGCGTACAGTAACCGTAAATGCTGCGGTTTTCTCCACTCCTTTTTCCGTATAGCTGATTGTGATCGTCTGTTCTCCCGGCACGTCTTTATCGTATCCTGTTACCGTGTAGCCTTCCGTAATATCCTTCTTACTGCCGTCTGTATACCTGGCGGTTACTTCCATTCCGGTCAGTTCCAATTCCTCGCCCACTGTATAAGCAGTTTTGGCCGGTGGCGTTACCATTATAGACTCTAAAACTTCCGGCTCCACGGCACTGCGTACGGTAACCGTAAATGTTGCGGTTTTCTCTAATCCTTGTTCCGTATAGCTGATTGTGATCGTCTGTTCTCCCGGCCTATCTTTATCGTATCCTGTTACCTTGAACCCTTCGGTAACCGCTTTGGTACTTCCATCCGTATACCTGGCGGTTACTTCCATTCCGGTCAGTTCCAGTTCCTCTCCCACTGTGTAATCCGTTTTGGCTGGAGGCGTTACTGATATGGACTCTAAGACTTCCGGTTCCACAGCACTGCTTACGGTTACCTCAAATGTTGCGGTTTTCTCCACTCCTTTTTCCGTGTAGCTAATTGTGATCGTCTGTTCTCCCGGCACATCTTTATCGTATCCTGTTACCGTGTATCCTTCGGTAATCACCTTTGTACTGCCGTCTGTATAACCAGCGGTTACTTCCATTCCGGTCAGTTCCAGTTCCTCTCCCACTGTGTAATCCGTTTTGGCTGGAGGCGTTACTGATATGGACTCTAAGACTTCCGGTTCCACAGCACTGCTTACGGTTACCTCAAATGTTGCGGTTTTCTCCACTCCTTTTCCGTGTAGCTGATTGTGATCGTCTGTTCTCCCGGCACATCTTTATCGTATCCTGTTACCATATATCCTTCGGTAATCTCCTTTGTACTGCCATCCGTATACCTGGCGGTTACTTCCATTCCGGTCAGATCCAACTCTTCTCCCACTGTATAATCCGTTTTGGTTGGCGGCGTTACTGAAAGGGTCTCTAAGGCAAGCCGTTCCGAAATCTGATATTTTTCTTCCAAATAGGAATTGATCTGCTGAATCTCCGTCAGAGTAAGTGCCCGGTTATAAATCAAAACTTCTGCCACGTCGCTTTGATTATACCAGTACGCTCTATCACTTCCTGTCGGGAATCTGCCCAGATAGCCAATATCATCCTTGACATTTTTAATGGTTGACTGTGCATTCGTGACTCTCATCACTTCCTGATCACCCACATAAATTGCTTCTTCCGAACCATTTTTCCAGACTACCGATGCACTCAGCTTGTTTCCGATGCTCTCGGGATAAGTATATTTTTATATCCGCCATTATCACTTCCCTGACCACTGCCGATTCTGGCATTCACTTCATCCTGAGTCGGTGTGATGATAAATTTTCCCCAGCCGCCGTTTTCATCAAAACATAACAGAGGCCTGTTATCTCCACTTCCTACCACATTGGTTTTAACCTGATTTGCGCTCACCAGTACCACGGTAACCTCGCTTTGCTCATTCAGGTTTGCAAACGGGAACTGCATACCGTCCGATGAGCCATTGAATCGTACTGCCGGTTTGCCATTGTACAGATTTTCAATTACCTTAGGAGATGTAACTGTTTCGTTTGGCTGAGCATTTTGTGCTTTTACCGCATTGCGGCCTTGGCCGGAATAGTCATTCCATAAGCTTACTCCCCTTCATCATCCAGGATAATACCTTCATCCGCTTTCAGCCATAAACCGAGTCCTTCTGATGGTACTGATGTAACAGGAGGAATCAATGCATTCACGTTAACCTTAAATGTTGCTATTTTCTCCACTCCATTTTCCGTGTAGCTGATTGTGACCGTCTGTTCTCCTTGCACAGCTTTATCATATCCTGTTACCGTGTAACCTTCGGTAATCTCCTTTGTACTGCCATCCGCATACCCAGCGGTTACTTCCATTCCGGTCAGATCCAACTCTTCTCCCACTGTATAAGATGTTTTGGTTGGAGGCGTTACTGAAAGGGTCTCTAATACTTCCGGTGCGTTTACTGCCGGAACAGAGACTACAATATTATCAAATGAAATATCAATCACGGAGCCTGCATTGTGTTTATATGTTTCTATTCTCAATGTTCCATTGGAACCTAATTCTTTAGGCAATCCCTGATGCAGCTGCCATTCCTGCGGCTCAGATCCATTCTTTTCCACATCTTCACAAAATAATCACCATGAAGAATCATAAGCTTTTATATGATACCATTCATTTTGTCAATCAGCTGGTTTACAGAGCTTCCATTTACATGAGCCCCCTCTTCCCCAATATTATAATGATATGTATGCTGATTTGCTTTATCCAGGAAGCTTCCGGCAAACAAGCTTTCTTTTTTGTGACAACTGCGCCTCTCCGCCTTTCGTAGAGGCAAATCCCTGAATAGAAACGGATTCCCAATCGTGCGTAAAGTTATTGTCATTATTGTACTTCATATCCATTTCAACCACAGCTTCGCTGTATTCCACATCTTTTAGATAAAAACCATAGTGGCGGCTCTCACCGTCTACAGCGCGTACTCTCAGCACCTTATTTCCATCTTCATTCTCTACAGATGCACCACCATACTTAAAAATGCCAAGCTGCGTATCGTCCTGCGTCACTTCACCGACTTGTCTGTCTTCCAAATCAAGGGCCACACATTCTTCCAGATTTTTTGGTTCTTCGTTTTCACCTGTCTCTTGTCTCAATTCATACTTCTTTAACAGATAATTGTGCACCTTTTCAGACTCTTCTGCACTAAGCGCCCGGTCATACACCAAAACCTCTGCAATTTTACCTGAGAAATAGTTATTTTGTCCTGCAGATTTTCCCATCCCAATGTACATATTTTCGCTGATACCGGATGTCGTTTCTCTTTTTCCTGCTTCACTAAGGACTTCTGCCCCATTTACCAAGAGAGTATGCGTACCCTTATTTTTATTGCTGTACTGACTGACAGTTCCGCTGTCTCAACTCTGTTATATCTCGATACACCTGCCGAGCTTCCAACACCAAAGCGCATCAATACTTGCTCTTTAAATGGCGCCAGACTCATAGAGCCCCAGTCGCCACTCTCTTCCCAGAACAGCGCAGTATTGACATCCGCGTAGGAATCTTTGCGTGGATCTGTACCTCGTATTCCCCAACAACAATGATTGTAATTTCCTCTTTATCATTATAGTTGCCGGCGATCCTTTCAGTGCCTCCGTCCCGTCAAACTTTAAATATTTGTAACCTGTTTCCCCGTCCGCATTTAAAGTAACTCCAGCCGTATCATTTACAGGCAAAAATTCACTGGAATCCACCTGGTTCTTCCACGAAGAAACCACACCGTTTGACTCTGTTACCCCGTCATCTGCCTTTAACCATAATTTTAAATTATCCTGTGCAATATCCTCGGAACTATCTGTTCCACTTGCCAATACGGATACCGAATTCATGCTAAACATCATAACAGTAATCATAATAAGTGCAAGCACTCTTTTTATCTTTCCCCTAAAAATGTCGTGTGTTTCACAAAATACCTCTCCATGTTTTCCTCACTTTCTCTCATAAGATTTATGCTGCATTGGATGTCTGTAAAACATTTCAACAATGCTCTTATTTATCTATTATATTTAGCCTTTT
>VOFB01001160.1_pt1 | contig 16001 bp, 13 predicted proteins | sample 5384141 | NCBI WGS metagenome assembly VOFB01 (sample SAMN12384721, study PRJNA508395) | human gut metagenome | isolation source: healthy gut A | host: Homo sapiens | reverse complement strand
TATCGGCAGGGGCAGCAGTCTGCCGGGCGATATAGCACTTAAAATCTGCCCCGATGTACTGTCAAGGGTGAAACTGCCCGGAACAGGTCATTGCGGTTACGGGAAGCAACGGCAAGACCTCGACCGTTGAGATGATTGCACAGGTAATGCGTAAATCGGGTAAAAGGTTATTTGGAATAAAGAAGGCTCAAATCAGATAGCGGGTGTTACAGCGATAATATTATCCAACTGCACATTCGGAGGAAAGGTAAAGGGCGATGTGCTTTTACTTGAGTCGGACGAAAGATACGCAAAGTATTCATTTAAATTCTTTGCGCCTACGCACTATATAATTACAAATCTCTACCGTGACCAGCTTACGAGAAACGGTCATCCCAGAATGGGTCTATGAATCGGTAAAGGAGAGCATCAGACCCGAATCACAGCTTATTCTCAATGCCGATGATCCGCTTGTTTCGAGATACGGCAGGGACAGGGATAATGTGATATGGTTTGGTATGGATAAGCAGGATTTCAGCACAGACCACGCTACAGGCGTATATAATGACGGTGCGTTCTGCCCCGAATGTAAGCACAGAATGAGCTATGACTACTATCACTATGCACATATCGGAAGCTATCACTGCGACAACTGCGGACACAAAAAACACGATACGCAGTACACCGTAACGAATGTCGATTATGACAGCGGCATTGTTACGATAAACGGCAAATATAAGATAAAACTGCTGTTCAAGAGCGTTTATAACGTGTATAATATTCTTGCCTGCTTTGCGGCTTGCTCTATTGTCGGAATTGACGGTGATGTCATAGCAGACGAACTGTCACACTATTTCCTCAAGAGCGGACGTATTTTGCAGTTCAAACTCGGCGTGAACAAAGGCACATTCCTTATTGCAAAGCACGAAAACTCCGTTGCAAGCGACCGTGTATATGATTATATCATAAGAAAAAAATCAGCCCTGCTCGGTAATCATAATAATAGATTCGGTAAGCCGTCGTTATTCAACGGGTGAAACAAGCTGGCTGAGGGATATTGACTACGGTGTGCTTAAAGCCGACTGCATACAGCATCTTTATCTGCTCGGCAGACACGCAAAGGATCTTGAAACAAGGCTTTCGTATACGGATATTGATATAGCTAAGGTGACCGTGAACGAGGATATTCCTGCGGCACTTGATGAAATTGCGGCTAAACCGCTCGGCAAGCTGTATACTGTCACCTGCTTTTCGGATAAGGAGAAGTTCTTGTCAAAGGTAGAGCTTACGCAGGCAGAGGAGGACGTATGAGGATAATTCATTTATTTGCGGATCTGTGCAATCTTTACGGCGATTACGGCAATGTATGTGCTTTGAAAAAGAGCACTTGAAAATAAAGGGCAGAACGTTGAAATTGAATATCAGTCGATAGATGATGAGATAGACATTTCGGGTGCGGATTTTGTGTTTATCGGTTCTGCTACCGAGAGGAATCAGAAGGTAGCACTCAATTATCTGCAAGGCTACAAGGATAATATAAAAACTGCTCTTGATAACGGTACGGTAATTCTTGCAACGGGCAATTCGTTTGAGATTTTCGGACAGAGCGTTACCGACTGTGACGGCACAAAGCATGAGGGACTTTCGTTCTTTCCTTACGAAACGGTTGAAGGAAAAGAGAGAATTGTTACCGACAGCCTTTGTACTACTTTGCTGTGTGGCGGAGATATAATAGGCTTTGTGAATAAGGCAAGCCTTACAACCGGAGCCACCTCACCGCTGTTTGATGTAAAGCAGGGAAGCGGAAACGGCAAGGATGACAACAAAGAGGGTGTTCATTACGGTAATTTCTACGGTACTCATCTTATCGGTCCTGTGCTGATAAGAAATCCTCAGCTGTGCGAATACTTTGCGGATATGCTTATAAAGAAACAGTAAGCTGAGATATGCTTTTACAGCCGGGCAATGTGCGTATTAAGCGGAAAAGGTTCATTGATATTGCAATTAATCCGGGAAAGTCGTATAATGTAAATTATATGGCAATAATATGTGAAAGAACGGTGGAGTCACCTTGACTAATTTTAATAAATCTGAGTATATCACAATAATAAGCAAGCGGCAGAAAGTAGTGATTTCCGTCAGCTCTATACTATACATAATAATGGAAGGCAAATCAGCCGAGATACACCTGTCGGACGGAAAGATATATAGTACAAGAATGACCTTTGCAGCTCTTGAAGAAATGCTGGGTGACGGCTTTATCAAGGCACACAGAGGATGTATAGTATCGGCTATGGCTATTCACGAAATATCCGATATGATAGACCTTGTAAACGGCGAAAAACTCGAATACGCATGCCGCAGGAAGAATACCATAATCGAAAGTCTGCAGACGAGCAGAAAGTGGATAATAAAAGGCTTTGATCATGACGGGGTGCCGGATACCGAAGAGCAGTATCACGATTATTACCGCTCCTTTGATGCTATGCCGTTTGCGTTTACCGATATTGAGATGGTATTCAACGAGGAGTGTAAAGCGGTAGACTGGATATTCCGCTATGCAAACGAAGCGCTTGCAAGGCTGGAAAAGCTCCCGCTCGAAAAGCTGATCGGACAATCATTCGGTACGCTGTTCAGCAATATGGACGCAAAGTGGCTGAAAGGATATGAGCGTTCTACGCTTTACGGCGAAACGCTTGAGCTTATGGACTACAGCCCCGAGATAGATACGCATCTTAAGGTAATATGCTTTCCGACCTTCAAAGGGCACTGCGGATGTATCCTGTTTGATGTTGATAAGATATGGTTTGTACAGCACAGCGAGGATTCTGCAAAGACATTGGCGAGATATTACGCAAAGCTGCCGAATAACAAGTAAAGTAAACAATATAATCTGTGCCGCCTATTTGGGCGGCATTTCAGATTTTTACTACAAACTAAGACCCCGCTCAAAAGAGCGGGGTCTCAGACAGTCGATAAACCTACATAACTTATAAAAATGGGGTTTGGGGCGTAGCCCCAAGCGGGGTGAGGGCGGCAGCCCCATTCAGCCCCTTCCCGAGGGGAAGGGGTTTGGGGTTAGGGTTTGAGAATAAGCTACATTTCTAAAAAAACAGACTTTTTCTACAAAAACTGAGACCCCGCTCAAAAGAGCGGGGTCTCAGACTGTCGATAAACCCACGCACCGCAAAAATGCAGATGAATCATCTGACACAAAATTAAAATAGGATAAGTAAAAGAATTTCGCACAGCCGCTTTTTACGGCTGTGCGAAAGCATTTTTGCTTACTGCGTCAACCGCCCCTCAACGTACCTTTGTACGCCTGTCGGGGCGGTTTCCTTGTCTGCGTGTGTTTCTCAACGTCTGCAGCTTGTTGGTTTTATCTGTCTTTTTTGAGCATTGATATGCCGATAGCAACTGTTGCTATGCCGGAAATGATGTATCCGATGACCAGATCGCTGATAAAAGAACCTGTCATTGAGTCCATACCTTCAAGTCCCGTCAGAAGGTCGACCTGTTTCATAAGGTCAAACAGACCGAAGAACACACTGAAGAAACCTTCATAACCCAGTAGAGAAAGAGCTTCATCTATTCCCGGTTCGCTTACTATCTGCCATGTATATATGAACATATTGCTTACAAAAACCATAATAAGCACTATTACAATGCTGATTATAAGTCCCAGTGTATCAAACTTTTTTCCGAACAGGTGATAACCGAATATTGTCGAGAATGCCATTGCAATGCCGCCGAGATATGAAATATATCCGAGCTTACCTATAAGTATCCATACGGCACAGCCTATAAGCGAGAAGATGATAGCGCCGAGTATACCCATAACAGGGTTCGCAGGCTGTGATATAGCGGTTGGTCTTCCTGCAACGAATCGTCCGTCATTGCCGAAGCTGTTCATCGGCCGTTGAACAAATCCTCCGTTATTCATAGGCTGCTGAACAAAGCCGCCGTTAGAATTCATCGGTGAATATGCAGGCTGTGAAAATCCTCCGCTGATAGGAGGAAGATTGCTGTTTGCCGGAGGCTTGAGTTCAGCCAGCGACTGAGCGGTTGAATATCCCGTGCTTTCGGGTGCTGTTGCAGGGTCGACAGAGTCCATAGAGTTGTTGCTTGTCGCAGGGGGAAGAACCGTTGTCGGCGTAACGATGACCTGATCATCGGCTATCGGCTGAGCCGCAGGAACGGGTATTCCGTAAATTCCAACAGCACTGTTCGCTGTTTGCTGCGTCTGATTTACAGCGGGCTGTTGCATAGGCTGCTGTACAGGTTGCTGCATAGGTTGTTGTACAGGCTGAGAATTAATAGGCTTTGCACTCTGCGTCACAGCCGCTTTTTCTGTGGCGTCTTCTTCGCTTTGAACGCACATTTTACAAAGCTGTTTTACATTGCCGTCGGACGCCTTTGCAAAGCTAAGACCAATCGAAGAATTGCATTTAGCACAGGCGTTGCTGTAGTAGTTTGCGGAATAATACTTTACCATATCGGTAATGAAACGCTTTATGTCAAGCACTGCCTGAGCGTCATCGTTTCCTGTGAAAAGTACAGCCGATATATTTGGCTCGCCTGCCTTGTACGCCTTTACAAAGCTGTTCTCGGGCTTTGACATATATTCCTTGAAAAAGTCATCGGCAGTTTTTGTGGTGAGGGCGCTTTTTCTTGCCCACGAGTTGAAAATAATGCAGTTTTTATCATTGAGTGCCAGAAGTGTAAACCCGTAGCCTACATATGTACCGCAGGCGTGGTTGTCTGCGTCAAGGGTCAGCGCCAGTTCGGGTTTTAAACGTAATAGTACGTTGCTTACCATTATATTTCCTCCAAAATTGCTTTAGCGTGATTATAAGGTGAAACCTTACTAACTAATTTTACTATAATTTAGCTTTCATGTCAATAGAAAACACACAGCAGACAAGCAAAACGATAATAAAAAATGCTCCCGTATTACAGGGAGCAATCTTTATTGCAGCTTTAGCTATAATCAGTTAGCACGCTCAACCTTACCTGAACGAAGGCAACGAGAGCAAGCGTGTACTCTGCAAGGAGTACCGTTTACGATAGCCTTAACCTTCTGAACGTTGGGCTTAAAAGCTCTGTTTGTACGTCTGTGTGAGTGAGAAACCTTGATGCCGAAAGATACGCCCTTTCCGCAGATATCACATTTTGCCATGGGGTTTGCACCTCCTTCAATACTTGCTTTTATCTTGCGGCGGATAACGAGTCCGCCATTCACTATTTAACATATAGCGATACAACATTAATATTTTAACAGAAACCACAACAAATTGCAAGTGTTTTTTATAATTTCTCGAAAAAATTTTACTTATCAACAACTTGTACAATTATATCAGATGTTTTCTGTGGCTTTTGTGCAATCAGAACACAAAAGTATACACGCTGTCGGGCAGTGTTTCAAAGGAAACTATGCCGTCATTTGATAGCATAGGTACCGATTTTCCGTCGCAGAGGATAGCCTCACAGTTTGACTTGATGCGGCAGACACCGCCTACAGTCGATTTTATTGTTACTGCTGTGGGATTGAAGTTTTCCCACTTTGCGTCGATTACAAATCCGTGCCTTGCACAGAGTCCCGTGAACGCACCGTTCCTCCATGCATCTGGTGCCGCAGGAAGAAGCTCTATGTAACCCTCGTGGCTCTGTATCAGCATTTCCGCAATTCCTGCGCTTCCGCCGAAGTTTCCGTCAAGCTGGAACGGAGGATGGAAATCAAACAGATTGTCAAACGTACAGCCTCTCAGCAATCCCTGTAAGATAGAGTAGGCACGGTTGCCGTCCTTTACTCTTGCCCAGAGGTTGAGCTTATATGCTCTTGACCAGCCTGTAGATTCATCGCCTCTGTCGTTGAGCGTGTTTATTGCCGCAGTCATAAGCTCCGGTGTATGCGAGTTTATCGCCTTGCCGGGATAAAGACCGAGCAGGTGCGAGATGTGACGGTGATTCTTCTGCGTCTTGCTGTGGTCGAAATTATCATCGTCCTCCTCAAACCATTCCTTGAGAAGTCCTGTTTTCTTGCTTACGCTGAAGGGCTTGAGCTGAACCACCTGATTCTTCACGATATTACGCAGTTCTTCGTCTGTACCGAGTGCCTCGCTTGCCGTAATAAAGTCGTTATAAAGCTGTTCTATAAGGCTCTGCTCATAGGTATTGCCTATTGTCACAGGTCCGTGTTCGGGTGAGTATGTCGGTGAAGAAACAAGACGCTTCTGCTTATCGTCATATATAAGCCACTGCGTATAGAAACGAACACTTTCACGCATTATCGGATAGATATGCTCCGCAAAATATTTCTTGTCGCCTGTGAATTCAAAATATTCGTATATATTCTGCATAAGCCATGCGACAGCCGCTGTAGACCAGCCCCAGTAGAAATTCCAGCCGGGAGCTGTCCAGCCGAACGGAGTGCTTTGCGTGTGAGCGCACCAGCCGTTTTCGGGATGTTCTTCGTCCGACTTTATGCCGTAATACGCCTCGGCAGACTTTCTGCCGGACGGACGCATACTGTCAAGGAAATCAACCAGAGGAGGAACAGTTTCGCTGAGATTTGTATTATATGCTCCCCAGTAGTTCATCTGAAGGTTCACGTTTATATGATAGTCACAGCACCACGGAGGACAGTTGCTCTCGTTCCATACACCCTGAAGGTTTGCAGGGAGCGAGCCTGCTCTTGAGGAGCTTATAAGCATATATCTGCCGAACTGGAAGTACAGCGTTTCAAGACGGTTCGCAATGCTCCGTGAGCCGTTTTCCTTATACTCTCTTATCAGCTTGTCGCAGGGGATGATATCGTCCGTGTCCTCGTTTATTTTCAGTGTAACTCTGTCAAAAAGTGCCTTGTAGTCTGCGAGGTGTTCCTCGTAAAGTGCGTTAAAGCCCTTACTTACGGCATTTTCGATACGCTGATTTACTGCGGCCGAAGGGTTTACGCCTGTTCTGAACGTCGGATATTTATTTGAATAGTCGGTTGACGCTGTGAGATAGATATAAACCTCGTCTGCGTGTTCGACCATTATGCTGTCTTTTTGCGTCGATAAGCTCTCCGCCCTTGTTTACCACCTTGAAAACGGTGCAGTAGCGAAGTCCGTTATCCCATAACGCACCCTCATATGTGAGCGTATCACCGTTCGCCGTAACGCTTCCGCACTGGAGATTGTCAAGCGACAGCTTTACGCATATCCTGCGAGGCTTGTCAGAGCTTAGCTTAATGCAGATAACATTTGAAGGATAATTTGCAAAAAGCCTCTCTCTTATGAACAGCACCCTGATATGTAAACTGTGTTGTGAATATAGAATTGTCAAGGTCGAGCGTTCTTGTATAATCGGTCGCCTGAGTTTCGTCTATGTTGGAGAAAGTGAGCATCATATCGCATAAAAGCTGATAAGCACCGTATCCGTCCGTTGCACCTGTCAGATGGGGGAGAAGTGCAACCGCCTCGTCATACTTTCCGTCATAGAGAAGCTGCTGTACCTGCTTAACATACTCATAGCTACCGTCTATAATACCGCCGTTGTAATCCGGACGGCTTTCCGAAGGACACAGCGTTTTTCATTCAGCACTATTTTTTCCTTTGAAATGCCGCCGAAGAAACTTGCTCCCCATATAGCCGTTTCCGATAGGCTGACATTGCTGCTCCCATTTGTCAAATTCTCCGGGAGCTGTAAACAGTATTTTGTTTTGCATAAGATTCCATACCTTTCTATAAGCGTTTTTAACGCTTAAAACCGCATAGGCAGAAGCCATGCGGTTTATAATACCACTATTATACATTAACCTGACACAAATGTCAACAACACATAGCCGATCGGTGTGAGTCAATCGAGTAAATATCTTGTTTCAAGCATTTTTGTGAGAAGCACGAAATAATCCATTCACGCCGCCTGTGCCGCCATAAGCGTATTGTATTTCTACCGTATAAGTCTGTGTACCTTTCTCCTCAGCCATTTTTCGTAAACGTAGGAAAGCTGGCTCAGGCACACGTCATAGCAGACAAATGTAAAGTTTCCGATAAGCCAGAAAGCAAGCACCGCAAACTGTCCGAATCCTGCGAAATCTTCAATAAGCTGTCCCATACCAAGCACGTTCAGAAGCAGTGCGTATATTGCAACAACAGGGACATTGAAACAAATAAAACGCAGAAGGAATGACAGCACAGCAGGCTTTACTTTGGTGAGCAGGTCACGGATAACGGATAATATCCGAAGAATCCCGTGAACAGCAGCTTTGACTCTATATCCGGTGTCAGAAGCAGTGCAAAAAGCCACAACCGCATAGCAAAGAAGTGCCCATTTCCTGCTTATTTCACGGTATATTATCCATACGACAAGACCTGCCACCGCAGGCAGTATATATACGCCTATCGGGATAAATCCGGTGCAGAACATAAGCACGATACATATAGCGCTCAGTATTCCGCTCAGTGCAATGGCATAGCTTCTTGTCTTTTTGTTGAAGGCATATTATACTTTTCTCCTTGCGTGTTCTGCGTAAAGCTCATTGCTCTTTTCTTTACGCTCTCTGCCGTCACGGAGTATATCACGAAGTCTTTCGGTATCATCGTCGCCGATAGCGTCCCTGTACTCGCACAGATTGTCAATGATGGTGTTCAGCTCGAACAGCAGTGCTTCCTTATTGCAAAGGAACAGACTGCTCCACATATATTCGTTCAGCTTTGCGACACGGGTAAGATCCATAAAACTGCCTGCCGAGAAACCGTCTGCATTGAATAGCGACGGGCTTTTGACATAAGCGTTTGAAACAACGTGCGCCAGCTGTGAAGTAAAGGCTATGTTTATATCGTGCTGTTTAGGTGTTGCGGTAACGACCTTGCCGAAGCCCATACAGCAGGCAAGCGTTGACAAGAGGTCGATAGCCATTTTAGGTGTGTTTTCCGAGGGTGTGATTATATAGCTTGCACCTTTGAACAGATCGTCGGTCGAATAGTCAAAACCGGAAAACTCACGGCCTGCCATAGGGTGACTGCCGACAAATATAACTCCGAGCGGTTCAAGCACCTCGGTACAGCGTGTAACCACATATTCCTTTACACCGCAGGAGTCTGTGACGATAGAGCCGGGCTTGAACTTGTCCTTGTGCTGTCTTACGAATTCAACGATAGTTTCTGGATAAAGGCAGAGCATAGTCATATCAGCGTCATTAAGTCCGTCCGCTGTTATTATCTCGTCTATTGCGCCGCTGTCGAGAGCCTTTCTGCACACCTCGCCGTCAGAGTCAAGTCCCATTATATGATGAAATGTATTTTTCTTCAGTGCCTTGCAGACAGAGCCGCCTATCAGACCAAGACCTACTATTGCTATTTTCATTTTTGTCCTTCTTTCAGTGCGTTAAACAATTATATCAGGCTGTTGATAAACCTGTATATTTTTATTAGAAATGGGGTGTTTAGTGTTGCTTGCTCTGCTGGTTTTGCATCGTGCAAAACTTTTGGCAAGCAACCAAAGCATCCTTGCTTTGGGCGTAGCCCCAATGCGGTTCGTCAGTCGTTAGTGTCGCTGCATCGTGCAGCGACTGTGAGCGACTGACTGCAAGCGTCATTGCTTGGTGAGGGCGGCAGCCCCACATTCAGCCCGGCACGGACGCCGGGCGTGTATGCCCAAAGGCTCTGCACGATGCAGAGCCAACAAAGCATACACAGCCTTTCACCGAGGGAAAGGGGTTTGGGGATAGGGATAATAAATTAGAAGCCCATTTTATAAGCAGATTTTTTCTACAAACTGATATAATCTATTATATCTTATCGCACGTTTAATTTCAAGTCGGAATGTGAAAATTTGCTGAAAAAGCGTTGACCTCTCCTAACTGTTTGTTGACATTACGGAAATGAAAAGTGTATAATTTATCTGATATTATAAGTAGAATAAAGGAGAAGAAAAGATGAAGGTACTAAGGTACTTGAAGCCCTATTGGCTTTTTGCCTTGCTTTGTCCGCTCGCTATGATACTTGAGGTAAGTATGGACCTGTTACAGCCTACGCTTATGTCAGACATAGTGGATAACGGTATATTGGGCGATGCGGCTGCCGACGAAAACCTGCGATATGTTCTGATAACGGGACTTAAAATGCTGGTGTTCTCGCTTATCGGCTGCTTTGGCGGTATAGCGTCGGCGGCATTCGGCACGGCGGCGGCTCAGAAAATGGGCAACGATTTAAGAAAAGACGCTTTTGCAAAGGTAATGCATATGTCTTTTCAGCAGACGGATAAGTTTACTACAGGCTCGCTCGTCACAAGACTTACAAACGATATAACGGCGATACAGGAGTTTGTAGCTATGTCGCTGAGAATGTTTGTAAGGACGGGAATGCAGTTTATAGGCGGCATTGCGGTAATTCTCACTCTTAACGTAAATTTCGGCATTGTGCTGGTAATCTCACTGCCTGTTCAGCTTATTGCCGTGGCAATAATTATGAAGAAAGCCTCGCCGCTTTTCAGTATCGTTCAGTCAAGACTTGACAAGGTGAACAGCGTGGTGCAGGAAAACGTTTCGGGAGCGAGAGTAGTAAAGGCTTTCACCCGTGAAGAATATGAGATAAACAGGTTTGACAACGCAAACACCGACCTTATGACGACCAACCTCAAGGTGCAGAAATTACTTGCTACACTGAATCCGATACTGATGATAATAATGAATGCTTCTGTCATCGCTATTATTATGATAGGCGGTTTTCAGGTTGAAGCAAAGGCAATGCAGGTCGGAGAAGTAATGGCCGCAGTAACCTATATAACACAGATACTTATGTCGGTTATGATGGTAGGTATGATGTTTCAGCAGGTTTCACGTTCTGCCGCATCAATGAAGCGTGTAAACGAAGTGCTTTCAACAAACCCCGTTATCAGCGATGGAAATAAAAGTGCCGACAGCGACAACAGCGGTACCGTTGAATTCAGAAACGTCGGCTTTTCGTATCCCGGTTCATCGGGAAAGCCCGTGCTTTCCGGCATTGATTTAAAAGTCGGTAAGGGTCAGATGATAGCTATACTCGGCTCTACTGGCTGTGGTAAGACCTCTCTTGTAAACCTCGTTCCGAGATTTTACGATGCGACTAATGGTGATGTGCTTGTTGACGGCGTAAACGTTAAGGATTACGATGTTGACACGTTGAGAAGCAAAATAGGCGTAGTGTTACAGAAAAGCGAGCTTTTTTCTGGAACAGTTGCGGAAAATATCCGCTGGGGCTGTGAAACGGCTACGGACGAAGAAGTAAAGACAGCCGCCAAAATAGCGCAGGCAGAGGAATTCATAGACGGCTTCAATGACGGATATGATACTATGATAAGCGAAAAGGGTGCGTCGCTGTCGGGCGGTCAGAAACAGCGTATGGCGATAGCAAGAGCCATAATCAAAAAGCCCGAGATACTGATATTTGACGACAGCACCTCGGCGCTCGATCTTAGCACAGAGGCAAAGCTGCACAAGGCTCTGCGTGAAAACTTAAGCGGTGTTACCGTTATAATGATAGCTCAGAGAATAGCGAGCGTTATGAGAGCAGATAAGATAGCGGTGCTTGAAAACGGCTCGATATGTGCTTTCGGCACTCATAAAGAGCTTATGGAATCAAGCAGCGTCTACAGGGATATTTACTATTCGCAGATGAAGCAGGGAGAGGAGGAAGCGGTAAATGGCCAATGAACGTCCTCCTATGAGAATGATGGGCAGAGGAGGCCCTCCGCCCCACGAAAGAATGCTTATGGCTGAAAAGCCAAAGAACACAAAAGGCACGCTGAAAAGGCTTGTCGGCTATATCGGAAAGAACAGATACCTTATGATACTGCTTTTATCCGTTATGCTGATAATCACTGTGCTGAACATTGTCGCACCCTATCTTCAGGGTCTTGCTATTGATAAGATAACCGTTTCAAACCAGAGATTAAACGTAGATATAAGCGGTATGCTATACTGCCTTATAGCACTCGGATGTGTGTATCTTGTAAATTCACTGCTCACATATTTTCAGGGTATATTTGCGGCAAAGCTGTCACAGACGACCGTCAAGGCTATGCGTAAGGATCTGTTTGACAAGATTTCATATCTGCCGATAAAGTATACCGATACTCATCAGCACGGCGATATTATGAGCCGTATGACAAACGATGTAGAGAATATCTCAAACACCGTTTCACAGTCGATAGCCTCGCTGTTTTCAGGCGTTCTGACGCTTGTCGGCTGTCTTGTGTTTATGCTTTATTATTCGCCTATGTTGACGCTTGTCAGCCTTACATCTGTCGTTCTGACGCTTGTTGTTACAAAGAATCTCACAAAGTTTATGAGAAAATACTTCCCGTTACAGCAGACGCTTTTAGGCAGACTGAACGGACATATAGAAGAAATGGTATCCGGTTACAGAACGGTAGCGGCATACTCGAAAGAAAAGAAAGCCTGCGAGGAATTCGGTGAAATCAGCGACGAGCTTCAGAAGGCGGCGATAAAGGCGCAGATATGCGGCGGCATAATGGGACCGTGTATGAATGTCATATCGAATATCAGCTTTTTTGCTTGTTGCGGGCTTCGCATATTTCCTTATAATCGACTTCAACCCAGCTTGCCCTCAAAGGGCGTTATGACGGTCGGCACGATTCAGGCATTCTTGCAGTATACAAAGAACTTCACCCGCCCCATAAACGAGATAGCACAGCAGTATTCTTCGATACAGACGGCTATTGCAGGTGCGGAGCGTGTATTTGAATAATGGATACAGAGCCTGAAAGCGACGAAGGCACGGATAAGGATTTCTCGATAGATAACGTAAGGGGCGACCTTATGTTCAAGAATATCGACTTCTCTTATGTACCCGGCGAAAAGGTACTGCACGACTTCGACCTGTGGATAAAAGCGGTCAGAAGCTGGCTATTGTCGGCGCTACCGGCTCGGGCAAAACCACTGTCGTAAATCTGCTCACAAGGTTTTATGATATAGACGGCGGAAGCATCACACTTGATGGTGAAAGCATATATGATATTCCGAAAAAGAAACTGCGTGGCTCTATAGGTATCGTACTTCAGGATACGGTTATTTTCAACGATACGATAATGCAGAATATCCGTTACGGCAGGCTTGACGCTACAGATGAAGAGGTAATTGCGGCGGCAAAGACAGCAAAGGTAGCCGACTTTGCGGAAAAGATGGCTGACGGATATGATACAATGCTGACCGAAGGCGGCGGCAACTTAAGTCAGGGACAGCGACAGCTTATCGCTATCGCAAGAGCGGTGCTTGCAGACCCGAAGATACTTATTCTTGACGAGGCGACATCGAGCATCGACACCCGCACGGAAGTACATATACAGGAGGCTATGCTTGCACTTATGAAAGGCAGGACAAGCCTTATCATAGCGCACAGACTGTCTACTATTCGTGACGCAGATAAGATTGTCGTAATAGACGGCGGCAAGGTAGTTGAGGCAGGAAACCACGAAAAAGCTGCTCAGCGAGAACGGCGCTTATGCAAGACTTTACAACACCCAGTTTGCAGGTATAAAGACATAACAGCGTACCGCACAGTTTCTGCTGTGCGGTATTATGCTATTAAGGAGTTTGCTATGCACTTTGTAGACGCAAAATCAATACTATCGGCCAAAAACGGAATGAATATCTATCGGGGCTGTACTCACGGCTGTATTTATTGCGATTCACGTTCTGACTGTTATAATATGCGGCATAATTTTGAAGATATTGAGGTTAAGCGGAACGCTCCGGAGCTTCTTGAAAAAGCACTTGCTTCAAAGCGCAGGCTGTGTATGATTGGCACAGGTGCGATGAGCGACCCATATATGCATTGTGAGGAAAAGCTAAGGCTTACAAGGCGGTGTCTTGAGGTCATCGACAGGCACGGCTTTGGCGTTACTGTGCTTACAAAGTCGGATATGATTTTGCGTGATGCCGATCTGCTTTGCAGTATTAACAGCAAGGCAAAGGCGGTTGTACAGATGACGCTTACAACTTACGATGAGAATTTATGCCGAATTTTAGAGCCGAATGTATGTACAACAAAACGGCGGTATGAGGTGCTTAAAGCAATGCAGAAAAACGGTATACCCACTGTCGTATGGTTCACTCCCGTTCTGCCGTTTATCAATGATACGGAAGAAAATCTCAGAGGCATCCTGTCATACTGCTTTGACGCAGGGGTGAAGGGCATTATCTGTATGGGTATAGGCACTACGATGCGTGACGGCGACAGGGAATATTTCTACTCTGCGCTTGACAGGCATTTTCCGGGTATGAAACAGCGGTATATATCGCAGTACGGCAATGAGTATATCTGCAACAGCGTTAACAACGGCAGACTTATGAGCATATTCTGTAATGAGTGCGAAAAGCACGGCGTTATGTATGAACCTGCTAAGGTGTTTTCGTATCTTTATGAGTTTCCCGAAAAGAATGAACAGTTATCGTTTTTCTGATGTGATTTTTGTTAAAATAAGGTTAATATTTGTTCTTTATAATGCTGATACAGAAAATTGAAAGGGTGAACAGTATGACTATCAGAAAAATGGCAAACGAGGAACTTTCGCAGTGTGTTGATGTCATTCGCAAAAGCTATGAAACGGAGGCTGTCGCATTCGGCATTACAGAAATGAATTGCCCACAGCACGCCGCCTTTATTACTTGACCGTTTACAGATGTCAGCGGAGTGGGGTTATGTTTTCTACGGAGCATTTGAGGATGATGAGCTGATAGCCTGCTTTGCCATTGAGAATAAAGACGACAGCGTTTATGAACTGCACTTGTTCTCAGTGCTTCCCGACAAGCGATATGGCGGTGTCGGAGCAAAGTGCCTTGAATTTGCCAAAAACGAGGTATTCTCGATGGGCGGTACGGTACTTAATGCCGGTGCGATACATCAGAGTGTAAGCGTGCGTAACTGGTACGAGAAGAACGGCTTCAAAGCAAAAAGAGATACAGAGCGGCATATCTGCCTTTTGCACTCGGAATAATGAGCTGTAATGTCGGTGAGTAATTACAAGGATACATAAGATAATTAAAGCCTGAGAGGAATTTTCCTCTCAGGCTTCATTTTGTAGAAAAAGTATGTTTTTTTCAAAAAAGTGCTTGTTCTCAATCCCTATCCTTGCAAACCCCTTTCCCCCGGAAAGGGGCTATGGCTCCTGGGGCTACCGCCCCTAGACCCTGTCGGGGGCTACGCCCCTGCGAAATCCCATTTTTATATAATCAAGAGGTTTATCGACAGTCTGAAGCCTGAGAGGAATTTTCATCTCAGGCTTTTGCGTTATTAAAAATATCTTGCGCTGTCTTTTCTGTAAGCGCTCGGACTTTGCCGGTCAGTTGCGGAAGCATCTGCTGAAAAAAGCACGTCCGAAAACCCCAGCTTATCCGCTATTTCGCCTATGCTCATAAACTGGAGCAGAGCAGTCTGCAGGCCTCGTCCATTCTTATCGAGGATTATGATACTGCTGCATCGTCCACCGCGCTTCTTTCTTGAACAGATGCGACATATACTTATAACTCAGATAGAACCGCTTTTCGATATTTTCAGAGCTGAAAGGCACACCGATATTGTCCGACAGATAACGGCATATCCTCAGCGTAAGATTGTTTGAAAACCCTGTGTGCTTATGGCAAGCGAGGGATAACAACGAAACAACCGCTGATTGATAAACCATTTCTTGTACGCATCGTCCGATTGAGCATATTCGATAAATGTTTTCAGTTCCTTTTTCAAAGCGGGCAGGCTGTTGTGAAAAGAAACTTCGGCAGGGTAGGAAATGCTTTCGGCTGTGGCGTCACTAAGCACCGAGCGGAGAAGCGTCCGGATAAAACGGCGAGAAACGTACACAATCTGCGCTTATTCTGAAATGCAGAAATATCCACTTTGTACCCTTCTGTATTTTTTTCTTGCCGAAATGGTGTACGCCGTTTTTGGTATCAGCAGTTCTGCCGGCATTAACCTCATAGTCCGTATCACCTTCCGGTAACGTAAGGCCACCGTCAATTACATATATCAGTACACCGAAAATCC
>VOFB01001152.1_pt1 | contig 16001 bp, 22 predicted proteins | sample 5384141 | NCBI WGS metagenome assembly VOFB01 (sample SAMN12384721, study PRJNA508395) | human gut metagenome | isolation source: healthy gut A | host: Homo sapiens | reverse complement strand
GATCTTTTCTACATAGCCCTTGCGCACCAGCGAGCCGATCTTATACGCCGCATTGGGGGTGGAGATCTGCATCATCCGGGAAAACTCCGCAATGGTGGGCTCCCCCATGGCCATAATGCCCTCCATGCAAAAGGATTCCACCGTGGTCAGGGTCGCCTCACGGGTGGCAAAGCGCTGGAACACGTTCTGGTAGAAATGGAGCTTGAACTTGGTATAGACATCGTTGAATGCTTTTTCCAGCATGGGTCATGCGCCTCCAATGCTTTAGTTTTCTTGCTATACGGCTAGTATACCACGAAAATGCCCCGCTGCATAGCGGAATTTTACGCAGCATCCCCGGAAGTTTTTGCCCGGGTGCGGGCGCGGATGACGCTGAGCACCGCCAGTTCCAGCACGATGGCAACCACCAGCAGCACCAGCGAGGTGCAAGGCTTGCGCGGCTGCCCAGCACTGCCTGTGCAAGGCCGGTGATGATGTAGCACACCGCCGAGCAGGCCGCGGCGGTAATGGCGTAGGGCAGCTGGGTGGAAACGTGGTTCACATGGCTGCAATGCGCGCCCGCAGAGGCCATGATGGTGGTATCCGAAATGGGAGAGCAGTGGTCACCGCACACAGCGCCGGACAGGCAGGCGGCAATGGACACCACCAGCATCTCGCCGTGCGGGAAAGCGTGACAGACAATGGGGATCAGGATGGAGAAGGTGCCCCAGGAAGTGCCAGTGGCAAAGGCAAGGAACACGGCCACAAGGAAGATGATGACCGGCAGCAGGTACTGCAGCGCGGCAGCGAGCCGCCCAGCAGGTTGGCAACGTAATATTTTGCACCCAGCAGGTTGGTCATGCCGGAAAGCGTCCAGGCGAGGGTCAGGATCAGCATGGGGCTGACCATGGCCTTGAAGCCCTCGGGGATGCAGGCAGCAAAATCCTGGAACGTCATCACGCTGCGGACACGGTAGAACACAAAGGTGAACATCAGAGCAATGCTGCTGCCCAGCACCAGACCCGCGGAGGCGTTGCAGTCGGAGAAGGCGGTGATGAAGTCTACGCCCTCAAAGAAGCCGCCGGTGTAGATCATGCCAAGGATGCAGGCCGCGATCAGCACCAGCACCGGGGCCACCAGATCAATGACATGGCCGTGGGCATCATTCCCCGGTATCCACATCGTCGCCGTAGGGACGGTCGGCGGTGGTAAACAGGTCGCCGTTTTTGGCGTTGTCCTCGTTCAGCTTCATGGGGCCGAACTCTGCCCCGGTAAAGATGAGGAACAGGCTCATCACCACGGTCAGACGGCGTAATAGTTATAAGGAATGGTGCGCAGGAACATGGTGAAGCCGTTGATGCCGGAACCCGCCGGGACGCTGGAGGTGACCGCAGCCGCCCAGCTGGACACCGGCGCAATGATGCAGATGGGCGCGGCGGTGGAATCAATGAGGTAGGCCAGCTTTGCGCGGGAGACCTTCTGCCGGTCGGTCACGGGGCGCATCACGGAGCCCACGGTCAGGCAGTTGAAATAGTCGTCAACAAAGATCATCACGCCCAGCAGCAGGGTGGCAAACTGTGCGCCCGCCCGGCTGTGGATGTGGGTGGAGGCCCAGCGCCCGAAGGCTGCCGAGCCGCCCGCCTTGTTCATCAGCGCCACCAGAATGCCCAGCATCACCAGAAAGGCCAGAATGCCCACGTTGCCAGAGTCCGACAGCTTGGTGATCATGCCGCCGTCCTCGTTGAAGAACAGGGTGTTCAGCGCCAGCTCAAGGTTGCCGTTGGCATACAGCAGTGCACCGGATGCGATGCCCACCAGCAGCGAGGTGTACACCTCCTTGGTGTTCAGCGCCAGCACAATGGCAATGACCGGCGGCAGCAGCGAAAAGAAGGTGCTGTACACCGCACAGGTGTAGGTGGCGGGATCGGCCACCTTGCCGGGGGTCACCGCCGTGCACCACAGTAGCAGGGCAAAGACGAACAGCGCCCCCACCCAAGAAAGATTTTTCTTTTTCATAAGCTCCTCATATCAGGTGTCAGTTATTGTCTGCGGGGTTCGTCCGGCGTATCGGGGCGCAGGCTGCGGGGCAGACTACCCACAGAAATGCAAACGGAAGGGGGCCGCCGCCACGCCGGATTATAAAGCGCTGTATTTTGAGCTGTTCCGCGCCAACGAACAGGCCATCCGCCTGCTGACCGCCGCCCAGCAAAAGGCAGAAGCACAGGTGATGGAAGAGGACAGAGAGCCGCTGTATTTATGCACGCCAGCCTGCCCATGCCAAAGGCTGCCCCCTTTGGGCTGGACAGCTTGGCCAACGGCGCTGACTGAAGGGCGAGGCCGTTACCCCCTTCTTCGCCTCTGCCTTTGCGGCAAACTTGGCGTTGTTGATGATGAACAGCGCTCGTGCACGCCGCCGCCCACCGGGCCTTTTTCTCGTCGTGGAGCGAGACCTTGAACACCAGCTTGCGGCCTTCCACGGCCACCAGCTCGCTCTCGCAGGTCACGGTCATACCCACGGGGGTGGGTGCGGTGTGCTCCAGCTCCAGCCGGGTGCCAACGGTGCCGCTGCCCGCCTCCAGCGCGGCGGCAACGCTCATCCAGCAGGTTTTTTCGGCCAGTGCCACCAGGGCGGGGGTGGCAAACACGTCCAGCGTGCCGCTGCCCATGGTCTTTGCGGTGTTCTCGGAAGTAACGGCGACACTCTGCTCGCCGCGGATTCCAGCTTCCAACATAAAAATACATCCTTTCCAGATGCCCGAAGGCGAAAATTTAGAAATACATTGTTAGAATACCACACTTTTGGCACAGATGCACCTGTTTGGGCGTTTTTTTCTGCAAATCTCTTTCTGTTTGGCGCAATTTGCGGTATCATTGGCCCGAAAGGGATGGAAAAAAACATGAACGACTTCTGGAAATCCTACGATATCACCCATGCGGAGCTTGGCCCGAACTTCCGGTGTTACCCGCTGTACGGTAAAATCCATTTGATCGAGCTTGCCCTCTCGTTGGTGTTCATTGTGGGGATGGCCCTGTGGTACCGCCGCAGCTCGGCCTCTGCCCGGCGGCGCATCCTCGTGGGCGTTACCATTGCCCTGCTGGCCGATGAAGCTGCCCTGCTGCTGGGCATGGCTCTGACCGGTCAGTGGAACTGGAGCTATCTGCCTCTCCATCTGTGCAGCATCAATGTGTTCGTCTGTCTGTACAATACCCTCACCGATCAGAACTGGTGCAAGGAGGAACTCTATGCCCTCTGCATCCCCGGTGCGGCGCTGGCTCTGCTCTGCCCCAGCTGGCTGGACGTGCCCTCCTGGTGGACGCTCATCAATCTGCACTCGATCAGCATCCATGCCCTGCTGGTGCTCTACCCGGTTCTGCTTGTGGTGAGAGGCTACCGCCCCAGCGCCCGCCGTGCCCCGCAAGTGCTGGCTTTTTTGTTTGGCTCTGCCCTGCCTATTTACTTCTTGAATAAACCACTGAATACCAATTTCTACTTTCTGAACAATCCCTACGGCAATGTCATCACCAGTGCGTTTACCCGCCTGCTGGGTGAAAAATACTATATTCTGGGCTTTCTGCCCGCCATTGCGGTGGCGCTGTGTCTGATGTATCTGCCGTGGGTGGTAGCGGATGCCCGGCACAAAAAGAGAAAATAAGTGCTTTCTGCAAGCTGCCTTGTCCCCGCCGGGCAGGGCGGCTTTTTGTTTGCCCCAAAACGCCTGCTGTCTGCAAATTGAAACTGCAAATTTCTTGCGTTTTGCGGTTTGTTTTAACTATTTTGAAAAGTGGACAGAAATCTTTGCAAAACCCCTTGACAGAAGCTCTTCTGCATGATAACATGAACACATGAACAGACGTTCATGCAAAACACGGCAAAAGGAGAACGGACATGATCGGATTGGAGCAGATGACCCCGGCGGGGCAGGAAAACACGGAACCGGTGGTGATGCCGGATGACGAGGTGCTGTACGAGCTGGCCGACCTGTTCCGGGTGTTCGGTGACTCCACCCGCATCAAGATCCTGTACGCCCTCCACGACAATGAGCTCTGCGTGCAGGACATCGCCAACGCGGTGCAGCTGAGCCAGTCCGCCGTGAGCCATCAGCTGCGGGTGCTCAAGGACTCCAAGCTGGTGCGCTTCCGCCGGGAGGGCAAAACCGTTTACTATGCACTGGATGATGACCATGTGAGCAGCATCCTCTCGATGGGCATGGACCACATTGAGGAGTAAACGGAAAACGCAGTACAAAGCCTCCGGGCGCACAAGGCGTGCCTGAGAGGTCCACATAAAATAAAGAGAGGTACCTATGATGAAGAAGACCTACAAGATCGAAGTTGACTGCGCAAACTGCGCCCAGAAGATGGAGGATGCCGCCAACACTGTTGCAGGTGTGGCACAGGCTACCGTCAGCTTTATGACCCAGAAGATGAAGGTGGAGTTTGCTGAGGGTGCAGAGCCCCACGATACCATGGTGAACGTTCTGGCTGCCTGCAAAAAGGTCGAGGACGACTGTGAGATCTTTGATATCTGAGGAAACAGGGGTTTGTAACTCCGGTACGGCTCCCCTGCGGGGGAGCTTTTTGTGACGCATTTTTCGGGCAGAACGGCCCAAAAGCCGGCGTTCTTGTGGGAAACTGTGGAAAAGAAAACGGGTTTTCAACAGTTTCCACCGGGTTTTCAACGGCTTCTGCGAAAAAGTGCAAAAAGAAACGCGAAAAAGCAGGTTTTTCCCGGGAAAAGTCCGTGGAAAACTCAGGGGAAAACGTGGAAAAGTCTATCCCGTGGGGAAAACCTGTTGAATCCACCCCGCCCGCCGCGGCGCATTGCGGCCCAGAACCCAGAAAAAAGGAGAGTACAGATATGAATAAAAAGCAGAAGAAGAACCTGTACCGGATCATTGCTGCGCTGGTGCTGGTGCTGATCCTCAAATTGCTGCCCCAGTTCCCCACGCCGGTGGAGCTGCTGCTCTACTGCATCCCCTATCTGGTGGTCGGCTGGGATGTGCTCCGCAAGGCCATCAAGGGCATCAAGAACCGCCAGCCCTTTGACGAGTGCTTCCTGATGGCCGTTGCCACCGTGGGTGCCTTTGCCCTGGGCGATTACGTCGAGGGCTGCGCCGTTATCATCTTCTACCAGATCGGCGAGCTGTTCCAGAGCGTGGCCGTGGGCAAGAGCCGCCAGAGCATTTCCAGCCTGATGGATATTCGCCCCGATTACGCCAACGTTGAGGACGAGGACGGCAAACTGGAGCAGGTGGACCCCGATGATGTGGAGGTGGGCACCGTGATCGTGGTCCAGCCCGGCGAGCGGGTGCCCATTGATGGCATCATCGTGGAGGGAACCTCTGCCCTGAACACTGCCGCCCTGACCGGCGAGAGCCTGCCCCGGGATGTCCGCTCCGGCGATGAGGTCATCAGCGGCTGTGTCAACATGAGCGGCCTGCTCAAGGTCAGGACCACCAAGGAGTTCGGCGAATCCACCGTCTCTAAGATCCTCGACCTCGTGGAAAATTCCAGCATGAAGAAGGCCCGCGCCGAGAACTTCATCACCCGCTTTGCCCGGGTCTACACCCCCGCCGTCTGCTACGGCGCGCTGGCGCTGGCCTTCATTCCCCCCATCGTTCTGCTGCTGATGGGCCAGCCCGCCCGCTTCGGCGATTGGGTCTACCGCGCCCTCACCTTCCTCGTCATCAGCTGCCCCTGCGCTCTGGTCATCAGCATTCCGCTGAGCTTCTTCGGCGGCATCGGCGGCGCCTCTGCCTGCGGCATCCTCGTCAAGGGCTCGACCTATCTGGAAGAGCTGGCCGATACCCGCGTCGTCGTCTTCGATAAGACCGGCACCCTGACCCAGGGTACCTTCAAGGTGGTGGGCATCCACCCCGAAAACGGCGTGACCGGGGATGCCCTCGTGGAGGCCGCCGCCCTGGCCGAGAGCTGGTCCAAGCACCCCATCTCCCTGAGCATCAGGAACGCTTACGGTAAGGACATCGACCCCAGCCGCGTGACCGACGTGGAGGAGCTTGGCGGCCACGGCGTGACCGCCAAGGTGGACGGCAAAACCGTCGCCGCCGGCAACGCCCGCCTGATGGCAAAGCTGGGCCTGACGGTTCCCGAGATCACTGAGCCGGGCACCATCGTTCATGTGGCCATTGAGGGCAAGTACGCAGGCTATCTGCTCATCGCCGATGTGGTCAAACCCCACAGTGCCGAGGCCATCCGGGGCCTGAAGGACGCCGGTGTCCGCAAAACCGTCATGCTGACCGGCGACGCGGAGCCTGTGGCAAAAGCCGTTTCTGCACAGCTGGGCCTGGACGAGTACCACGCCGGCCTGCTGCCGGGCGACAAGGTCGATCAGATCGAAACACTCATCGCCGCCAAGAAGTCCAAGGAGAAATCTGGCCTTTGTGGGCGACGGCATAAATGACGCGCCGGTGCTTTCCCGTGCAGACGTGGGCATCGCGATGGGCGCGCTGGGTTCGGACGCTGCCATTGAGGCCGCAGACGTGGTGCTGATGGATGACGACCCCGCCAAGATCGCACTGGCTATGCGCATCGCCCGCCGCACCCTGCGCATCGTGCACCAGAACATCGTGTTTGCTCGAAGATGTTCTTGGTCACCAGCACACGCAGGACGACGGAAGCGATCAGGACGCACACCGAGCCGGACAGCCAGGTCTTGCGGTCGTCCTCGGTGCTGCGGGCTGCCAGAACGATGCCCACCACCGACAGGAGCAGGGCAATGTCACTGGCGTAGCGCATCCAGCGGATGGGCTCTGCGGTCAGACTGCCGTCGTACACGGCGGGGAAGATGATGGCCGGGATCAGCATACCCACCACGAACAGGCTGATCGTGCCAAGCTTGCCGGACAGGGTGCCGACGGCCGGGGTGGGTGCTGCGACGGCCTGCTTTGCATTGGACAGGAAGGGCAGCTTCATCAGCAGCAGGGCAAGAGGTGCCAGCATGAGCAGGAAGCCCACCAGAGCGACCAGCTCAAAGACTTCTTTCCAGTACCAGATCTGGCTGGTGGAAGCAATGTTCTGCACCAGACCGGACTGGTCGGCAAATGCAGTGGCGTAGAACTCGATGGCATCCTTGGTGGAAGCGGTGGAGAAGTGGTTCCAGGGGTGGATCTCACGCGGCTGGTAAATGATGCGCTGGCCGCCGTCCGAGCCGGTGTACCAGGTGTCAGCCTGCGGAGCTTCCTGCTCCAGCAGGGTCTTGCCAGCGGTGGTGGCAACATAGTCCTTGTGGTAGACGGTGCCGCTCTTCGTGGGAGGCTCGTCGGCCGCAAAGAAGAACTCGTCGTACTGGCCGCAGATCTTGCCGATGGTGCGTCCGCCGAAGGTGGCAACTGCAGCCTCTTCGTCCAGGCCCAGGTAGGAGGTCCAGGAGTAATCGGCACCCATGCTCAAACCGGCCTTGATGATGCGGTAACCGGCGGCAGCGTAGTTCTGCTCATCCAGATAGATGGCCATCTCGGAGGAGAAGCCGCCCATGGAGTGGCCGCTGACCGCGATCTGACCGTTGCCCTGGGCATCCTTGGCCACGTAGTCCTGGCTGTACATGTACTGTGCGGCATCCCACAGCGAAGTGGGCCAGAAGTTGAAGAAGCCGCCGGTATTGTCGGCGTTCCCGTGGGAATGGCCGTGGTCATACATATCCAGTGCCAGCACGACATAGCCGCGGCGGGACATCTCGATGGCGGTCTCGTCCTGCATCTCGGCACTGTTCAGGTAGCCGTGGGTGGTCACGATGGTGGGGTGCGGGTTGGAGGCGTCCACGCCCTTGGGCATGTACAACAGGCCCGAAAGGGTGCCGGAGTCGGTATCAAAGGAAATGCGGGAGACCTTGACCTTGTAGAATGAGGTGTTGAACATCTGGGCAAAAATGCTGCCCAGCAGCATCAACGCCACAGCGATCGCCAGCACAACGACCGTGCGCGAACGCTTTTCGGTGGCCTTTGCGGTGCTTTTCATGGGGATCCTCCTTCTTTTTCAGGGACATGCCCGGCGGCTGCACTTCCAGAACCAGCCCCCGGAACAGATGTGAACGGGCGGACAAGGGGTGCGATGGGAACAAAAAATGGGGACGCACTGCGGTCGTGTGGCACAGAATGCTCTGCCCAGTCACTGCTACGGCCCACGGCCTTGTGCCAGCCGGACAGCAGCCGTGCGCGCTCGGCCTCCGGCATAGCGGGGGTAAAGGTCATATTGCAGTGCCACAGGCTGCGGATTTCCCCACGGTCTTTCCACACGCCGGTGGCAAGGCCCGCCAGGTAAGCCGCGCCCAGAGCCGTTGTTTCCCGGATGGCCGGGCGCTGTACGACTTTATCCAGAATATCCGCCTGGAACTGCATCAAAAACTGGTCGCGGGAGGCACCGCCATCCACTTTCAGGGCGGTGATGGGCACGCCGGTGTCCTTTTCCATGGCAGCCACGAGGTCTGCGCTCTGGTAGGCGATGGACTCCTCTGCCGCGCGGATGATATGGTTCTGGGTGGTGCCGCGGGTAATGCCCACAATAGCCCCGCGGGCGTACATATCCCAGTACGGCGCACCGAGACCAGTAAAGGCCGGCACGATGTAAATGCCGCCGTTATCCGGCACCTTCTGGGCATAGTATTCCGCATCGCGGCTCTCCTGGATCATGCGCAGGCCATCGCGCACCCACTGGATGACCGCCCCGCCCACAAACACACTGCCCTCCAGTGCATACTCCACCTTGCCGTTCAGGCTGATGGCAATGGTAGTCAGCAGGCCATTTTTGCTGCGGCAGATGGTATCGCCGGTGTTCATCAGCAAAAAGCAGCCGGTACCATAGGTGTTTTTGGCTTCGCCTTTGCAAAAACAGCTCTGGCCAAACAGCGCGGCCTGCTGGTCGCCCGCAATACCGGCCACCGGGATCTGCACACCGCACAGATCGGTGGTGCCGTAGACCTCGCTGGAATCCGTCACGCGGGGCAGGATGCAGCGCGGGATATCCAGCGCTTTGAGCAGGGCGTCGTCCCAGTCCAGCGTGCGGATGTTGAAGAGCATGGTGCGGCTGGCGTTGGTACAGTCGGTGACATGGACCTTGCCGCCGGTGAGCTTCCAGATCAGCCAGGTGTCCACGGTGCCGAACAGGATCTCGCCCCGCCTCGGCCCGCTCCCGCGCGCCCGGGCACGTTATCCAGGATCCACTTGATCTTGGTGGCGGAAAAATAGGCATCCGGCAGCAGGCCGGTATGTTCGCGGATGTATTCCGTCATGCCGGGCTGCTGCACCAGCTCGTCCACCAGCGGGGCGGTGCGGCGGCACTGCCAGACGATGGCGTTGTAGATGGGGCGGCCGGTGGCCTTTTCCCACAGGATGGTGGTCTCCCGCTGGTTGGTGATGCCAATGGCGGCGATATCGTGGGCATCGACACCGCTCTGGGCCACCACCTCGTTCATCACTCCATACTGGCTGGACCAGATCTCCATGGGGTTGTGCTCCACCCAGCCCTGCTGGGGGTAGATCTGCTCAAATTCCCGCTGCTGCACACAGAGGATGTTCTGCTCGTTGTCAAACAGGATGGCGCGGCTGCTGGTGGTTCCCTGGTCCAGTGCAAGAACATACTTTGTCGACATGGTTCAACGACCTCCGTTTCGCTCAGGGGCGGTTTTACAGGTCCCGTGTGGCTACGACATCCACACCGGTGCCGCAGACGTCGGTCAGCACGACCTGCCCGGTGCGGATGGGTGCGTGCAGCGTGACGCCGTCCAGCGCAGCCATGACCTGCACGATCTTTTCTTTGGGCACAGCCTGCGCAGTCTTTACCGGGCAGCGCGGATACAGCCCACCCTCTACCCGCACGGTGCTGGTGAGGATGCGGGTGGGGTGGGTCAGTTCCTCCTGCCATAGGCGGCACCGTTGGGACAGGCGTTTCCGGTTACATTATAATCATTTTCCGGGTCCACCTGCAAGTGGCAGCCGCAGGGACAGCAGATGCAAATGATCTCACACTTTTTGTTCATTTTGCTACGACCTCCTCTACTGCAACGGTCAGCGGGCCGTCGGCCTTTTTGCCAGCAGGACCCCGGGCAGGGTGATGTGCTCCATCTCACCGGGAGCCATGCGCTGGCGCTTGAACCGGGCCAACTGCCTGCCGCCGCAGGCCACTGTGATCTGGCTGGGGCCGTAGTTCTGCCGCACGCGGAACGAGATCTCCACGCCCTTGTCCACGTCCGCCGGGCGCACCCGCTGGGGGACGGTATAGCCCACGCCATTGCCCGGGACAAGGTCCAGCACGGCCGCGTCCGGGGTCTCACCGTGGAGCACATAGGCGGCGGCTGCGGCTCCGGCCCGGTCGCTCTCGCCGGAAACAAAATCCACCAGATCGTGCACATGCACCACGTTGCCGCAGGCAAATACACCGGGGATCTCGGTTTCCATATTTTCATATACCACGGCTCCCTTGGTGCGGGGGGTCCATCGCAATACCTGCCTGGCGGGTCAACTCGTTTTCGGGGATCAACCCCACGCTGAGCAGGATGGTGTCCACGTCAAACTCCATCTCGGTGCCCGGGATGGGGCGGCGGTTTTCATCCACCTTGGCCACAATGGCCTTTTCCACCCGGGTATCGCCCTGAATGTCCACGATGGTGTGGGACAGGTACAGCGGGATGTCAAAATCCTGCAGGCACTGCACAATGTTGCGGGTCAGGCCGCCGGAATAGGGCATCACCTCCACGCAGGCCAGCACTTGGCTCCCTCCAGCGTCATACGGCGCGCCATGATCAGGCCGATGTCGCCGCTGCCCAAAATCAATACCCGTCTGCCCACCAGGTAGCCTTCCATATTTACATAGCGCTGGGCTGCACCGGCGGTATAAATTCCCGCCGGGCGGGTGCCGGGGGTGCCGATGGCCCCGCGGGTGCGCTCGCGGCAGCCCATGCACAGGATGACGCTCTTTGCTTCGAGTGATCTGGTAGCCCTTCTCCTTGCTGACACAGTGGATCTTTTTATCCGGCGTGACCTCCAGCACCATGGTACCCAGTTCCACCCGCACGCCGGTTGTGCGCAGCATCTCGATATAGCGCCCGGCGTATTCCGGGCCGGTAAGCTGCTGGCCAAACCGATGCAGGCCAAACCCGTTGTGGATGCACTGGTTCAAAATACCGCCCAGCTCTGCATCGCGTTCCAAAATCAAAATATCGCGCAGACCATGCTGCCATGCGCTGTAAGCTGCGGCAAGGCCTGCCGGGCCGCCGCCGACGATGACCAGATCAATCATGGTGCTCTTCCTCCTGCTTGGTTTCGCACAGTAAGACGTTGGTACCGGCCTTATCCTGCAGCACGTCCAGCGGGTCGATGCCCCGCGTCTGGCTGATCAGCTCCAGCACGCGCGGCCCGCAGAAGCCGCCCTGACAGCGGCCCATGCCCGCGTTGCACCGCCGCTTTACGCCATCAATGCTCACGGCTGGGATCTCGCTGTGCAAGGCATCCAGAATCTCGCCCTCGGTGATCGTCTCACACCGGCAGATCACGCGGCCATAGGCAGGATTTTTGGCAATCAGCTTCGCTTTTTGCTTCCGGCGGCAGCTCCTTGAACCGCACGCGGGTACGGCCATCCCGGTAATCCGTTTTGGCCGCAGGCAGATCCCCGTGGCCTTCCAGAATGCGGACCACCTCTTTGGCAACGGCCGGTGCACTGGAAAGCCCCGGCGATTTCATACCGGCCAGATCAATGAAACCGGGCGCGCCCTCCGCTTCGCCGATTACGAAGTCCCCGGTGTCCACATTGGCGCGGACGCCCGCAAAGTTGCGGATGGACTCCCCGAACCGGATGCTCGGCACGCTGCGGCGGGCTGCGGCGCTGACGAAGGCCAGCCCGGCGGCGGTGCAGGCGGTGTTGTCGCCCGCCACCGGCTCGGCATTGGGTCCAACGATCAGGTTGCCGTGAACGGTGGGGGCCACCAGAACGCCCTTTGCCGTTTTCGTTGGGGCACTGGAAGATGACATGCTGCACCCGCGTGCCTTCCGATTTGTCCAGAAGGTAATATTCGCCGCGGGTAGGCTGGATGGTAAATTGATGCGGAGCGGCCATGTCGTGCACGGCATCGGCCCGGATGCCGGCGGCGTTGACAACGTAGCGGGCCTCCACCACGCCGGACGGCGTGGTCAACGCCCAGCCGGACGCGGTTTTTCTGAATGCCGGTGACCGGGCTGCTGAGGTGGAGTTCCACCCCGTTGCGCACCGCCACCTCCGCCATGGCCAGCGCAAACTCCCACGGACTGACGATGGCTGCGCTGGGGGCAAACAGCGCCCCGGCCACCTCCGGCGAAAGACCGGGCTCCATGGCCCGTGTTTCCTCTGCGGAAAGCAGCCGGATGCCCGGCACGCCGTTGGCGATGCCGTTCTCATACAGTTTCTTCAGGTGGGGCAGCTCTTCCTGGCTCAGCGCCAGCACCAGGCTGCCGCACTGGCGGTAGGGCACATCCAGCCGGGCGCAGATCTCTTTGGCCAGTGCAACGCCCTCCACATTGAGCCGTGCCATCCGGGTGCCCGGTTCGGGGTCGTACCCAGCGTGCAGAATGGCACTGTTGGCCTTGGTGGTGCAGTCGGCCACATCGTTCTCGGCCTCAAAAATTGCAGTGTGCAGCGGATAATGCGAGAGCTCATAGGCGGCAGCCGCGCCAACGACACCGCAGCCGATGATTGCTACATCCAGCATAAAAACCTCCTGATCTTCTGCCTGTCACAGCATGCTCGTTTGCGTAGCGGGAACAAAAAAAAGAGCAGAGCAAACAAAAGGGAACAGGCTCCCTCTTGTTTGTTCTGCTCAATTCTCTGAACAAACACTTGATGGCTTTATGATAATGCAGATTGCACAAGATGTCAAGCGTTTGTTGAAAATAAATGCATCTTTCGTGTCGGAACGGTTCAGGACTTGCGCAGCAGGTCGGTGAACCAGGCGCTGACCTGACGGTAGATCTCCGGGTCTGTGACCGACAGGTCGAACGGATAGGTCCGTCCTCGGCCAGCACGGCACAGGCCGCCCGGACCTTCTGCATGGCCTGCGGATCAAAGGCCTTATCCCGCCGCTCGGAAAGGCAGTTCATCAGGACGTCATCCTTCCAGCTCAGCAAGAACTCAAATGCTTCTGTGTTGTTCATTCCAAAATTCCTCCGGTCAGATGGGTTTCCTCAGCGGCAAGGTCTGCCGCCATGGCGTTCAGGATGCTCTGCAGCGCGGGCCGGACATCCGCCGTGTCCAGGATCAGCCCGGCTGCGTGGGGGTGACCGCCGCCGCCAAAGGGCAGGAAGTAGCGGCTCACATCCAGTTCCGTTTCGTTCGTGCGGGCAGAAAAGCGCCAGTGGCCGGGCCCCTGTTCCAGAGCGGCCAGCGCGATGCGGATATCCGAGCAGTCCGCCATCTGGTAAGCAGCCTTCTTCATGTCCTCATAGGACACCTGCAGTTCCGCAGCCTGCGCCGCGCTCAGGCACAGATATCCCACCCTGCCGTCGGCGGCAGTCCGGGCCTGTGCAAGCAGTCCGCCCTGATGGCAGCATTCGCGCAGGGTGCGCACATCCATCGTCTTGACCAGCTCGTCGTGGTCCACCCCGCCGAACAGAAGTTTTGCCGCGACGCCCAGCGTCCTTCCGCCGGAAATGTGCGAAAAGCGGCGGGTATCGTGCAGGATGCCCAGGTACAGGTAATCTGCCGCTGTGCGCAGCCCCCTGCTCATGCGCACGCTGCGCCACAGGGACCAGCTCGTCCGAATCCATCATCTGGGCGATCATCTCCGCGCAGGAGGAAAGCGGCTCGATGCAGCCGATGTCCCCGTAACCAGTATTGGTTTCGTGGTGGTCCAGCGTCACCCGGACCGCTGCCCGCCGGAACCATTCCTCACCGGCAATGCGGTCCGGCGCTGCGCAGTCGCAGGCAATGGCAACATAGGGCCTGTCCTTCGGGACGCGCCCTTCCAGCAGTGCAAAGGGGTCAAACGTCGTGTCCTGCTCCACATAGTTCTGCACCCCTTTGGCAAGGCCCGGGGCCGTGTAGGGGATGATTTCCCGGAACTTGCAGGGGAAATTCTCCCGCAGGTAATAGGCAACGCCCATGACCGAACCGACGGCGTCCCCGTCCGGGTTGATGTGGCCCAGGATCACCGCCGTGTCGACCTCCGTGTTGCACAAGGTCATAAAAAGCTCTCGCAGGGTCTTGTAGGTTTCCATCCGTCTTTTCCTCCTGTTCCGTTACATGCCGCATTTTCTGTTCCCATTGTAAGGGTTTCTTCCAGCGGATGTCAACCGTTTTTTCGTCGATTCTCTCATAAGGGCGGTAAGGGCATGAGCGCATTCAATTACTCCAAAATCAAAGAGCAAAAATGGGATTCCGAGATTCTCGGCTATATTGCTGCAATCTATAAAGAAGCGGGTAAGTAGGAACCTTAATGGATGGAGTTTGAACAGCAGCACACCATTCAGGCGCAGTGCATTTATCTGAGTCTTGGCGACCGGGAAGAGCGCACGAGAAATTCGCGTTTGCGAAGCAATGAAGTCCCGAGTGGGGACTTTAAGCGACAGGACGGTCTTGCGTCAGCAAGATGGAGGGGTCTTACCCCGACAAGTTCCACAATGGCTGCTGTGGGCGATAACATCCGTGCCCTGCACCGTGAACTTGTGGAACGCGGTAAGAACTGCACGCTTGAATGGAACAGCGGCGGGCATTTCAAGGATGCCGACCTGCGCACAGCAAGGGCGTTTCGATGGGCGATGGAGGATATGCGATGAATATTCTGATTGATGCCGATGGTTGTCCCGTGGTTGATCTGACTTTGCAGATTGCAAAGCAGTTCGGCATCCCGGTCGTCATCCTGTGCGACACAGCTCACCAAATCGAGCGTGAGGGTGCGCAGACGTTGGTATTCGATAAAGGTTCTGACAGCGTGGACTTTGCGCTGGTCAACCGGGTGAAACCCGGCGATGTGGTTGTGACACAGGACTATGGACTGGCGAGTATTGATTTTTTGGTTGCTATACTGGGCTTATCAAATTTTTTTCGGGAGGATGCCGCAGTGACAGCACAGACAATGCAAATCGGGAACCGACCTTGCCGCATTTACGGCGAAGCCCATGCAGAATACCTACTGCTCCAAATGACAGGCGAACACGAGCTGCAAAGCACGGAAAGTGAGGTTACCGCTATTGCACAGAGTGCGCAGCACTTTCTGTTTGCAGCTATCCCGGTGGAAAGCTGGAACGATGCACTTTCTCCGTGGGAAGCCCCTGCTGTGTGGGGAAAGCAAGGCTTCGGCGGCAAAGCTGCGGACACGCTAAGCTTTCTGACGGAACAGGTCATTCCCACACTGAAGCAGCGGTTTCCTCTCCCGGAAAATGTCAAAATCATTCTGGGTGGCTACTCGCTGGCCGGGCTGTTCGCTGTGGGCATCCACCCAGACTGATTTGTTCTACGGTGTCGCCGCCGCCTCGCTCTGTGTGGTTTCCGGGCTGGATGGAGTTTGAACAGCAGCGCCCGATGCAGACGCAGCACATTTATCTGAGCCTTGGCGACAAGGAAGAGCGTACGAAAAATGCTGTCATGACTGCGGTAGGGGATAATATCCGCACTCTGCACAGCCAGGCTTATAGCGCGCGGTGCAGACTGCACGCTTGAATGGAACAGCGGCGGGCACGGCTGCATTTCAGGTGTAGTTGTGTTAGATGTCCGTTAGAAATATGCAGTGCTGCCGTTGCTGTGCCAGCTCACAGCAGGCTTCCCTGTCTGAACGCAGTGTTCCCCGAAAGCCGGGAGATGCTGCGTTTTCTCTTGCCCGCTTTGGGCTGAAAGGAAAGCCGCCATGTCAACATTCCGCGTCAATAAAAATGTCAACTACACCGTTATGAGCAACCACCACCTGCAGGATAAGAGACTGTCCCTGAAGGCCAAGGGACTGCTGTCCTATATGCTCTCCCTGCCGGACGATTGGGATTACAGCCTGAAAGGGCTGACCGTTGGTTGCAAGGATGGTCTGGACAGTGTACGCACCGCTGTTCTGGAAC
>VOFB01001040.1_pt1 | contig 16001 bp, 30 predicted proteins | sample 5384141 | NCBI WGS metagenome assembly VOFB01 (sample SAMN12384721, study PRJNA508395) | human gut metagenome | isolation source: healthy gut A | host: Homo sapiens | reverse complement strand
GACTGTATTGTAAGAGCCTGTATCGCCGTAATCGCCTCCCCTATAGGGCACAAGGATAGTTGCTGTTGGAAGTCTTTTTCTAGTGTCCATTCTCCTTCGTTACTAGCAAAGTTATATATATTCATTTTCTTTGTATATTCTGATATTCCTGTACTTAATAAAGCACTGCTATTATCTCCTGAATCAGATTTTGTAAATGCATTTGTTATTTTTTTCCATGTTCCTAATTAAATGTATTTGTATCGAATATTGCATATTTCCCTGATGTTATATTTTCTATTTTTACATTACTATAATTTCCCCAACTACTACTATCTTCTTTAATATCTGCTACTGATAATCTTCCTTTAACTTCTAAATATTTACAAACTAAATCCCATTGTATTCCAAACATTAAACTGCTTGTATAATTACTATTTGGTGTCATCTCTTTAGCTAAAGCTTGGGCTTCACTACAATATACCCAGTTATATGGTATTGCATCTTTTTGACTTATTGCTTTTGGTGATGTTTCCTATTGATATTCTTTTAGATGATTTTGTTCTTGCATTTGTTGTTTCTGTTGTTGTTCCTTCTATCCCTGCTTCATATCTTCCTATCCAGAATCCACCATAAGTATATACACTTTTTAACATTTTTGGTATGCTGCTTTATATTCATCTGATGCCATTCCACAACCATTATACCATTCATCTGTCCAGCTTTGACCTTGGTCTTTTGCTCCTTCTCTATATACTCCTGCATATTCTATTAATTTATTTTTTATATCTGCATAATTTTGGTCTGTTAATGTTCCAGTTGTATCTATAGTTAAATCCTGCAAATACTGTTGTTTTTGGAACTTCTATCCAAACCCATTCATTATTATTTTTATCTTTTATTACTATTCCTTTACTTGCATCTGCTTCTACTACTGTTGAATTTGCTGGTACAGCTCCTGCTGGATTTGAATCTGATGTATTTACATTTGTAAAATTTGTTCCTGTTCCTCCACCAGAGCCTCCGCCATTTCCGTCTACATATTGGTCTATTGTACTTTCATATCCTCCAATTTTTTCTGTTTCTTCATCATTTTTTTGGTTTGTTTGCTCTTTTGCTTCTGTTGCTCTTTTTAATATTCCGTTATCTCCACTTAATGCTGCTATTGTTACTCCTGCTAATATTAGAAGTACTATGATTGTTATTACTAATGCTATTAGAGTTATACCTTTATTGCCTTTTGTTTTTATTTCTGTCTTGTAATTTCATCTGTTATCCTCCCTTTCTTTTTTTTTAGATAAAGTTTTGCATTCTTATTTATTTGCCTTTATCTTTTATTTCTTTGGTTATTATTATTTACACATATTTTTTAAATATACCTTTTTACTATATTTTTTCATATAGCTCTTGTTTTTTCTTTTTTGTCTATTAGGCTATTTATAGCATAAACTTTTGTTCCAATAAAGATATTGAATCTCTACAATTAATATTTGCTTTTCAATGTTCATGCTATTTTGCCTTTTCCTTTGTTGTATTTGTTCTTTCTTAATATGTGTTTTGTATCTCCAGTGGATACATTATGTATTTATTTTACCTATTACTTTTGTTTTTGTCAATCCATTTTATGATTTTTTCTTACGGCTGTTGGCTTTTACAGTTTATGGTATTTTTATTTTGGCTTTTTGTCTGTTTTACTTGCATACCAATATTTTCGTCTATTATGTTTTCCAGTTTGTTTAAAATTTATTTTTTAAGTTAACATATTTGTTCGCGTGCGAAATTGCAAAAGCAAATTTCTGTGCATTATTAATTTTATATTATATGGAAGTTCAAAACTTTCTTATAATATAAAAAAAAGAACCTTATTGTACTATTCCTAAATTTTCTAGGTTAGTATATAAGGTTCTTTGTTTGTGGTACTATCTATTTTTTAGCTTATAGATTTGGTAAGCTTTATAGTACCAGGTTGTTAAAACTGTTAGTGCTGCTAATAGCATTAAAATTGATTTTTTAGCTATGGCAAAACCTACTAAAAATGTTGCTACTATTTTGGCTCCTTCATTGATTGAACCACCAGCTTTTGAATTTTATTTTAAAATTCAACATATAATCCTCCTTTTAGTCTAGGATGAGTCCATCAATTAAAATTGGTTTATGGTTACTACAGTTTTTTTTGTTTATTTTAGCAAAATTGTTTGCAAAAGTCAAACTCCCACAAAAAAATTTGTGGGAGTTTAGAGGTTTTATGACGTTTGGTTGTTCTGGTTTTCAATGTCTTTTAGTGTTCTTTTTCTTAAATTGCCTATTGGGATTTGTCTGCTTCTGGTTGCTAATGTTGCTGCTTTTTTTTTTTGATCTGTCTTAGCTCATAATTTATTTTATGTACTGCCTTTGAGCTAATATTCTTTTTTTAGATGCCTTTTTTGTTCATCTGTACAATTAAAATATTCAAGGATATCTTCCTCTGTGGCACCATACTTCAGTTTTACACTTATCTTTATTTCCATCTAATTGCTTTAGATTACTCATATTTTTTTCTCTTTTTTTCTTTTGCTTACTCTGTGTTTGTCATATAACCTCCTATTGTCTGACTATAGCCAAAATTCTTTTGTATCATTACACATAGGTTATTATAACACATATTTTTCATTTTGTAAATTATGTAAATTGTTTTTATGTTTTTTTACCTTGTTACTCTCTATTTTTTCACGTTCTATTATTGATTTTTTATCATTTTGCTAGTTCTTTTATGATTTCTCCATAATCTTTTTGCTATTAAAATGGCTGTACCTGCTACTAATATATTAGCTCCTGCTTTTTTACACTGTCCATTGTTCTTAAATTTATTCCACCATCTGCTTCTATATCTATTTCTAATTGATTTTCATCAATATATTTTTTAGTTTTTCAATCTTTTGAACCATTTCTAATAACATTGTTTGTCCTCCTTTTCCTGGTTCAACAGTCATTACAAGTACTACATGTATATATGGTAAAAATTCATATATTTCTTCTATTGGTGTTTCTGGTTTTACACTAATTCCAACTTTTGCATGTGCATCTTTTATTCTGTTTATATTTTTCATTACTTCTTCTTTGTTTGTGCATGCTTCATAATGAAATGTAATTATATTTGGTTCTACTGCTTCAAAGTCATCTATTGCTTTATTACATCTTCTACCATTAAATGGACATCTAATGGTAAATTTGATATTCTTTTTATGTATTCTGCATATCTTAGCATCTTCTCATATGTGTTTTTTTCTACAAATTTTCCGTCCATTACATCTATATGGAAATAATCTGTTTTTGCTTTTTCTAATGCTAAAAATGTTTCCGCTTCTTTTTGTGTTTTGTACTGATAATATTGATGTTGATACTTCTACCATTTTCTTTTCTCCTTTTCTTTTTAATTGTTCATATATTTTGCAAAATCTTTCATATCTTTCTGGTGATATTTTTCCTTCTTCTATTGCTTTTTTTATTCCACATTTTTCTTCTTTTATTTGTGTGTGCATCCTATAAATTCACAATTTTGTATGTATGGTTTGAATTCTATAAAATATTTTTCTAGTTCTTTTGATTCTATTTCTGATATTTCAAATGTTGCAAATCCTGGAGTGTCTGCTATATATGTGTCTTTTTCTATTTCATATAATTTTATTGTTGTTGTTGTGTTTTTTCCTCTTTTGTTTTTTGACTTATTTCTCCTTCTTTTGTTAGCTCTTCTTTAAATATTCCATTTATTAGTGTTGATTTTCCTACTCCTGAATTTCCTGAAAAATGCGTTTATATTTTTGCTTAATGCTTGTTTTAATTCTTCTATTCCTTTTTTCTCTTTTGTTTGTGTTTCTATTACTTTATATCCTATTTTCTCATATGTTTCTTTTATTTTTTCCATTTGTTTCTTTTTGTCTAAGTCTATTTTATTTAATACTATTACAATTTTTTACTTTTAAATATTCTGCAAATGCTATTTGTTTGTCTAATAATAATAAATCTGGCTTTGGGTCTTTGCTTGATACTACTAATATCATTTGTGTGATGTTTGCTAGTTTTGGCCTTTTTATATATACTTTTCTTGGTAATATTTTTTTCTATTGTTCCTTGTTCATTGAATTCTACATTGTCTCCCTACTACTGGTGTTGTTTCTTCTTTTTTTAGTTTTCCTCTTGGTATTAGGTTATATTTTTCTCCGTTTTCTTTGTTTATTGCTTTATATAAATTTGAGCCTATTTCTATTATTACTCCTTGCATTTTTGGTTCCTTATTTTTTATATTTAGGTTTTTTAGGTTATGCCTATAAACCTTGTCAGATTTATTGAAAGGAATGGATATTTCCATTCCTTTTTGTATATAATTTTATTCTGCTGTGTATGATGGATTTGTTTCACTGAATTTTATTTGTCCTTGATTTTTTAGTACTCCATCTATATATACTTTTACATTTGATACTCCTGTTCCTTTGGCTGTTCCTGCATTTATGTTTGTTAATGTTGGGTCTACTGTTTCTGAATAGATTGTATCATTTTCTACTTTTACTTCTACTTTTACCTTTTTACTTTTTTCTCTGTTGTTGTATTTGTTACATTTGTTGTATTTTTTGCAGTTGTTTCTTCATATTCTACTTTTCCACCTAATAATGATTTTACGTTTACTGTTATTTTTGCTGTTTTTAATTCTGCTAATTTATTTACTGTTAGTGTAACTGTTGTTCCTTCGTCAGCAACTTTTCCTGTGTCTAGGCTTTGTTTTAATACTGTTCCATTGTCTTTTGATGTGTTTTCTTCATATCCTACATTTACTTTAAATCCTATTCCTTCTAGTTCTGATTTTGCTTGTTCTTCTGTTTTTCCTATTACACTTGTCATTGTTATTTGCTTAATTCCTGTGCCTTTACTTACATGTATTTTTACAGAATCTCCTGCAGAAACCTCTGTATTTTCTTCTGTGTCTTGACTTATTACATATCCTTCTTGAACTTTTTGCTTGTTTCTTCAACTACTTCTGCTTTTAAGTTTGCATCTTCTAATGCTTGAATTGCTTCGTCTTGTGCCATTCCTACAACCTTTGGCACTGTTGCTTTTTCTGTTCCTTTACTTATTACTACTTTTACTGTACTTCCTTGTTTTACTGAATGGTATTTTTCAAAATATGCTGGGTCTTGACTTATTATATGTCCTTCTTCTACATCTTTGTTGTATTCTTCTTTGTCTACTTCATATTTTAATTTGGCATCTTCTATTTGTTTTTGTGCTTCTTCTTTTGTTAATCCTACTACATTTGGTAAGTCTACTTCTTTTGGTTTGTTATATTTAGTACAATCATTGTTCCTCCAAATGCTAGGAAAAATAGTAGTATCATTCCTATTACAATACTTAGTTTTTGTGTTCTTTTTATCCAGCCCTTAAGGCCTTTTTCTGCTTTTTCTTGTCTATTTCTTTGATTTGTTGTATTTTCATAATCTTCTAGTGATATTTTTTGTGTTCTTGCTGTTGCGTCATAGTTTTCTTCTACAAAGTCTCCATCTGGTTTTTAGTGCTTCTTTTAAGTCTTGTAATAATTCCATACTTGTTTGATATCTTTGCATTGGGTCTTTTTCTTAATGCTTTTATTATTATTTTATTTATTGATTCTGGTATGTTTGATTTAGCTCTATTGGTGGTACTGGTTCTTCTTGCATGTGTTTTAATGCTACTGATACTGGTGTGTCTGCATCAAATGGGACTTGACCTGTTAGCATTTCATACATTACTACTCCTAGTGAGTATATATCTGATTTTGCGTCTGTAAAGCCTCCTCTGGCTTGCTCTGGTGAAAAAATAGTGCACTGACCCTATTGTTGTTCCAAATGCTGTTATTGTTGAATTTGATACTGCTTTTGCTATTCCAAAGTCTGTTACTTTTGCTATCCCATCTTCTGTTATTATTATGTTATGTGGTTTTATGTCTCTATGTATTATGTTGTTTTTATGTGCCATGTCTAATGCTGATGCTATTTGCATTGCTACATTTATTGACCATTTCCATGGTAATGGGCCATCTTCTTCAACTATTATTTCTTTTAGTGTTTTTCCTTGTATAAGTTCCATGACTATATAGTATATTCCATTGTCTACTCCCTACATCATATATAGATACTATATTTGGATGTGTTAGTCTTGCTGCTGATTGTGCTTCTGTTTCAAATCTTCTTATAAATTCTTCGTCTGTTGTGAATTCGTCTCTTAATACTTTTACTGCTACATTTCGGTTTAAAACTACGTCTTTTGCTTTATATACTATTGCCATTCCGGCCATTTCCTACTTTTTTGCAATATTTCATAACGGTTTCCTAATAGTTTTCCCTCTAACATCATATAAATTTCATTCCTTTCGTTTCTACCAATCTGACTTTTTGTAACTTGCTGAAAATTTAAGGATTTTTTTCAGATTGTTCTTATATATTTTTATAACTACTACTGTTATGTTATCATATCCACCATTTTCATTTGCTTTTCTTACAAGTTCTACTGGTGCTTGTTCTATGTTTTCCATTGCCATTTTATATATGTCGTCTTGTTTTACCATATTGCTTAATCCGTCTGAACACATAACTAGTATATCATCTTTTAAAAATCCTCTTACCATTACATCTGGCTCTATAAAGGCATTACATCCTAATACTTTTAATAATATGTTTTTTTTGTGGATGCTTTTCTGCTTGTTCTGGCGTTATGGTTCCATCTTTTACTAGTTTTTTGTACATAACTGTGATCTTGTGTTAGCTTTCTTATTATTGCTTTTCTTATTCTATATATTCTGCTGTCTCCTATATGTCCTATAAATACTCTATTATTATATATTAGTGCTATTTCTAATGTAGTACCCATTCCTTCTAGTTCTTTGTTTTTTTGTGCTTCTTCATATACACACATATTTGCATATTCCATACTACTTGCTACTAATTGTATTATACTTTCTTTGTCTTTTTTCTATTTCTTTAAAGTTGTTTAATATATATTTTTGGCTTTTTCTACTGCTAGCTTGCTGGCTATTTCGCCTCCACTTGCTCCCCTCCCATTCCGTCTGCTAATATATATAATTGTACTTCGTCTAATGATTCTGATATTGAATAGTAATCTTCATTTTTTCTCTTATTTTTCCAACATCTGACCTTGCATATGCTTTTATCATTTTTTCACCTCGTTTTTTCTTTTTCTTCTTTATATCACAAATATCATTTTTTTGCAATATTTTTGTTATTTTAATTCTTTTTTTGATATTTTGAATTTTACAGTTATTTTTTATTTATATGTTAATTATTTTTTGCATTATTTTTAAAAAACTATTGACAAGTTCTTTTTCTAATAGTATAATAACGGAGTGCTAAGTACTTACGTATTTGCATATGGGTGGTGGCCGAGTGGCTAAAGGCGGCAGACTGTAAATCTGTTCTCATTTGAGTACGAAGGTTCGAATCCTTCCCCTGCCCACCAAAAAATTATTTTTAACTAACCTTATGAGTTGGTTTTTTTGCATATTTTTGTTTTCTTGCAAATACTATCTTAAGATAATATTTTAAGGAGTTGGTATTATGAATAATTCTGGTGGTAATCAAAATTTGAATATTTTGGATGAAGTTAATAAAGGTGCTACTATGGGAATAAATGCTATAACTTATGTTTTTCCTAAGGCTAAAGATTCTGATTTTAAAAAGGTTTTAAATGTTGAGCGTAACAAGTATGAGAAAATTTCTGAGAGGGTTAATGATTTGTATTCTAATTATAGCCAAAAAAGAGCCTCATGAGACTAATACTATGGAAAAGATGATGACGTGGTATGGTATTCAGATGAATACTCTTAAAGATGACAGTACTTCTAAATTGTCTGAGTTGCTTATGCAAGGTACTAATATGGGTATTATTGAGGGTAGACGTTTGATTAATCAAAATACTTACATTGCTCAAGATGTTAAGGATATTTTAAATGATTTTGTTGTTATGCAAGAAGATAGTGTTGAGACTTTAAAAAAATATTTATAAAGTATTTTTTATAAATTTATAAATGCACAAAATTTGCTTTTTTAATTTTGTGCTTAATCAATGATGTGGACTTTAACATTTTTATTCTGTTAAAGTTCGCTTTTTATTTCTTTGCTTCCTTTTATCATTATTTTTGTTGCTTCCCATATTGTAAAATTTTCTTTTTATTGTTTCTATTGTTTCTTTTTTTAGACTTAGTTCATATATTCTTAATTTCATTACATCTAAAAATTGTGTTTTTTTGTGTTTTATTCTTTGTTTTCTTCCTTTTTGTGTTTATATTTTCTACATAGAAAAATATTCCTTCTGCTTCTGGATTTTCTTTGTATGCTTTTTTATTATTTCTATATATTTTTTCGTTTTTTAATTCTAGTGTTGACATTAATACTTCTACTGTTTCCATGCTTTTTATCCTCTTTTTTAGTATCTTGTATTTTTTGACTTGCTTTTATTTTTTTATCTTTTTTTATTTATTGATTATAGACTTTCTTGGTTTCAAAAAATAAAAATTATTTTTAAATTTTTATTTTTTCTATTGACATCTTTATAAAAATATTGTATACTAACAAAGTGCTAAGCAATATTAGTCATATGCTCCCTTAGCTCAGTTGGTCAGAGCAACCGGCTCATAACCGGTGGGTCCAAGGTTCAGAATCCTTGAGGGAGCACCAAAAATATCAGATTAACTGGTATTTTTTTTTGCTATTTAATTTTTAAATTTCAGAAAGTTCAGTGAATTATATTATAATAAAAAATAAGGTGTTTTTGAGTCCGGCCCCAAAAACACCTTATTTTTTTATTCTCCTCTACCTTCTGGTAAAGCTGGATAGTCTAAAACTACTCTAATTTTCATAACGTATTTAATTGTTCTAACCAATTTACTATTTTTAAATCTTTGCCATAATGATGGCTTTTTAGCTTTTTCTGGCTTTTTGTTCTTCAATAACTTGTACTTGTTCAACTTGTTGCTCAGCAACTTCTTTGTTGTGCTTGTACATTTTCTTGAACTTTTTAACTTCTTCAGCCTTTTGAATATTTTCTGCTTTTTTAGATTTTTTAGTTTTTGCTGCTTTTACTTGTTCTACTGGTTGTTCTTTGATTTCTTCTATTTGTTCAACTTGTTCTACATTTTCTTCTTGTTGTGTTTTCTTGTGCTGTTATATCAACTGGTGTTGGGATTGATTTTAATGCATCTGCTACTTCTATTCCTATATAGCTTAATGCTTTTGATCTATCCTCTATTCTTTCCATATCTATTTCTATATGTAAATTTGATTCCAAGTTATTTACTCGTGCATGTAACAATTTCATCGCATCTTGATAGTTTTGTGATGTTTCTGTTTTTGTTTTTCCTAAAACCATTAATGTTTCTGTGATGTCTTCTGAAAATGTTTCTTCTGCTTTTTTACTTGTTCTTTCCAATTTTCTTCTTTATTTTGTACTGTTTCTATTAATTCTTTTTAATTGGCCTGCTAATGCAATGTTTTGCTCTCTTTGACGAATTAATTCTTCTATCTTTTTGTGTTTTCTTCAAATTGATTTGTTGCATATTCAACTATCCATAGGCAGCATTGTATACACTGCTTGGAAAATTCTTTTTTAGGATATTCGTTTAAATATGTTTTTATTGATTCTACTAAATCTTTGAAATATGTATCTTCTTCTAATTGTACTATTTGTTTTTTACTGTTTGATTTATTAATTTTGAACTTTATCTATATTGATAAAATCTTTTCTTCCGTGATTACCATACTCACGTTTACTATGCCAGATCTAGACAATGTAAACAACCTCCTTCATCCTACGCTAAACGCTTATTATTCTTACAACATTTATTATACATGAATTTACAAAAAACTACAAGTACCTTAATAATATTTTTGTTTACATTTTGTTACAGTAATATTACAAAAATGTTACATCTGTTAAATATTTTATTAAGCTACTTGTATTTTTATATTATATTGTTTATTAATGTTTTCTTTTGTTTTTTCTACTACAATACTGTTTTCATTTCTTCGTGTCTTTTGATTTTTTGTGTTGTTGTTTTTATTAGTTCTTTGTCTGTTACTATTATATCTCTTATATATTTATATGCAGGCATTGCTTTATTCATTTTTTTGACTTCTTGCCATATTGTTTCTTTTATATCTTCTGCGTTTTCTACATTATAAGCTTCTTTTACTAATTCTTTGTCATAAACAATTTTTGCACAAATTTTGTAATCTCCCAGCCATCTGGTCTTCCATATACTAAAGCTTTCTTTTTACACCTTCAATTTTATTTACTAAGTGCTTAATTCTTCTGGAAAAATATTTTTCCATTTTGCAATACTATTACATATTTTTTCTTCCTGTTATAAAGATATATCCATCTTTATCTATTTTTGCTAAGTCTCCTGTATGGAACCATCCTTGTTCATCAATTGCTTTTTTGTTGCTTCTTCATTGTTATAATATCCTAACATTACAGATGGTGCTTTTGCTATTAATTCTCCTATTCCTTCTTCATTTGTTCAAATATTTTTACATCTACACTTGGAAGGCTTTTCCTATTGAACCTAATCTTCTGTATTTATCATCTTCTGCTGCTATTACTGGTGATGTTTCTGTTAGTCCATATCCTTGATATACGCAAAATCCCATAAATCTGTGTATCCTTTTTCTATTTCTGGATCTAATGCTGCTCCTCCTGCAACCATTAATCTTAAATCTTCTCCTAATGATTGGTGTATTTCATTAAATAGTTTTGCCCTTACATCAATTCCTATTTTTCTTAACGCATTACTTATTTTTACACCTTTTTGGACTTTTTTCCCATTTTCCTTGTTTTTTTATTGCTTTTACTACTTGTTTATATATTCCCTCATAAAGTGCTGGTACTGATATCATTGTTGTTATTTTGTATTCTTTTATGTTTTCTGCAATATGTCTTATTCCATCACAAAATGTTATTTTACATCCTTTTGATATTGGATATAAAAAATCCTACTGTTGATTCAAATGTATGGTGTAATGGTAAAATGATAGCATTACATCTTCTTCTTTTAATTTTATTACAGATGCTATATCCATTAAATTACTTACTATATTTTTGTGTGATAGTTTTACTGCTTTTTGACATTGCTGTTGTTCCTGATGTAAATAACATTATTTGCATTTCTTCTGGATTTATTTTTGCATCTAGAAATTCTCTATTTCCATTTTCTAATATTTTTCTTCCATCTTGTACAAGTTGTTCCATTGAATATACTTTTTTCTTCATTTTCTTTTAAATCCATTGATATATAATAACGTAATTTTGTGTTTCCTTTTTCTTGAATTTTTGCCATTATTTCATCATATTTTTTGAGTAAAATATTGCTTCTACTTCTGAACGTATTATTAGACTTTCTATTTCGTTTTCTGGTAATGCTTTATCTAATGGTACCACTACTCCTGTTCCTGTTACTGTTGCAAGATATGCTACTCCCCATTCATAACGGTTTTCTCCTATTACTGCTATTCTCTTATCTTTTAGTCCCATATTTATTAGCTTTGTTCCTAATGCATTTATTTCTTCTCTAAATTCTTTGTGTGTAATTGTTTTAAATTCGCCTTTTTATCTGTTCTTATCATATATGCTGGTCTATCACCATATTTTTCTCCAGAGATTTTAACATATCTTTTAAGTCTGTATATTTGTCAAATTCATGTATTGGTTTTCTCATTTTACCCACATTCCCCTTTTATTTTTATTTTGTTTTTAGTCCTTCTATTACTGTTCTTTCAAATTCTTTATATATTTTTGTTATATCAAATGTGTCTTGATTTCGCAATTTATATACTAGTGTTGAACATATTAGTCCATAAATTTCAGATGCTATTGCTTTTGGATCTCCTTGTTTTATTTCTCCTTTATTTATTCCTTCTTTAACTATTTTTTCTATTTTTTCTATGTATTCATAAACATGCATCTGGCACTTTTGGTTTCTGGCTTCTTTTCCATAAAATTGGCTTAATAGTATTGTTATTAAGTTTTCATATTTTTGTGTACTATTTTTATTTCTATTAATACTATTGCTTTTACTTTGTCTATATAATTTGTGTATTTTGATGTTTTTATGTCTATACTGTTTTGCAATAGTTTTATTCCTTCTTCTACTAAAAAGTTGAATATTTCTTCTTTACTTGAAAAATGATAATATAATGTTCCTTTTGCTACTCCTACTGTTGCTGTTATTTCTTCTATACTAGTTGCATCATACCCTTTTTCGGCAAATAGTTTCATTGATGTTTCGAATATTTTTCTTTTGTTTTGTTCACTTTTAATCACTTTCCTTCCCTAAAGTGCAAATTTTTCCCTTTGTTTTGTTTCTTCTCGTGACTTTTTTCTATTATATATTTTTTGCTAAATATTGCAAGACTTTGAGAAAGTTTTGTACTAGGTGTTCAGGGAGGAGGCTGATGTTTTTGAGGACAGAGCAAAAACATCAGCCTCCTCCCCCCAAAACATTATTTTTTAAATTTTTCTTTACTTTTTTATAAAGATACTATAAAATAAGTTTATTAAAAAAAATATTGGGAATAATAAAGAAAAAATGGAGGAAAAACGAATGAAAAACAAGAACGAATTATCTTTTAAAGATTTAAAAATGACATGTAACGAAAAATTATTTAATTTTACAACTACAGAAGAATTGGAAGGGTTGCAATCTGGTATTGGACAAGATCGTGGTATAAAAGCTCTAGAGTTTGGTTTGCAAGTAAATGTTAAAAGGTTATAACTTGTATATTGAAGGACCAAGTGGTGTTGGTAAAACTATGTATACCAAAATTATCTTGATAAAATTTCTAAAAAAGAAAAAAGTTCCAAGTGATTGGTGTTATATTTATAATTTTAATAATCCTAATAATCCTATTGCTGTTTCTTTGCCTGCTGGTCAAGGTAAAGAATTTAGAGATAATATGGATGGTTTTATAAAGGAAATTAAAAAAGATATTAAAAAAGACTTTTAATGCTGATGATTTTGAGAAAGAAAAGGCTTCTATCAAGCAACAATTTGAGGAAAAACGTTCTGCCCTTTTGGAAAAGCTAAATAAAGATGCTTTAAAATTTGATTTTCAAGTTAAAGCTTCTCAAAATGGTATTTATATGATGCCTATAGTTGAAGGTAGAGTTGTTGAAGAAGATGAATTTAATCAATTAGAAGATTCTATTAAACAAGAATATGAAAGTAAGTCTGCAGTTGTTCAAGAACAAATTATGACAGTTATTGGTCAAATTAAGGAAATTGAGAGACAGTCTGATAAGAAAATTTCAGAATGGCAATCTAATATTGCTCTTTTGACTATTAGTGCACATATTAATTTCTTGAAGTCAAAATATAAACGTAATAAAAAAAATTAATGCTTTTTTAAATGATGTTAAACAAGATGTTTTAAAAAATGTTTCTTATTTCTTGGAAGAGGATAAAATATTGGAAGCTCAAAATTCTAATCAACCTGGAAATCCTGCTAATAGAGTTACTGACCCTTCTCTAAATTATCGTGTTATTTTGTTTGTGGATAATTCTAATAAAGAAGGTAGTCCTGTTATTATGGATTCTAATTACTCATATAGCAATATTTTTGGTGCATTGGAATATGAGAATTATTATGGTGCTTTAAAGACTGATTTTACTATGTTAAAACCTGGACTTCTACATCAAGCTAATGGTGGTTATATAATTTTTCAAGCTAAAGATTTATTATCTAATCCTGCTTGTTATGAGGTCTTAAAAAGGCTTTACGTGTTAAAGAACTTGGTATTGAGGCTGTTCCTGAGCAACGTTCTTCTATGGTTATGATTTCTTTAAGACCTGAACCTATTCCTTTAGATTTAAAGGTTATTTTGATTGGCAATAGTCAAATTTATCAAACTCTTTTGGCTATGGATGCTGATTTTAAAAAGTTGTTTAAAATCAAAGTTGAATTTGAGGATGATGCTCCTTTAAATGCTGAAAATGCTAATAAATTGGCTAGAATTATTCATGGTTTCTGTGAGCATGATAATCTTCCTCATTTGGATAAAGGTGCTATGTGTAAATTAATTGAATATGCTTCTAAATTGGCTGGTAGCCATTCTAAAGTTTCTACTCGTTTTGATGATTTGATTCAAATTGTTGGTGAGGCTGCTACTTGGGCAAAATTGTCAAGGTCTAAGGTTGTTACTAGTGAATTTATGGATAAGGCTTTAAAAGAACAAATTAATCGTGTTAAAAAATATGATGCAAAATATATGGAAATGATTAAAAATCACTCTTTACTTATAGATACTGATGGTTACAGGGTTGGTACTTTAAATGGTTTGACTGTTTTGACTGTTGGTGATTATACTTTTGGTAAACCTGCTAAAATTACTGTTAATACTTATACTGGTAAAAATGGTATTGTTAATATAGAAAGAGAAGTTGATTTGTCTGGCTCTTCTCACTCAAAAGGTGTTTTGATTTTAACTGGTTATTTGGGCGAAATGTTTGCTCAAGATATTCCTCTATGCTTAACTGCTAGTATCTGTTTTGAACAATTATATAATGGTGTTGATGGTGATAGTGCTTCTAGTACAGAATTATATGGCTTGCTTTCTAGTTTGTCTGGTATTCCTATAAATCAGGCTATCGCTGTTACTGGTTCTGTAAATCAAAAGGGTCAAATTCAACCTATTGGCGGTGTTAATGAAAAAAATTGAAGGCTATTTCCAAATCTGCAAAATGCGTGGTTTAGATGGCTCTCACGGTGTTATGATTCCTATTCAAAATGTTGATAATTTGCAACTTTCTGATGATGTCGTTGAGGCTGTTAGAGATGGTTTATTCCATATCTATTCTATTTCTTCTATTGAGGAAGGTATCGAGGTTCTTACTGGCGTTCCTGCTGGTAAAAAGGATTCTTCTGGTCACTTTCCTTCTGGTACTGTTAATGATTTAGTTTATAAAAAACTTAAGGCTTATGCTAATATCGTTGGCGGTTCTAGTAAATTTTAATTTAAAATTCTTTTCTTACTCCTGGTTCAAATATTTGCTTTTTTTATATCCTGGTTCTAATTTACCTTTTTCAAATGGTGGATCTAGAATAATTTAATTATTCCGTTATTTTGTCTATTAAATGATTTTCTAGACTTTCCATTGATGTAAATTTTTTGATCATTGTCTCCTGCATTTGAAATTATGCTCCAACTTTGTGCAATACTGTCTATTCTACATTCTTCATTTTCCATACTTCCTAATGCTTGACCATCATCAGTAAATGCTCTTTTATACCATCTTCCATCCCAGCCACTTGTATTTAATGCTTTTTTAGTTCTTGTTTTATTTTTTCATATTTTTCTGCTCTTTCAAATTCTTCTTTTTCTTTTACTATTTTTATAAATCTATCTAATATGTTGTATAAGAAAAATCCAAGCCATACACTTTCTCCTTTGCCTTTATTTCCTAACTTCGTTCATTCCATCATTCCAGTCTCCAGAACCAATTTTAGGTAATCCGTGTTCTCCAAAGTTTAGTGATTTTTCTATTGATTTTATGCAGTGTTCATATATTGTTCCTATTTTATCACTTTCTATATATTTATCATATCTTTCATCTATTCCTTGTTCTAATATCTTTCCTTTTAAATATGGTGTTTCTATATTTAAAATTCATTGTCTCCAGTAAAATCAATATATTCTAGTGTTGCATATACAAGCCATAATAAGTCGTCTGAAAATCTTGTTCTTATTCCTCTTTGTGTTTCGTCATGCCACCAATGTTCTACATCTCCTTCTTCAAATTGATGTTTACTATGTTTTATTATTTGTTGTTTTAAATATTCTGAATTCACATATTTTAAACATAATCGTGTCTTGTAATTGGTCTCTAAATCCATATGCTCCACCTGATTGATAATATCCTGTTTTTCCCAATAATCTACTTGATATTGTTTGATATAATATCCATCCATTTAGCATTATATTTATTGATTCTATTGGTGTATATACTT
>VOFB01001008.1_pt1 | contig 16001 bp, 24 predicted proteins | sample 5384141 | NCBI WGS metagenome assembly VOFB01 (sample SAMN12384721, study PRJNA508395) | human gut metagenome | isolation source: healthy gut A | host: Homo sapiens | reverse complement strand
AGGACGGCTTGCAGCCGGTCGAGAAAACCATCATTGACCGCTGCGTGCGTATGGTCTACCGGGATTACCTGAATGACCCCAAGCCAGAAAATATGCCGGTGCTGGAGGACCTTTATCAAGAGCTGCGCCGTCAGGAGGAAAAGGAAGCGCAGTATGTGGCGACGGCACTGGAAATCTACGTCACCGGCTCTCTGAATGTGTTCAATCACCGGACAAACGTGGACATTCAGAACCGCATCGTCGCGTTTGATATTAAAGAGCTTGGCAAGCAGCTCAAGAAGATTGGGATGCTTGTCGTACAGGATCAGGTGTGGAACAGGGTCACGGTCAACCGTGAAGCGCACAAGGCCACGCGGTATTATATTGACGAGTTCCACTTGCTCTTAAAAGAGGAACAAACCGCCGCGTACAGTGTTGAGATTTGGAAGCGTTTTAGAAAATGGGGCGGTGTTCCGACCGGTATCACACAAAATGTCAAGGATCTGCTTGCCTCCCGCGAGGTCGAAAACATCTTTGAAAAGGTGGTGTGTCTATTGTCGTTGAAAGGAGACATCCATGCAATTATTATCGAAAGTTTTTTCTGTAAAATGGTTTATAGGCAGCTTATTACAATCATTCTTTTCATTTATAAAAACTTTTCATTACACCTTTTATGTAAAGCTTTGCATAACAAGCCGAATGAAACGGCGGGTCAGGAGGAGGAAAACGGATGATGGAAATTCTGGCGACGGCGCTGGGCGTTTGCTTTGTGGCGCTGGTGATGCTGTCCCTGTGCAAGGCGGCGGCGCGGGCGGACGCGATGGCGCAGCATGACTGGCGGGTGTTTTGCGATGAGAAAGCGCGAAAGGCTCGCGGGCAGTAAGGCGCACCGCCTGCGCTTTGAGGCGGAAAAGCCCAAGCCGCTCTCTAAGCTGCGGCACACGGAAATCGCGGCGGACGCGCTTTCCGACCTGCTGGCCGACGCGGTGCTTCCCGCGGACGAAACGGAAGAAGAAGAAAACGTCGGGGTGCAGGCGGTGCGGACGGGCAGGCAGGGCGCAGAATCCAGCGTCCGGCGGATGTCCAAGCAGCGGCAGAAAAAGCAGATTCAGCGGCAGTACGTGGCGGCGCAGACCGGGCGGCAGGCGGAAGGGATCGTCGTGCAGGGCGCGGGCGAAGCCGTGTTCACGCCCGTTCAAAGGACGGAGCGGAAAGTCGAGATGTTCATTCGGAAAAATCGGGGAAAGCTGGTCATCCTGCTCCTTGCGGTGATGATGACGTATATGCTCAGTAGCCTGTCCGGGTGTATGCCGATTGCGCAGTCGCTGCTCGAATCGCTGGTCATCGGCACCTATCCCGCTGAGGAAGATGACCTGATTGCCGCCGAACGGGCGTATTGCGAGATGGAGGACGCGCTGCAAGACGAGCTGGACAGGTACGGAGAGATTCATCCCGGCTACGACGAGGTGCAGGTGGAGCAGATGGAAATCTGGCACGACCCGTATGTGCTGCTGGCGCTGGTCAGCGCGCGCATCGGCGGGGAGTGGACGGTGGACACGGCGATGCCGACGTTGGAGCTGCTGTTTGAGCAGCAGTATAAGCTGACAACCGCGGTCGAAAAGGGAAAACGCGCTGCCGCACGGAATGGAAGAAGGAATATAAGCAGGTGGAAGACCCCAAAACGGGCGAGATGAAATGGCGGGAGAACTGGGTACAAATCGAAGTGGCATACACCTATACGATCTGCAAGGTGAAGCTGGTCAACAACATGCTCTCATCTGCCGTTCATGGTGCTGAGCCGGGAAAAGGTCGGCATGTACGCGCTTTATATGGCGACGCTGGGCAATTATCCGGATTTGTTCGCGGGCAAGCCGCACGCATCGCAGCTCAAAGAGCCGATGGAATACGAAGTCCCGGAAGCATACAAGCAGGCTGACCCGAAGTTTGCCAAGCTCATTGAGGTAGGCGAGCGGTATATCGGCTATCCCTACGTCGGGCGGCGACAGCCCGGAAACATCGTTTGACTGTTCGGGCTTCATTTCGTGGATATTCAAAGAGTCGGGCGTGCGGGACGTCGGCAGGCTGGGCGACGACGAGCGGCGTACGGCGTGTACGCCGATTGAGCCGGAAGAAGCGCGTCCGGGCGACCTGATTTTCTTTCAGGGCACGCTGGGCGACGGCGTGGCGGGCAACGACGGCATTACGCACGTCGCGCTGTATGTGGGCGACGGGTACATTTTTTGAACTGCGGCAATCCGATTTCGTATGCGGATTTGAGCCGCGCCTATTGGCAGGAAACATTTTTATGGATTCGGGAGGATGTACGAATAAAGCATGGCAAAGAAGATGAACTGGCGCGCAGGATTTGCAGAAGATTCGCAACAACCGAGAAAAGGCGGACAACGCCGCCAAGCGCGCCGAGGAAAAGGCGAAGAAGCTGGCGCAGCGGCAGGAGGAAGCGGAGAACATGGGCATTCTCTATGTCGTGCGCAGTATGCGGCTGACCCCGGAGGAGCTGGAAGATTTTCTGGCGGGCAAGCCGCCGCAGGACAAAGGGGAAGAACAGGAGGAACAGCAGGACGATGAATCTTTTGAAGAATAAGATGGGAATGCGCGTTTTGACGCTGGCGCTCTGTGCGGCGCTGGGCGGATCGGTGCTGGCGGTCAAAGCGGAAAGTGTGGCGGGCGAAACGGTTGTACAGGAAGCTGTGCAGGACGAAAACATGAGCGAAAGCAGGGATGCTGATCATCCTGTGCAGGAAGCAGAAGAACCCGATAGGCAGACGGAAACGGAGAAGCGACGGAAGAATCCACGGCGCAGCCCACAGACGAACCGACGGCTGAACCCTCGAACGAGCCTACGACAGAGCCGACAGACGAACCGACTGCCGAGCCGACGGAACAGCCGACGACCAAGCCCACGGAACAGCCGACGACTGAGCCCACGGACGAACCGACGGCTGAACCTACGACAGAGCCTACGACAGAGCCGACGCAGCAGCCCACGACCGAACCGACCGCCGAGCCGATGCCGGAGGGCGCGTACAAAATCACGGTTGTGTCCCCGGCAAAGTGGCAGAAGGACAAGGCGACGGCGAAAATCAACATCGTGGATGTGAACGGCACGGGCTGGGCGAACATCCGAATCGTCGTGGCGACGGAAAACGGCTGGCAGACCGTCGTAGACGGCGACGATCAGAGCGCGGGCTATGCGGTGGAGCTGCGGGAAAACGCGACGATCCATGTGTCCATTACCGACCGTGCGGGCAATGTGCAGGCGAAAAGCGAAGCGATTTCCTGCTTTGACAGCACGCCGCCGACCGTCAAGGCGGGCGTGAGCGGCGAGGTGATCTGCATCGAAGCGACCGATTCTATCTCCGGCGTGGCGGCGGTGTACGTCAACGGGCATAAGCTCAAATATAGCGGAACGACGCTGGACGCGAACATCCGGGCATATGCAGACGGTAGGCAGCAGATTGCCATTTACGCCGTCGATCTGGCGGGCAATGTGTCGCAGAAGGTGTATGTGAAGAATCCCTTCTACGGCAGGGACGACAGCGGTTCGAGCGGCAATGACAGCAGACCCTCTGCGACAAAGAAACCGTCCTCCGGCGGCGCAAAGACCACGCCGAAGCCGACCGCAACGCCGATGCCCACGGACGTGCCGCAGGCGACCATGCAGCCGCAGACGACAGCAGCCCCGGATATTGACGCGCTATGCGCTGCTGGTACAGCTTGCGGGCGGTGCGGAAATGGGCGAGCCGACCGAGGGCAAGCCCTTTTCGATGGGCGGCAACATGAAAACGGTGGATTTGCTGTATTCCAAGGCGACGAACAAGCAGTTCATCACGGTGCAGACGCGCAAGGGCGAAACGTATTACCTCGTGATCGACTACGACAAGCCGCTGGACAAGGACGGCGAGCAGTATGAAACCTACTTCCTCAACCTTGTGGATGACCGCGACCTTTTCGGCGTGGTGAGCAAGGATGAACAGCCCACGCCCGAACCCACGGCAACGCCTACGCCGAAGACGACCGCCGAACCTAAGCCGGAAGCGGAGAGAACGACCGATTCGACGGCGATGATGGCGCTCGTGCTGCTGGTGGTGTTGATTGCGGGCGGCGCTGCGGCGTTCGTCGTGCTGAGGAAGAAGAGAGACGCGCAGCCGCGCTACAACACGGAGCTCGATGATGATGACGACGAGGAGGAAATCGGGGAGGACAACGAGGAGGAGTGAGATACTTCACGAACAGCCCGTTCGAGCGGCTTGATGATGGAAAAGCCGTGCGGACAGAGCAAGGCGGCGGATGCTGCATGGCGGGAATATGAGGACAAGGAAAGGAAGAAACGGAGATATGCCGAGGGGCGGATGCGTGAGCGTCCGCCTTCTTCTATGTCCAAACGGGATTCGTGTGGATAAGCTGTGGACATCCATGTTGAAAACCCGACGAAACCTGTTGATGAATTGGGGATAACTGGCGAAAAGCGGCGTTCCCAAAAAGAAAAACGAAACGGAAATAGAAAGAAATGCAGGAGCAATGAGATGGCAAAACTGGAAAATTATGTGGAGCTTGCCCAGCAGACCATGCGGGAGATCTCCGCCGATGGGGAAAATTGGCGCGCGTTTCTGGCGACGGCTTCCAACGTATATAAATATGGCTTTTACGACCAACTGATGATTTATGCACAGCGTCCTGACGCAACCGCCTGCGCCAGCTATGAAATCTGGAATCAGACGATGCGGAGGTATGTCAGGCGCGGCGCAAAGGGCATCGCGCTGCTGGATATGATGGGCGACGCCGCGTTATCATTATGTCTTTGATGCTGCCGATACGGGGATGCGAAAAGATTCCCCGTTCTCCATTTGTGTGGACGATAAACGAGGAAAACGGCGCGGCTATCGGTGCGATGTTGGAAAAGGAGTATGAGGTTTCTGCCAATCGTGGGCTTGCAGGTCAGCTTGAAGAAATCGCGATGCAGCGCGTCATGGACTACTGGCAGGAGCATCAGGACGAGCTGCGCGACATCGTTGACGGTTCATTGCTAATGGGGTATGATGAACTCAACCTCGAACTGGCTTTCCGAAACACGGCAACGGCGGGCGTTCAGCATATGCTGCTTAATCGCTGCGGGTTGGCGGAAGAACATCGGTTTGAGCCGGAAGATTTCGCGACCATCCTCGAATGGAACACGCCGCAGGCGCTGACGGCGCTCGGAACGGCGGTCAGCGAAATCTCCGAAGAAGTATTGAGAAGCATCGAGCGGGAAGCGCGAAGCGTTGAAAGGAGCAAAGAACATGTTGAACTACAAAACGGTGAACGGATACCAGATTCCCGACCTGAAAATCCCGGACGAACAGGTGACGCTGGGCAAGTATGGCAGGATGCGAAAGGCGTATCTGCAAGAGCACAGGAGAATGCTGTTCAACAGCCTGCTGCTGACGGGCGAACTGACGGCGCATCTGACGGAGATCGACCGGACGGCGGGCGAGCGGGTGAACCGCATGGTCGGCGAGATGGCGGCGGCGCAGGGCGTGAACGAAGCGCTGAAGGAACGCGACCCGATGGCGTGGGTCGGCGCGATGAACAGCCTGAAAGCGCAGGCGGAAGAAGTCGTGCTGAACGAGCTGGTGTACGCTTAAATCCGGGGCAGACAAGCCTTTTTAATATACCGATAACCGAATACAGCGAAGGAGCGGATGACCGAGCGGTTTCCGCTCCTTCTTCCATATCCAAAGCGCTTGATATGGCACTGCGATTTGGCGGCAACAGTGAAAATACCCGTATGAAGCTGGCGTTCGACGCAATGATTGGCAAATCGGCGGATGAGATTGCAGCACACATGCGGAAGCTGTACCACGGCGGTAATGGTTTTGAAATCGACGGCTGGCTGTTTTCAGCATGGTATGCGGAAGATGGAATCTATCTTGCAGGCGGAAATCGCGCGCGGTATGCCAGCACAGCCCGCGTCATTCCGTGGACAGACGCGGCGAAGCGCGTCGGTGAGCTGATCGACGTAGGGCAATTCGGAACAGAGCTGGAAAACGTGGAAGCCGCGGGTTTTGTCAGACGGCAGGTCGCAGATCGACTTATTGAGATGTACCGCGACAGTTTCGCCAAAGAGAATGGATATCTGCCTTTAATACAAGCAGCAGAACCGATTGTGTTCCCGGACTGCGTGGATCGGCTCCTTGAAAAGATGGAACAGCCGGATGGACTGCATGAGCTGATTGGGCAGGTAGAAATGTTTGCGGATGTGGTCGAACATCAACCTGATTTGATGCGGATGCGTTTTTTCATGCCGAATACGGTTTTGCCCCGGCTCAGAGATTTGACGATTGAACAGCGTGAATTGCCTAAAGGCGAGATTGCGCTGTCGGAAGTTTATAGTTTTATCACGCAGGATGAAATCGATGCGGTATTGACGAGAAATGTCCCCATTGCGGGTATAGATAGTCGAATTTACCGATTCTTTTCAGAACCTCATAGCGCCAATGAAAAGCTGGAATTTCTGAAAACGAATATGGAATAGGAGGACAAATGCCCGGCGTGTCGGGTGAACGCGGGAGTTCGGAAAGCCACGATGCAAAGGGAATACAGCTCAAGAAAAGCAACTGTCCCGATGTGCTGCTGAAATGGAATCAGGTTGCCGAACGGATTGACGGACTTATCCAGATGAACCGTTATTTGACACCCGAAAAGCAGGCACTTTACGAGAAGAAAGAGGGTACAGGATTCAGCACGAAACACGGATTACGACACCTATAACAGCATTAAGGCTGCGCATCCTGATGAAATTGTACTGTTTCAGGTTGGCGACTTCTTTTGAATTGTATGATGAGGATGCACGGCAGGCTGCGGAAAATCTTGGATTGAATCTGACGAGCCGAAATTTAGAGGGTGTAGGGCGTGTTGCCATGTGCAAAATACCTGCACACAGCTTGGAACAGTATGTGGAGCAGCTGCGAGATAAGGTTGATGTTACGATTGCGGAAAAGCGGGAAAACAGCGCCGCATATCACGTTTATACGCTGCTTTCTGTCGATCATGAAGCCGAAAATGCTATCAATGCTTATGAAGCGGAGTTTGGAGCGGATGGCACAAGGGTATTTCGCGATTCTGCCATTGAGCAGCAGACCCAGCCCACTATGCAGGCCATGCACGGCAATCTCCAGAGTAAACAGGGGCAAAACGAACAGGAACAAAATCCAAACTACCGACTTTTAAGCCGTCTGAAAGCAGACTGCGATTATTTTCTCGACGCTGGCGGTCGTGCAGAAAAGTATCTGTGGGCGGGAAATGTTCGCGCGCAGATTGCAAAAATGCGGGAGATTTATGAAACGCTTCCTGCAAAACCGGAATGGTTGACAAAAGAAGCGATTGATGACTATGACGAGCAGATGACTCCGCAGTATCAAGTTGTAGTTTATCACCACTTTGAAAATGGGTTTGATGAGAAAATCGAATATCAAACCTTGGAAGAAGCAATCAAGGTCGCGCAAGGCTATGTGAACGGCACAATGGAAAGCGATGGATTTGCCTATGATGGTGCCGCTGTTTACAACCATCAAGAGCATCGGTATCTGTACATTTATGGTCATTATCCAGACGAAAAGGCACATGCGCAGGTAGAAGGGCGCGATTTTCCTGAACAACCAGAAGAAGTTGCTGTAACGCAGGAATCTGAAAGTCCATCAGATTTAGTCGATGACCACCACCCTCCGATGCCGCCCTATCAGGCAGGCGATACTGTCTATTTGGGCAATACGGCGTTCCTCATCGAAGAAATTACAGATACGCACGTAAATTTGCGCGACCCGACGCTGCTTTATCCGATTTCAAGGGTGGAGCGGCGGGACACGTTTGAGCAGATGCTTGCCGAAGATACGCGAAACGATGAACTGTTTTACAAGCAGACGGATGCAATGCCTGCGGAATCTGAGAATTTCGTACTGACAGAGGAAGCGCCGAGTGATCCAGCGACGCAACAACCGCAGGAAGAGATTAGGCTGCACAACCTCGTTATCGACCTGACGGGGCAGGAAACGGAGCGCAAAGAAGCCGAGCCGTACAAAGCGCAGAACTTCCGCATCACGGATGACCATCTGGGCGAAGGCGGCGCAAAGACGAAGTATGCGTTCAACATTGCCGCCATCCAAACGCTCAAGCAGATTGAAGCGGAGGGCAGGCAGGCGCGCCCGGACGAGCAGGAAATCCTCTCCCGATACGTCGGCTGGGCGGTCTGCCGCAGGCATTTGATGCCGAAAATGCAAGCTGGCAAAAGGAATATCAGCAGCTCAAAAGCCTTTTGACGGACGAGGAATATGCGGCGGCGCGCGGCTCTACCCTGAACGCCCACTATACCAGCCCGATGGTTATCCGAGCAATGTATGAAGCCCCTAGGCAACATGGGCTTTCAGAGCGGCAACATATTGGAGCCGTCCTGCGGCGTTGGCAATTTCTTCGGTATGCTGCCGGAAAGCATGAGCCAAAGCCGACTCTACGGCGTGGAACTGGACAGCATCACCGGCCGCATTGCGCGGCAGCTCTATCCCGATGCGCAAATTGAGATCAGGGGCTTTGAAAAGACCAGCCGCAAAGACTTTTTTGATGTCGCTGTCGGCAACGTACCGTTTGGCAATTACAAAGTCGCGGACAAACCGTTTGACAAATACGGTTTCCTGATTCACGACTACTTTTTTGCAAAGGCGTTGGAGCAGGTGCGACCGGGCGGCGTGATTGCGTTTATTACATCCAAAGGCACGATGGACAAGGCTTCCCCTGATGTGCGTCGATATATTGCGCAGCGGGCGGAACTGCTGGGAGCGATTCGCCTGCCGAACAACGCCTTCAAAGCCAACGCCGGAACGGAAGTCACATCGGATATTCTCTTTCTTCAAAAGAGGGAACATCCCATCGACATAGAGCCGGATTGGATCCATCTGGGGCAGACGGCGGACGGCATCCCCATCAACAGCTACTTTGTCGATCATCCCGACATGATGCTGGGCAGGATGCAATGGGACAAAAGCATGTACGGAAACGAGAAGGAAACCACATGCGAACCGATTCCCGGCGCAGACCTCGCGCAGCAGCTCCATGCGGCGGTGCGGAACATCGACGGGGAATATAAAAGGATGGAAATATCCGAAACGGATATAAATGAAGGACGAACGATTCCGGCTGATCCCGATGTGCGCAATTTCTCGTATGCGCTTGTGAACGGTCAGGTTTACTACCGCGAAAATTCGGTGATGACCCGTCCCGTACTCAATCAGACGACGCAGGAGCGCATCAAGGGGATGATTGAGCTGCGGGATTGTGCGAAAAATTGATTGATTTGCAGCTACGGACGGCAGCGACGCGGAGATCAGGGCACAGCAGGCGGAATTGGGTCGGCTGTATGATGCGTTCAGCGCCGAATACGGGATCATCAACGGCAAAGCCAACGGGCGGGCGTTTGAAGGCGATTCTTCATACTACTTGCTTTGCTCGCTTGAAATATTGGATGAAGACAGGAAGCTCAAACGCAAGGCGGATATTTTCAGCAAACGAACGATCCGGCGGAGGAAACCGTTACGCAGGTGGATACGGCGAGCGAAGCGCTTGCGGTATCCATTGGAGAGCGGGCGAAGGTTGATCTGCCGTTTAGGCGCGGCTGACGGGCAAAGCGGAGGATGAAATCGTTGCGGACTTGCAGGGCGTGATCTTCCTTGACCCGCTGGAACAGACGTGGCAGACGGCGGATGAATATCTGTCCGGCAACGTGCGCGCCAAGCTGCGCGTGGCGCAGACGGCGGCGGAAAGCGACCCGTCCTTTTTGCTGTCAACGTTGAGGCGCTCCAAGCGGCACAGCCCAAGGATTTGGACGCATCCGAAATCGACGTGCGGCTCGGTACGACAGGGGTGGACAAAGCGTGCATTCAGCGCTTTATGATCGAGCTGCTGGGAATTCCTTATTACGAACAGCGGCGAATCCACGTGAATTACGCGCCGCAAACGGCGGAGTGGTCGATAGACGGCAAGAGCCTTCTGTCGGAGAACGTGAATAACCACATGAAATACGGCACCAGACGTGCGCCTGCGCTCAAAAATTCTGGAAGACACGCTCAACCTGCGGGATACGCGCGTATACGATGTTGTGCAGGATGAAAACGGACGGGAAAAGCGGGAGCTGAATCAGAAGGAGACGACGATTGCCCAGCAGAAGCAGCAGGCGATCAAGGACGCTTTTCGCGACTGGGTATGGAAAGACCGACCCGCCGGCATGAGCTGGTGACGCGCTACAAGACCTTCGAGATGGCTGCATCGGCTATGGAGAGTAAACGGCTTGGATTGAGCCAGAAATCCCTGTTCGTTGTGCCGAATCACTTGACCTTACAGTGGGCAAACGAGTTCCTGCACCTCTATCCGAGTGCCAAGCTCCTTGTTGCCACCAAGAAGGATTTTGAAACAGCAAACCGTAAGAAGTTCTGCGCTCGTATCGCAACGGGTGACTATGATGCAGTCATCATCGGTCACAGCCAGTTTGAAAAAATCCCGCTTTCTGCCGAACGACAGGAACGGCAGCTGCGGGAGCAGATTGATGAGATCGAGGGTGCGATTGCGGAGCTGAAATGGCAGCGTGGCGAAAACTTCACGATCAAGCAGATGGAGAAAACACGAAAATCATTGGAAGCCAGACTGGACAAGCTCCTTGCCGCTGACAAGAAAGATGATGTCATTACCTTTGAGCAGTTGGGTGTAGACCGGCTGTTTGTGGACGAAAGCCATGCGTTCAAGAATTTGTTCCTCTACACAAAAATGCGAAATGTGGCAGGTCTGTCCACCTCCGAAGCCCAGAAATCTTCGGATATGTTTATGAAGTGCCGCTATATGGATGAGCTGACCGGCGAGCGTGGTGTGATCTTTGCAACCGGTACTCCAGTAAGTAACTCGATGACCGAGCTTTATACGGTCATGCGCTATCTCCAGTACAGTACGCTCCAGCAAAAGAACCTGACCCATTTTGATTCCTGGGCATCGACCTTCGGAGAAACAACAACTGCGATTGAGCTTGCACCGGAGGGAACCGGCTATCGTGCCAGAACCCGATTTGCGAAGTTCTTCAACCTGCCTGAACTGATGAATATGTTCAAGGAGGTTGCCGACATCAAGACCTCTGACCAGTTGCATCTCCCTGTTCCCGAAGCAAAGTTTGAAACGGTTGTGGTTCAGCCCTCTGAGTACCAGAAGGATATGGTGGCTTCCCTTTCAGAGAGAGCAGCAGATGTTCATGCCGGTATTGTAGACCCGTCCGTCGATAATATGCTCAAGATTACCAGCGACGGACGAAAATTGGGACTGGATCAGCGGCTAATGAACACCCTGTTACCCGATGACCCTGACAGCAAGCTCAATGCCTGCGTGGGAAATATCCTGCGTATCTGGCAGGACGGTCAGGATGCGCACAAATTGACGCAGCTCGTGTTCTGCGACCTGTCCACGCCGCATGGGGACGGTTCGTTTAACGTCTATGACGATATCCGGGACAAACTGGTTGCAAGCGGGATTCCGAAAGAGGAGATTCAGTTCATCCATGACGCGGATACGGAAATCAAAAAGAAGGATTTGTTCGCCAAGGTCAGGAGCGGACAGGTGCGGATTTTGTTTGGCAGCACACAAAAACTTGGTGCAGGCACCAATGTTCAGGACAGATTGATCGCTCTGCATGATCTGGATGCGCCGTGGAGGCCGGGCGATTTGGAGCAGCGAGCGGGGCGCATTGTGCGGCAGGGCAACATGAATCCGGACGTGCATATATACCGATATGTCACAGAAAAATCGTTTGACAGCTATTTGTGGCAGACCATCGAGAACAAGCAGCGCTTTATCAGCCAGATCATGTCCAGCAAATCGCCCGTCCGTGCCTGCGATGACGTAGACGAAACCGCGCTCTCTTATGCGGAAATCAAGGCGTTGTGCGCGGGCGATCCGCGCATCAAGGAAAAGATGGACTTGGACATCGAGGTCGCAAAGCTGCGCCTGATGAAAGCGGATTATCAGAGCAATCAGTTCGCTGGAAGATCAGATTCTGAAGCAGTATCCGGAAGAAATTCGCCAGGCACAGGAGTGGACGAAAGGCTATCGGGCGGATATGGCGCTGCTGGAAGCGCATCCGCTGCCCAAGGATGGTTTTGTCGGCATGGTGATCAAGGGAAAGCGGATTGCCGATAAAGAGGCGGCGGGCAAAATGCTTCTGGAAGCCTGTCGTCTTTCGCCGCATGATATGGAGCTGGGCGAATACCGCGGCATGAAAATGACGGTGGATTATGACAGCTATCGGCAGGAGGTCAAGCTCATTCTGCGCGGTGAGATGTCGCATGCCGTGACCATGGGAACGGATGTGTACGGCAATCTGACGCGCATCGAGAACGTGCTGGCGAATATGCCGCAAAAACTCGAAAAGGCGGAAGAGCGGATTGCCGAACTGGAACGGCAGACGGAACAGGCCAAGGCGGAGCTGGGCAAACCGTTTGCGCAGGAGAAGGATCTGGAAGCCAAAGCCGCGCGCCTTGCCGAATTGAACGCCGCGCTGAACATTGACGAAAGAAGGAAGGAGCCGATGGAGAAGCGACCGATGAAGGATGTGTTGAAGGCGTATCAGGAGCGGGCGGACGCTCAGAGTCAGGGAGAAAAAGGAGGAACAAACGAATGGAACCGATGAAGAATATTCCCGTGTACAGGCATAGCGCCGCCTATGCGGTGGAGCATGGCGAGCTGGAAGCATACAAGACGTCCCGGGTGGCAGGCGTTGCCTGCCGGGATGCGATAGAAAAAAGCCGTTGCAAAGCATTACAGAGATAACTGTCTGAACAAAGCGGGAGCCAGAGAGGTCATCGACGAGTTTGGCAAAGAGCGCGTGATGACGGTGCTGGCGATTACGATTCGGGACAAGCTCTACGACGGGCGATTCTCGTCCGCCAATAAAGCATGGGCGCAGGCGTTTCCAATTGAGCCGGACATTGACAGTTGGGGCGGCAACCGAAATTTGACGCTGGTTGTGCGGCAGACGCATCCGGGCTTGCTCAATCTGTTCTGCGATCAGGCGAAGGCTTACGAATCGGAAAAGGTTTCGGTGCGGGAGAAGCTGAAGGCAGCAGCGAAAAACGCGCCTGTACCTTCGACGAAAAATGAGATGGAGCGATGAAGCATCGATCAGCAAAAGAGGGATATTCAAATCAAATTTCGCGTGACGGCGGACGAACGGGCACTGCTGGAACGGAAGATGCGGGAAGCGGGCACGACGAACATGGGCGCATACCTGCGGAAGATGGCGCTGGACGGCTACATTCTGCGGCTCGATCTGCCGGAGTTAAAAGAGATGCTTTCCCAGCTTCGCTACATGGGCAACAATGTCAACCAGATTGCCAAAAGAGCGAACGAGGTCGGCGTAATCGACGAGATGGACATTCGCGGCGTGAGCAAAAGACAGGAGCGGATGCTCGAACAGATGGCGCGGCTTTTGGAAAAGCTGAGCGGACTGAATTGAAACGCGGGAGGAGCGCCGAAACACCGGCAGCTTCTCCCGCGTTTTTTTCGTAGGGCGGCATCCTTGCCAAACAAATGAAGATGAGGTATATATAACACATAAAGGAGTGCGGATGATATGAAGAAGATGTTCAAGGTTTTGCTTTTTCCGATCTGGCTGGTTCTGGAGGTTGTCGTATTTGTCCTCAAGTTGGTGATGGTGCTTTCTTCGACGGTGCTGGGGATTCTTTTGCGGATTCTCATCCCGATGGCGTTTGTGGCGATGCTGCTGTCTGTCCGAAACGGGTTGATGCTGCTGGCGTTTGCATGGCTGATTAGCCCGATTGGTCTGCCGTGGGTGGCGGATCGTGTGGTGTTTGGGCTAGATGATTTGTGCGGCGCGGTGAAGGGGCGGATCAGAGAATAATCGGGATGGAAAGAGCGGAAAACTTGTACGGGAAGAGGTCGTTTCGTTTGAAAAAACGAATGGCTTTTTTTGATCTGAAGAGGAGGAACGATTGGCAACAACACGATTGATGCCTTTACATATCGGCAAGGGACAGACTGCCAGGGACGCGATTAAACGCGCGCTCGGTTACGTCAAAGACCCGATGAAAACTGAAAACGGCATATTGGTGACGAGCTATGGTTGCACACCGCAGACGGCGGAAGCGGAGTTTATGCTGATGCGGCGAGAGTATTTGACCATTACAGGGCGAAGGCGTGGTAAAGACGATGTGCTTGCCTATCATTTAAGGCAATCTTTTAAGCCGGGAGAGATTACGCCGGAGGAAGCAAATCGGATTGGTTACGAACTGGCAAAAGCGGTTTACACATGGAAATCATGCATTTATCGTTGCAACTCATAATAATACAAATGCTATTCATTCGCATATTATTTTTTCAGCGGTAAATCTGGATTGCGACCGAAAATTCCGCGACTTTTTAGGGAGCGGACGTGCGCTGGGTAGATTGAGCGATACACTATGCGTGGAAAATGGGCTGTCGATCATTGAGAAGCCACAACATACGACCTTGACCTATGACAAGTGGTTGGGGGATAGAGCCAAGCAGCCACAGCGGGAAGAAATGCGAGCGACTATTGATGAAATCATGCGGCAAAAGCCGGAGAGCTTCGATGCCCTTCTTTCCGTATTGAGGGAAAAAAGGCTGGGAGATTAAACATGGGAAGCGCATGAGCGCTCGTGCACCGGGACAGATTCGGTTTAAGCGGCTTGATTCACTGGGCGAGGAATACTCGGAAAAGGTGCTGCGCGCGGCGCTGGATGAAAAAGCGGGAATGGAAACCGAAGGAACGGCGAAAAGGACAAAGTCTAAGATTGAGCACACAAGTGTAGAGTCTGCTGGTTGATGTGCAGGCAAAGCTGCAACAGGGCAAAGGCGGCGGTTATGCGCGGTGGGCGAAGGTGTTTAATGCCAAGCAGATGGCGCAGACGCTGACTTATCTTTCAGAGCATCATATTCAAAACGTTGCAGAATTGGCAGAGAAGACAAAAGCGGCGACTTTGCGACACGGGGAACTGCTCAAGAAGATGAAGAACGAGGAAGCACAAATAAGGGAAGTTGCAGAACTGAAAAAGCACGTTCTCGGTTACTTGAGAACGCGCGAAATATATGCGACATATAAAAAAGTCCGGCTATGCCAGGAAATTTCTCGTCGAGCATGAACAGGAAATTTTGATTCATCGAGCGGCTAAACAGGCTTTTGATGAACGGAAACTGACGAAGCTCCCGACTGTTCAAATGCTGCAAATGGAATATGAAGCCTTGACAATGCAGCGAAAAAAGGATTATGCCGAGTATAGAGACGCAAAGAACGAAATGCGCGAACTGCTGACCGTTCGTGCGAACGTAGAACGGATTCTGAACGAGCCAATGGAACAAAGAGATGAGGCCACGCAGAAAAGCAGGAGCGATAACGGCATTTTACGCAGATATGGTTTTTGAAAATAGCGTCTTTTCGCAGAAAGATGCGCAGCCGCAGGACGAAGGAGTGCGCGGAACGGGGGTTTGGGGTAACATTTTGCCACCAACAAGCAGATGCACAAAGGGTACCGGTGTGCCCTGCTTGGGGTATACGATGGGACAGAAAAAAGAGTTAAAAATGGAGGTGAACACATGGAAAGCTATCTCAATAAAGTCCTTGGAATCAAAATTCTGTAACCTTATGAGAATGTGGAGTTCAAGCATTTGCCAAAAAAGAGTTTTATAGTCATGCGGTATCGCCTAAAGTCCTTGATGGTGATCTATGAATGGGAAAAAAGGCGATTTTTCTTTATCCGAAAACTGAACTGGAGCAAGGTCGAAGTGCTGAAAAAGCATATTGCCGGATACAGAATAATGAGAACTTGCCCGTTGCGCTGGTGCTAAAAGAACTTAGCTATCGCCAGAAAGAATACTTAATTCGTGAGAAGATTCCTTTTATCGTAGAAGGAAAGGCAGATTTATTTGCCCTTCATGGAGTTGTATTTGCAGGAGTGGTGTAATGCCGA
>VOFB01000875.1_pt1 | contig 16001 bp, 24 predicted proteins | sample 5384141 | NCBI WGS metagenome assembly VOFB01 (sample SAMN12384721, study PRJNA508395) | human gut metagenome | isolation source: healthy gut A | host: Homo sapiens | reverse complement strand
TTAAAATTTGTCAAATGTTTTTATAAATTTATAGCAAAAAATCTGTTAAATTATAATATAATTCAACAGACTTACAACAAATTCGCTGTATAAAATAATATATTGTTCGTATTATAACAAGATGGCTGGGGTACTGTGATTCGAACACAGGAATGTCGGAGTCAGAGTCTTTATAAGTGTTTCATATATATTATTATTTATTGTTATATAATATCTCTTAAAACGGCTCTAAATTAAACAATTTTAACCCCAATTTTATCTAACTTAACATTTAACACTAATTATAAAATAACACATTTTTATATCATTTGGTTAGATATTGGTTAGATGCTTTATTGGGTATATTATAACAGATAATCTACTATTGATAAATAGTTTTTGAAAATTTTCTATAAAATTTTTATGGTAAAATTACTCTATTTTCACAATAAAATGGCATAAAATCGATTGTGAGGGCTAATTAAATAGAATAAACTTGGACTACTTGTAGTTTTAAAGCTACAGGTAGTCTTTTTTGTTTAAAAAGAGAAATGCAACACCTCTTAAAAAGTGTTTGGTGTAATGAGCCGATGCTATAAAGTTCATTCGTATTTGTATAAGTAGTCTAATTATACAAAGTGCGTGAGTGAGATTTTAGAACACAGACTCACAATAAATAAAAGAGTATTTGGTGGCATATTTGATATGGATTTGTAATTGTAAAAAGTTTGGGCAAGTATGAACAAAGATACTTAAATGTATCGGCAATTATAGTAGTAATATCACTACTTACTAGACTACCTATGAAACAAGGCGAACGACCGATGGTTTCAGCTTATTACGAAAGTAACAAGGTTCTGGGGTACCCAACAGCAATCTTTGATTGCATTGTTAATTCACACAACTCTCTCCCTCTGGTTTCTGCTTTGAATTGCTAAAGTGAATACAAAAAAGCATAAGAGCTTTTTGTTGTGAATAAAATTATTTTTTGCTCACATTCATAAAAATTGCAACAAAACAAATTTTTATGAAAGAACCTAAAAATACGAATAGCAATTTTTAGGTTTGGAGTGTGGGTTGTAAAACCCTGCCATACAGGACAAACTTGTTTGTCTAGTATGTTAACATTGAAACAATATCTTAAGCAAAGAAGGAGGTGCAAGAAGATATGAGCTATGCTATTATAAGAAATGATAAATTAACAAGGTGGATGCACAAGGGTCATACATTCACAATGATAGAAGATCAAAAAGGTCATTCTAATAAAGATATCGACCCTACAAGAACGCATCTAAATTTTTGGTGTAAGAAAAATGAACTAACTTATATAAGAGAATTTGATAAGATGAAAAAAGAATATGATTTAAAAGGTACTATTAAGTAACAGTAATATCATGTGTGAAATGATGATTACTTCTGATAATGCTTCAACTACAAAATGCTTTTCATAAATATATAACTTCAAAAGGCTTTGATTTAGAACGAGGTTTACCAGTAGAAGAAACTGGAGCTAAACACGAAAAAAATAGAAGATTTAAAGAAATTGACTAATTTTGAAAACACTAAAAAGTATTAGATAATATAAAACTAGAATTACCAGAAACTCCTGATATAAATGATATTAAACTAATAAAACTTAATAAAGAAAAAAGTAGAAAATGAGATTATTAAGCCAAAAGATAATATGATAGAAAAACTATATAATGAAAAAGTTTCTTTACAAAAAGAATTATTAAAACAAGTCAATTTAGTTAACGAGGCTGAAAAATACCAAAAAGAAAGAGATTCCATACTTGCTGATAATAAAGAATTGCACAATACCGTAAAACATTTAGAACACGAATATAAAAAGAAAAATAATACTCTTGATTTAAGATTTGAAAATAGAAAAAGAGAATTAGAACAAGAATTTCAAAACAAAGAATTTAATATTGAATATAAATACAAAAGTAAAATTAGGTCATTAGAAAAAGAAAATACCCATTTACACAAGATTATTGATAAATTTTATGAAACTGTTGATAAATTTATAGTTTGGATTTGTCATAAATTTGGTATTGGTGAATCTAAAGAATTAGTCAAAAATTTTGAAGAAGAAACTCTCTCTTTTATTGATCCAGTAAAACAAATTAAACATGAAGAAAGAGAAAAAGAGTGGGATTTAGAGAGATAACAAACAAAGTAAAGGAGTTAGAATTTTCTCTCTAACTCCTTTCTAAATTTTAATTACTTTGTGCTAATTTTGTTCTTATAGATATTATTTTATTTTTATAGCCATTAATTGATTTTTTTAAATCATATATTTGTTGCTTGTATAATTTTTCAAGACCTATTCTTTCTTCTTTAGATAAATCTTTTTCCTTTATTCTACCCATTTTAAATAGTTTTTGCAAATATAATAATTCTTTAAACTCTTTATTTTCTTTTATTTTAATATCTTCTAAAAATGAACTTGTTTTAGTATTCTCGTTTTGTATTTTTATTTCTTCAATTTTTTCTTCTTTGACAAGACTTTCACTTTTAAAAAATAATCTTTTAAAGAAATTTTTGATTTTGTAAAAAATACTATTTTCGTTAACAGCTAATAAGCCTTCTTTTGATTTATTCATTGAAACCCCTCCATATTATTCAATAGATATGTCTTCTTCTCTATTATGTAATTGTTCTTCATATTCTTGATATAATTGTTTTGCTTGTTGTTCTTTATCTTCTAATGTTGTCTTTTCAAATTCTAAATCTTCTAATGAAGGAGATTCTTGAGTTTTGCTATCATTTATTTCGTAACCTAAAATTGATAATAATTCTTTTGCAGAATCTTCGCCTTTCATTTCAACTAATTTTAATAATTGTTCTAATCCACCTAAATTATTAATATCTCTCTTACTCATATTAGCAATAAAGTTTGGAATAGCTTTTTAGTAGTTTCATCTTGTTTTTCTACTTCAGGGTTTTGTTCTTTTACTTGTTCAAGATAGGCTTTTGTTGATTCTACTGTTCTAAATCGCTCTCTTATACTAGCTATTCTTGCTAATGTTTTTTCATCAGGTGTTATACGATTTGAAAAATAATTATATTCTTCATTAGTTAAATCTTTTAACTTTTGTGGATCAAATGTATTATAGATAAAGTCTTGTACAGCAGGCATAATTTCATCATTTCCAGCAAGTTCTTGAGCAATATAATTAATATATGAATCTACTGTATCTGTATTACCTTCTAGTTCTGACTCTTTTGCATTTTCAGGGTAAGCAAGATAGTATGTCAACATTTCTTGAACACCTAAATTGGAACTTGTATATCTATCTCCATCGGGATGCTCATTATCTATTACTACTTGTCCATTTTCTTTTTTAAAAGTTTGATTTTCACAATCATATTCATCATCTACATACCACTCGCCATCATTTTCATAGGCATATTCTTCCCATTCTGCTTCTTCTTCTGAAAGTTTTCTTGTTCCACTAATAGGGTGTGTTTCTCCATCTATCTCAACATCTATTGTATCATTTTCATCTAAATATTCCATCATTTTTGAAATATCAACATCTGCATTGTACCAGCTTAAACTTCTTTTACAATCTAATACTCCTTTTTCAGTTTCTTCAAATCTTTTTACATAGTTAGAAATAATCATTTTTGCTAAATTTACAAATTTGTCACTATCTTTACCATTATATTTAATGTTCCAATTTCCATACCATCCCATAATATTTAATTTCCTTTCTCTCTTGCATTTTATGTAATTTATATCACAATATTTTATTTTTTACAATAAATATTGCATTTGTCATAAAAATTTAATATTTTTGTAATATTTCTTCTCTGTTAAATTCCTTTTCTAAATATTGTGCTTGTTCTTTTGTTAAATTATTATTTACAACTGCTAATTTCAATAATGATTTTATATTCTCCCATTTCATACATTTAGAATAGCCTTTTGCAGTCAGTTCAACATAGTCTACAATTTCTTCAAATATATAATATGGCACACAAAATTCTTTATTTAATTGTTCCATCTTGTACTTCTCCTTTTTCAATGTAATTAAGTATAAAATATAATAAAGTGTTAACACTTATAAATATAACACAGAAAAATATTAAAATCAATACATATAAAAAATGAAAGTAGGAATAAATATGTCATTGATTGCAAGATTTGATGGAAATATGAATGTAATAGGAAGATTACTAAAAGAATATAGAATGAAGAAAGATTTATCTTATGAAAAACTATCTGCAAAATTAGAATTAATGGGAATTAGTATTCATAAGCAAAGTTTATATGATATTGAAAATAATAAAAGAACTGTAAAAGATTATGAATTATTTGGTATTGCTTATGTTCTAGGAATAGATGTTAATGATTTATTAAAAGATATAAGAAAAAAAATTCTAAAAATTGGGGTTTAAAATGAATTTTTGAAAATCGTTTGACATATAATAAAAAAAAGTAGTATACTATATTTAACTTAAGTTAAAAACAAAAGTTCATTGGATAATCGAAAAGAGCTAAATGTACGGTAGCATTTGGTTCTTTTCATTTTTTTATAAAAAAAGATAATGTAGCTAAAACGGTAGTGCTACATTATCATAATTTCGGTTAGCTAAACCTCATCTTGTTTGTGGTCATTTGGTTTGTTATTGTGATTCTCGGCTTGGTCAAGAGCTACTTGATTTAAGTCTTTTTCTTTTTGTAGTAGTAATTCCACCAAACGCCATACTAAATCTGCGTTGTTCATTGGACAATCCTCCTTTCGCACAAGATTTCCTTTGAGAAAAGGATGTTTTTATTATACTTTAAATTTTACTGATTTACAACATATTTTAACATATTTCATCATAAAGATTTTATTTGTTTTCAATCATCCAATTATACAAAGTATCTTCATCTAGTTTGCCTTTTTTGAATAATTTGATTTTCTCTTGTGCCTCTTTCTTCCATTTGTCAAAATCTTTCTTTAATTGCTTATTTTCTTTGTTTCTATATACTGTCATAACCTTTTGTTGATATGTTCTTCTATAAAGTAATAATGCAGGATTACTTTCAAGACTCTTTTTATAAGTTTCACTTGCTCCTTTATCTCTACAAGTTGGTGTTCCATCAACATTTTTTAAGTCACAGTAAATTTCATTTTGTCTAAATGTTGGTATAAAATATCTACCACAAATTTGGCAAGTCTTAATTGGTAAATTCTCTTGTCTTACAAGTTGATCTAAAATAGTAAAACAAATACTTCTTAATTTTGTACTTGTATAAACATCGTGTAATTCTAATTTCGGATTTTTTTCATTTATACCTTTTATTAAATTTTCTATACTTTCATTATGATGATGGTTATGTATATTTATATAATTATCTAATATAACCTCTACATCTTGTGAATATGTATAAAATTCGTTGTGTTTAATTGTATAAGCAACAAATTTTGAATATGTACTATGTTCTTTTAATTCTTCATTTCCATTTAAGTTATATACAAAATCTACACATTTCTTGAAATTATCTTGCCATTCTAATAAATCATCTAGGCTTGTGTTATAAATATCTTCTAACATTTTCATAAATTCTACATCTGTTATGTATTCATCAATTTTTGAGTATATGTAAGGTGTATATTCTTTTATTAATTCAAAACCATAGGCATAAAAAAATGTATTATATGCAGATTCCAAAGATGAAAAATCAGCATTTAAAAAATTTATTAACAATGAGCCTATGCTTTCTGCATAATGAATATAAATAGTTGAAGGTTGTCTAATGACTTCTTTTTTCTTATTTAATTTTGTTTTTGAAATATCTTTTTCTAACTCTAAATATACTCTTGTTTCATCTTGCTTTTTTTCTTCATCATTTTCTTTGTCTGTATCTTTTCTTATTACATTATATAAATATAATGGTGTTGCATAATATTCTTCTTTATCTTTCATATTAAACCATATATAAAAATCTTCTAAAACAAGATGGCGAGGTAATTCTCTCATTTTTTATCTCCTTCGTTTTTTGCATTTGTAAAAAATTTTAACAAAATATTTAAAATTGTATTGACAAATATAAATTATAATCGTATAATGACAATATGAAATTGTTATGTAAAATTTTTTACAATATAATAATACAACAATTAATAACAAATGTCAATAGGCGAATTGTATTTAAAATCTTGCAAACAAAAAATTAACCAAAGGAGGAAAAAGAAAAATTGAATACTAAAGAACAGATTTTAAACTTATATTATAATCATCATCTAAAACAAAATGAAATTGCTAAAATAGTTGGAAAAAGCTGTCCTTATGTTTCAAAAGTTGTAAAATCTGATAATAGAAACAAACAAGAAAAGGAAACTCGTAAAAAAACAAATGCTGAAAACAGAAAAGTTTATTTACAAGAATATTTTAAAACTTATGATAGACCAAAGAAAGATGACAACAGTTATGAACAAATGGTAGCACAGCAAAAACAAGATGCAATGGAATTATCTTATACTACTAATAATATGTCAGACTATGCTTTTGCAAAATGGAACTCAAGTGCTTATCATACAAATAGCAAAGGAATTTTAGTTATAGATAGAAAATTAAAAGTTGGATCTGATGTTCCCAAATCAATAAATATGAATATCAAAGTACCAACACAAAAATATAAAAATAGATATGTTTATAGTTATTAACAGGACTTTTATTAAGATTACTTAATAGGTCTTTTTTATTGTGAATTTTAGGGAAAGGAGGACTTACAATATGGGTACTATTAAAGAAAATTATCAATTAATGTTTACTTCATATCCAGATGTAGTAAATACAAATCAATTAAAAGATATGCTTGGTATTGGCATTACTCTAGCTTATAGATTAGTAAAACAAAATATTATTAAGTCTATAAAAGTTGGTAGAGAATACAAAATACCAAAAGCTAATGTAATAGCTTATTTAACTAAACAAAATGAAATATAGACTAGATTTAAAGTTATAAACATGGTATTATACCAATATCAATAGTAGGTTAAATCTAGTCTGTTATGAGAAAAAAGAAAGGAGTTTTAATGAATATAACAGCAAGCCTACAAACAAAAAATAATATATATCAAGTTGTTTTAAATTATAAAGATATTAATGGTAAAAGAAAGCAAAAATGGGTATCAACAGGACTTACTGAAAAAGGCAATAATAAGAGATTAGCTAATCAAAAAATGCAAGAAATACTTACAAATTTTAAAGAAGATTTGAATTGCCCTAATTCAAAAACTGATGACAAATTGTTTACAACATATTTAAAAGAATGGTTATTATCTATTAAAAATACTATTGAAGAAAACACTTACGATTCTTATAAAGTCATTGTAAATAAAATTTGTGATTATTTTGAAGATAGAAATATTTTGCTTAATGATTTAAAACCTGTAGAAATTCAAAAATTTTACACTTTCCTTTATTCTAAAGAATTAACAGGAAACACTGTTTTACATTATCATACTGTTATAAGAAAAGCATTGCAAACTGCTTTAAAACTAGATTTAATATTAAGTAATCCTGCTGATAGAGTAGAAAGACCTAAAAAAGAACAATTCATAGGAAGTTTTTATTCTCAATCAGAATTAAACACACTTTTTACTTTGATTAAAGACGATCCATTAAAAATAGTTATTTATCTTGCAAGTTTTTATGGATTAAGAAGAAGTGAAGTTTTAGGATTAAAATGGGAAGCTTTTAATTTTGAAGATAAAACAATTACCATTAAACACAAGGCTATTGAAACTAGAAAAGATAATAAAAGAGTTATACTTTTAAAAGATAAAACAAAAAATCAATCTAGTTACAGAACTTTACCATTAGTTGATGATATTATTGTTCTCTTACAAGAACACCAAAAACAAATTGATAAAAATAAAAAATTATGTAGAAATAGTTATAATAAGAAATACTTAGATTATATCTGTGTTGATTCTATGGGCAAATTATTTAGACCAGAATATGTAACTGACCATTTTACTTTGATAATGAATAGAAATAAAGATGTATTAAGAAAAATTAGATTTCATGATTTAAGGCATTCTTGTGCGAGTCTTTTACTTGCTAAAGGAATACCTATGAAAGAAATTCAAGATTGGCTTGGTCATTCTACCTATTCTACTACTGCTAATATTTATGCTCATTTAGAAAAAGATACAAAAAATAAGTCTGCAAATGTATTATCAAATGTACTTACATTTACAGAATAGTTACTGGCTGGGGTGGTAGGATTCGAACCTACGCATCGATGGGTCAGAGCCATCTGCCTTACCGCTTGGCTACACCCCAATATTTTGAAAGATATTTAATTGGTTAGATATTTGGTTAGATGCTTTACAATTTTTTACTTTATTATAAAACATCTAATCCTTATATTTCAAGTATTACAAAATTTATTACACGAGGTAAAACGACAAGAGTCAGAGTCCGATGCCTTACCGCTTGGCGATACCCCAATATAAAAGATAAATTATATACCTTTTATATTATAACAGTATAATTTAAAAATTCAAGACTTTTTCGTATTTTTCATAATTTGGACAATACTTTTCTAATATTTTATAAAAACCCTTTGCATGTGTTTTATATTTTAAATGACAATATTGATGTAAAACTATATAATCAATTATCTCTCTTTTATACATTACAACTGTTGGATCTATTATAATATTTTTACCATCACATTTTCCAAAATCATTTTTTAATTTTTCTATTTTATAATCTTCAGGAGCAAATCCTAACATTATTCTTTTTTTCCATAGCTCTTTCTATTTCAACCTTGGCTATTGATTCATACATTTTTTCTATTGCTAAATCCAACATTTGTGTATTGTTCATCTTTTTATATTTGTTTTGAAGTGTTAATTTTATTGTGTCATCTTCAACATCTAGCATAGCAATTTTAACATTTTTATATACTATTTTTACTCTATAATCATTTCCAAGAACTTTTACAGGATGTCTTTCTATTACTTTTATATCATTATTTTTTACTCTTACTAAATTCATTTTTAACCCTCCAATAACAAATATTAGTTTTGCGAATTGTTGTTCGTTTTTTACTGTTGCCATTTTATAACTTTATATAAAATTTGTCAAGAGTTTTTTATAATTTTTTCAAATTTTTGTTCGTATATTTTTTTACATAAATTTAAATAAAAAAATATATTCTGTATAAGGCATGTGCAGAGCCTTTATAAGAATATATTTTTATAATCTTAAATTTTAATTACCTGTTCCCATGGCAATTCTTTTTTTCCAAAATGACCATAATTGGTTGTTTGTTTATATATAGGATTTTGCAATTGTAAATAATTTATAATTCCTCTTGAGTTAAATCAAATTTATTGTTTATTTTATTTACAATCTCTTCTTCTGGTAATGTTGAAGTTCCAAATGTATCAACATAAACAGACACTGGTTTTGCTACTCCAATTGCATAAGCTAACTGAATTTCGCATTTTTTAGCATACCCATTTGCAACTACATTTTTAGCAATTAACCTTGCCATATAAGATGCTGACCTATCTACTTTTGTTGCATCTTTTCCAGAAAATGCACCACCACCATGTCTTGCATAGCCACCATAAGTATCTACTATTATTTTTCTTCCTGTCAAACCGCTATCTCCTAATGGTCCACCTATTACAAATCTTCCTGTGGGATTTATAAAATATTTGGTTTTATCATCTAAAAGTTCTTTAGGAACAACTGCATTTATAACATATTCTTTTATGTCTTTTTTTAATTGATCTAAATTTGCATCTTCTTTGTGCTGGGTTGATACTACTATTGTATCTATTCTTTTTGGAACACTTCCTTCATATTCTACTGTTACTTGTACTTTTCCATCTGGTCTTAAATATTCTATTATATTTTGCTTTCTAACATCTGTTAGTCTTTTGGATAATTTATGTGCTAAAGAAATTGGAAGAGGCATTAATTCTTCTGTTTCATCACATGCAAAACCGAAACATTAACCCTTGGTCACCTGCACCTTCTGACAAAATATGTTTTCCCTCTTTATCTTCTAATGACTTGTCCACACCAAGTGCAATGTCTTGAGACTGTTTTGACATATTTATTATTACTTTGCATGTTTTATAATCTATATCTGTTTTTTCATTATCATAGCCCACTTCTTTTATTGTGTCTCTTACTATTTGCTCAATATTTATATTAGCATTTGAGGTTATTTCACCTGTTATATAAATTTCACCTTTTCCTGCTACTGTTTCACATGCTACCCTTGAATTTTTATCTTGCTCTAAACATGCATCTAAAATACTATCTGATATATAATCACATAATTTGTCTGGATGCCCTTCTGTTACACTTTCTGATGTAAATAATTTTTTCATATATTTTCTTCCTTTCATTTTTTATTTTTATACTAAAAAAACCTTTATACTTATAACAAGTACAAAGGTTTTTTAATCATCATCCAAAGCGTACTTGCTTTGTCGGTATTAGCACCTAATTTAATAGGTTGCTGTGGAGTCATAAAGCCGATTCTCTCGTCCACTCTTGATAATATATATTTTTTTATTTCATTGCTTCTTCTACTGCTACTGCAACTGCAACTGTTGCACCAACCATAGGGTTATTTCCCATACCAATTAATCCCATCATTTCTACGTGTGCTGGAACTGATGAACTTCCTGCAAATTGAGCATCTGAGTGCATTCTTCCCATAGTATCTGTCATACCATATGATGCAGGTCCTGCGGCCATGTTATCTGGATGTAATGTTCTTCCTGTTCCTCCACCTGAAGCTACAGAGAAGTATTTTTTACCAGCTTCAATTCTTTCTTTTTTATATGTACCAGCAACTGGATGTTGGAATCTTGTAGGGTTTGTTGAGTTACCTGTAATAGATACATCAACATCTTCTAACCACATTATAGCTACACCTTCTCTAACATCATTTGCTCCATAACATTTTACTTTTGCTCTTTCTCCATCTGAGTATGGTATTTCTTCAACTACTTTTACTTCGTTTTTAAAGAAATCAAATTCTGTTTTTACATATGTAAATCCATTAATTCTTGATATTATTTGTGCAGCATCTTTTCCAAGTCCATTTAATATAACTCTTAATGGTTCTTTTCTTACTTTGTTTGCAGATTTTGCAATTCCTATAGCTCCTTCTGCTGCTGCAAAACTTTCATGTCCTGCTAAAAATGCAAAACATTTTGTTTCTTCTGATAATAACATTGCTCCTAAATTTCCATGTCCAAGTCCAACTTTTCTAACATCTGCAACAGAACCAGGTATACAAAAAGCTTGTAATCCTTCTCCAATTGCTCTAGCAGCATCTGCAGCTTTTGTGCAACCTTTTTTTATTGCTATTGCAGCTCCTAATGTATATGCCCATGCTGCATTTTCAAAACATATTGGTTGTACTCCTTTTACTATTTCATATGGATTAAATCCTTTATCTGTACAGATTTTTAATGCCTCTTCAAAATCTTTTATTCCGTATTTTTCCATTACTGGTTTAATTTGTTCAATTCTTCTTTCATAACTTTCAAATGTTACTGCCATTTTTTATTCCTCCTTGATTTTTTTAATTATTTTATAATTTGAAAATCTGCTTTTATATCTTATTAAAATTGATTAAAATTAGTAAAATAAGCAGATTACTGATTTTTATCAATTTTTTATGCTTCTCTTGGGTCTATTTTTTTAACTGCTTCATCAAATCTTCCGTATTTTCCTGATGCTTTTTCAATTGCTTCTTTTGGATCTATTCCGGCTTTAATATTATCCATCATTTTTCCTAAATGAACATATTTATAACCAATAATTTGATCATCTTTGTCTAATCCTAATTCTACTATGTAACCTTCTGCTAAATTTAAGTATCTTGGTCCTTTTAATGAACTTGAATAAATTGTTCCAACTTGTGACGTATGACCTTTTCCTAAGTCTTCAAGTCCTGCTCCTACTGGAAGACCTCCTTCTGAAAATGCTGTTTGTGTTCTTCCATATACTATTTGTAAGAATAATTCTCTCATAGCTGTATTGATAGCATCACAAACTAAGTCTGTATTCAATGCTTCTAATATTGTTTTTCCTGTTAATATTTCTCCTGCCATAGCAGCTGAGTGTGTCATTCCAGAACATCCAATTGTTTCTATTAATGCTTCTTGAATAATTCCGTCTTTTACATTTAATGTAAGTTTACATGCTCCTTGTTGTGGTGCACACCAACCAATTCCGTGTGTTAAACCTGATATATCTTTAATTTCTTTTGCTTGAACCCATTTTCCTTCTTCTGGTATTGGTGCTGGACCATGGTCTACACCTTTTGCTACTTTACACATTCCTTCTAATTCTTTTGAATAAATCATTTTTAATTGCTCCTTCCAAATTTATATTATATATTAATCATCTTCCGACATTAGAATCTGATTTTTACTTTTTTAGTATTTTTGCTTGCTACGTATTCTACATTTTGTGTACTTTCATAATCTTCGGTGTCAAAATCAACTATATTTTTACATCTTTAATATATATTTGTTCTTCATACTCTTCTGTTCTTATTAAACTTTTTTGTCCATTATAGTATTTTTTAAAATTTCCTTGTCTTCTTTATTTACCTTTTCAATCCCTTGATTTAAGTATTTGCTCCTCCAAATTATATGTCTTTGGTAACTGTCATATTCACAGTTTTGTAGATCTTCATAATCATATTTAATATGAAATCTCATATTTTTTATTGAAATTGTAAGGTTACTCCATGTTCTTCCTTTTTCCATTTTTTTTAAATTCTTCTCTAAGTTCTTTTATTTTACTGTATAGAAGATCTACAAGCCTTAAATATTCTGCTTCTTCTAGATTGAATTTTGCAGGTATTTCATATACATTTATAGGATTTTTTCTAAGTATTCCTTTTGGTATATAGTAGAAAAATAATTCCCCTGTTTCTATACTTCCAAATCTTTCTATTACTGATGCATATAAATATAGTTCATCCCATTTTTCTGGAATCATATAAAATATCTTTTTTTGAATATCTTCATATATTTCCTTTATCTTTTTTGTGGTTTTTAACATTTTTTCCTCTTATTTTCTTATTAATAAACTTTCTCCAGTCATTTCTTCTGGTTTTTTAAGATTCATTAAATCAAGCATTGTTGGTGCTAAATCTGCTAATTTACCATTTTCTTTTAAGTTTAATGTTTCATCTGGTGTTACAAGTATTATTGGAACAGGATTTGTTGTGTGTGCTGTATGTGGTTCTCCTTTTGTAATCTATCATTTGTTCTGCATTTCCGTGGTCTGCTGTTATTAATAGATTTCCTTGTTTTTCTTCTATTATTTTTACAATTTTTCCTACACATTCGTCTACTGCTTCTACTGCTTTTATTGCTGCTGGTAAACTTCCTGTATGTCTTACCATGTCTGTATTTGCAAAGTTTAATATTATACAATCATATTTATCGTTTGATATTGCTTCTAGCACTTTGTCAGTTACTTCATATGCACTCATTTCTGGTTTTTGGTCATATGTTTCTACCTTTGGAGATGGTACTAATATTCTGTCTTCTCCCTCATATTGTTTTTCTTCCCCTCCATTAAAGAAAAATGTAACATGTGCATATTTTTCTGTTTCAGCTATTCTTAATTGTGTATATCCTAATTTACTTACATATTCTCCAAATGTATTAACTAATGGTTCTTTTTTGAATGCTATTTTTACATTTGGCATTGTTTCATCATAACTTGTGAAACAAACATAATATAAATCTAGTCCTTTTTTAGTTTCAAATCCGTCAAAGTTGTCATCTACTAAAGCTCTTGTAATTTCTCTTGCTCTATCTGGTCTAAAGTTAAAGAATATTACAGAGTCATTTTTTACTTATTGTTGCAATTGGTTCATTTCCATTGCATATTAATGTTGGTTCTACAAATTCATCAAATACTTCTTTTTGATAAGAATCTTCTATTGCTTTTACACTACTTGATTCTTTATTTCCTTCTCCAAGTACTAATGCATCATAGCATTTTTTAACTCTTTCCCATCTTTTGTCTCTGTCCATTGCATAAAATCTTCCTGATATACTTGCAATTTTTCCTACACCTTTTTCTTTCATTTTGTCTTGTAATTTTAAAATATAATTTTCTGCTGATGCTGGTGGTGTATCTCTTCCATCTAAAAAGCAATGTACATACACATCTTCAAAGTCTCTTCTTTTAGCAAGTTCTAAAAGTGCATATAAATGTCTTATATGACTATGAACTCCACCATCTGAAACTAATCCTAAAATATGAAGTTTTGTATGATTTTTCTTACAATTATCAATTGCTCCTATTAATTCTGCATTTGAAAAGAAATCACCATCTTCTATTGATTTTGTTATTCTTGTTAATTCTTGGTATACTATTCTTCCAGCTCCGATATTTGTGTGCCCTACTTCAGAATTTCCCATTTGTCCTTCTGGTAATCCAACATGTAGTCCACTTGTAAATATGTCTGTATTTGGATATTTTTTCATTAGTCTATCAATATTAGGTGTTTTTGCAAGTTGTATTGCATTACCATCCTTATTTTTATTATCTCCAAAACCATCATCTTCACTTGTTGCTGTTTTTCCTGTTCCTATTGCCCATATTGGTTCATAAGCTATTATTGTATTTGCAACTTGTTCATCTGTTAAACCTTCTAAAAGCAAGTTTTGTTTGATTTGTTATTATATCTATTGTTGTTCCTTCATTGTTGTTCCTTCCATTTTCAAATCTTTTTATTTTTTTATTTACTGTTTCATCTGTTTCAAAAATATTGTTTTTCCCCAATTCACATACTTGATTTTTAACATTTAATCCATTTTTTTTCAAATTTTGTGCACCTATTTTTATATTTGTACCTTTTATTTTTTAAAAATATTTATATGGAACTGTTTCATCTTTTTAGTGTTTTAACATTAAAATAAATTTCATAGTTCATTTGAAGCTTTCATTTTCCAGTTTCCAAATGTTTTTTTTCCATTTTTTTATTTAATGTTTTTTATAGATTAATTATTTATCTAATAAGCATTCTATTCCTGGTAATTTTTTTCCTTCTAAGATTTTAATGATGCTCCATTTGATATATGAGTCATTTTGTCAGCTAATCCTGCTTTTTCAACTGCTGCTGAATCTCCTCCACCTATTATAGTTGTTGCATCAATTTTTGATAATGCTTTTGCAATTTCGTTTGTTCCAATTGCAAATTGATCAAATTCAAATAAACCTAAAGGTCCATTCCATACACAGTTTTTTGGCTGTTTGTAATTCATCTACAAACATTTTTATTGTTTTTCTCCAATATCAAAGCCTTCCCATCCTTCTGGAATTTCTGTCCAAGCTACTGGTTTAAATTCTTTTCCTACTTTTGTATCAACTGGAAGCATTAATTTTACACCTTTTGTTTTGGCTTTTTCCATTGCTTGTTTTGCTAAGTCTAGTTTATCTAATTCACATATTGAATTTCCTACTTCATAACCTTGTGCTTTAAAGAATGTATATGCCATTCCTCCACCAATCATTAATGTATCTACTTTATCTAATAAACTATCTATAACTCCTATTTTGTCAGACACCTTTGCACCACCTAATATTGCTACAAATGGTCCTTTGTGGATGTTTATTGCATTTCCTAAAAATTTAATTCTTTTTTTCTATTAAAAATCAGAAACAGCTGGTAAAATATGCTGCAACTCCTGCTGTTGAACTATGTGCTCTATGAGCTGTTCCAAATGCATCATTTACAATATTTGGCCATACTTTTCTTTTGCAAATTCTGGTGAATTGTCTGTTTTTTCTTTGTGGAATCTAACATTTTCTAATAACATTATTTGACCTTGTTTTAAATTAGCAGCTTTTGTTTTGCATCTTCTCCTATTAATCTTTTGCCATTATTACTTCTTTTCCTAATAATTTAGATAATTCTTCTGCAACTGGTGCTAGTGAATATTCTGGTTTAAATTCCCCCTTTGGTCTTCCTTAACATAGAATTATTGCTTATTTTC
>VOFB01000845.1_pt1 | contig 16001 bp, 21 predicted proteins | sample 5384141 | NCBI WGS metagenome assembly VOFB01 (sample SAMN12384721, study PRJNA508395) | human gut metagenome | isolation source: healthy gut A | host: Homo sapiens | reverse complement strand
ACAGGAGTCCCTGCTGGAAGAAAAAAGACAAAAATGGAAAATTCCCTGCTGGAACAATAAATTACTTAGTTTATGAAAAACTAAAAAAATATGCAAAAATAAATCAAAATGAGAAATAGACAAGGGGACGGGGTTTTTGTCTTAAGCTTTCGAGACTTTTAAAAAGAAATAGATTAAAATAAAAAAATTATTAAAAATAAAATTTTTGAATTGAAAATAATTGAGTTAGAAATTTTTATATTAATTTTATGGAAAGTGTTCATCTCCTGATGGAAGGGAGCCATAAAATTAATTTAAAATTTCTACGATAATTCTTTGAACAATAAAATTTTATTTTTAATATTTTTTTTTATTTTATAAAGTATAATTTAAAATAGCCTCGAAAAGCTTAAGACAAAAACCCCGTCCCCTTGTCTATTTTAAAATACATTTTGTAAATTAAATTTATTTTTGTCTTCTATGTGTCTTAATACAAATACGGTTTTGTCTAGTTCTGCCAATGCATCTGAATACTCTTTACTTTCAATAAAGCTTCTTAACCCTGTAAGGTTTGTTTCAACTTTTTCAAGTTCATCATGTTCTATATAATAAGCCAATAAATCATGTTTTTGGTCCCACATTTCATGAATTTTATCAATTTTTTCTTTAGCTTCATTTCCATTTATTTCATTATCCTCTTTTGTTATTTCTTCTCTTAGTTCTGTTAAAGTGGCAGATGTTTCTTCAACAGAAGTTTTTGTATATTTTTGAGTTATAATATTTCCAATTATTATTAATACAATAATAACTGTACAAATTATATTTTCCTTATACATTTTTAATTCTCCTTTTTCTGGCAAAATATTTGTCCTTTTCCATCATAAGTTACAATTAATGCTTCCTCTGGATTCATATTAAACTTTCTTACTTCTTTTTTAACCAATTATAGTCCTTGCCTATTTTCTTTAAATTTTTGTTCATTACTTTTCCATCTACAACCAAGTCATATGGTATTCCTTCATATTCAGGTGTTATATTTAAATCTGCTATTACATTTCTTTTTTTCTGGTTTAGGAATTACTGTAACTTGGCCACTTGTTTCAAGTATTGCATATTCAATATCTCCCAAATTCATTATATTGTTTCCTCTTAGCCTCTCTTCTAACTCGTTTATTGTAAATCTTTCTTTTATTAAGGCTTTTTCGTCTATTTTTCCTCTATATATTAAAATTCGTGGCTTCCCACATATAATTTCTCTTGCTTTTATACTTTTCATATTTATGATAGATATTATTAAATGCATTATAAGTAATCCTAAAATTGGTATAATTCCATTTGTAATTGGTATTCCTATTTCTGTCATTGGAATTGAGGCTAAGTCTGCAATCATAATTGATATTGCGAGTTCAAATGGCTGAAGTTGACCAATTTCTCTCTTTCCCATTAATCTCATAACTACTAATACTATAATATATAAAACTATTGCTCTAAAAAAAAAAAGTAATTAACATCTTTATCTCTCCCGATTTATATAAATAAATTTAAAATTTTATTTTTTAAATATTTTTACAAATTTTATATAATTTATACTATTTTTTTTGAATAATAAATTATTTATTGTTAATAATAATTTTAGAACCTTGAAAAATTTTGCTATTTAAAATTTTCAAACTAAGGAGGTTAAACTTATGTCAAATAATACTCAAAGTAATAGTGCTAGTGGAGCATCTACAGCTTGGCAAATTATTGGAAGATTGGTTGGAGCTGCTATAGTTCTTGCAATTACAGCATTTTTCACACCTGGATTTACTATAAATAATTTTTGGACTTTAGTAATTGCAGCAGTCGTATTAACAGTAATAGATTATTTAATTGTCAAATTTACTGGTTTGCATGCTAGTCCATTTGGTAAAGGGTTTGTAGGTTTTGCACTTGCAGCAATTACTTTATATGTAACACAATTCTTTGTAGCAGGATATTCTATTTCATGGATGGCTGCTATAATAGGAGCTTTAATTTACGGTGTAATTGACTATTTTCTACCTGGAAATCAAACTATGTAACAATTGTTAATTTTTTTAGATTTTTAGGAACCAAAAAACCGGCATTTTTTATATTAAAATGCCGGTTTTTTATTACTAAATTTATATAAATTTAGCAATTATATATTATTATTTTTTATCTACTATTTCATTTTGATTTTTGTAAATATTATTTTTTGTAACTACTCCTCTTACTGAAGATAACGGATAAATATTAGTATTCATTCCAATTACAGTACCTGGATTTAAAATTGAACCACATCCAACCTCAACATTATCACCAATCATAGCGCCAAATTTTTTAAGCCCTGTTTCGATTCTTTCAGTTCCATTTTTTACAACTACAAGTTTTTTGTCTGACTTAACATTTGATGTACTCTCCAACAATAGCATTTCCTCTAATAAATGCACAGTGTCTTATTTCCGCATTTTTTCCAATAATTGCTGGGCCTGCAATAAAAGCAGTTGGTGCAACTTTTGCAGATTTTGCAATCCAAATATTGTCTTCTATTTTATCATAATCATTTAAATCTAATGTATTTCCTAATTGTATTATAAAATCACTTATTTTAGGTAAAACCTCCCAAGGATATGTTACACCTTCAAATACTTTTTGCAGCTATTGTTTCATTTAAATTATATAAATTTTTAATTTTAACTTCTTCCATTTTTAAACTCCTTGATTATTTTTTTCCATGTTTTTCCCAGTATTTTTCATAAAGTTCTTTGGCTGTTTTAGGGCTATCTGCTCCTTCTTTGTTTTTTACTGGTGCAAAGTCATCTTCTCTTTTCCTCTCATAATTGCTATATCATCAAAAAATTCAAAGGCATCGAAAATAAATGATTCAAATTTATATGAATTTGGCTCTTCTGGAATTTTTCGTCAATATATGAATTTTTCTTAAATGCACTATGATACATTAATGGTTCTTTACTTATTTTTCTATAGCATCAATTGTAAATAAGTTGCACATTATGTGTGATTCACCATATTTAAGTTCTCCATTTTGGTCAATTTCTTCTGCCATTTTTTCTGGAAGTTCTGTATATTCAATAACCTTTGGATGATTATTCATTTTGCAAAATACTCCAACTCTTTCTTTTGGGTTTGCCTTAACAACAGACTTTGATGCAATTTCATAGCCTTTATCTATTGCCATTCCTAATAAAGTTGTATCTACCATTTTTAGAAGCGCATTATCTACACTTCCAATAAATACCCACTTAATTCCTCTTTCTTTCATATTTGCTAAAGTCTCCGCTAGAACGTAGTGATGCATATGTTCCACCATTTCCATCAGATGCTTCTTTTTTATTTTCATTTCTTTGCTTATCAAAAATTTTCCATTAACATCTACTAATGGTAATTCGCCTTGTATAAAAATTGTAACTGCATTTTTATCATAACCAAAATAATTATTTTTTTCTAAAAAGTCTCTTGTCATTTTGTTATTTTCTCTACTTGTCATTATGTACCATGGGATTGTTACCATATAAGTTTTATTGGCTTCTTTTAAATTTTCTGCTAAAATTTCAAATAAATATTTTCCTTTACCATATACGTCTAATTTAAAAGTTCCCTTAGGTCCAGTATGCCCTAATCTTGTTCCCTGTCCTCCTGCCATAGTTACAACAGCATATTGTCCTTTTTTTATAACATCTATTCCCAAATTATCAAATTTTTCTTTTTCTTCTTTAGACATTTTTTCTTTATCTAAATATTCTATTGGTTTAATTTCTTTATCTTTTATTTCGATTTCTTTTTTTTTGTATTATCATACAATTCTACTATTTTATGAAAATCTATATTTAATACCTGTTTTGCTAATTCTTCTTGTTTTGCTTTATCTATTTTATCGAATAAACTAGCAACATGACATTGATTATATTGGTTTAATATTTCTTTTGCTTTTTCTATATCGTTCATACTAGTTTTCATTCCTTTCAATTTTTATTTATTACATAATATGTTTCTATTTTAACATTTGCTATTGTATCACATAATTTTTAATTTAGCAATTATTTTTAAAAACTTGTCATATTCTTAATTTCTTGCCAATATAAATTAATTCAAGTTATTTAGTACAAACATTTTTCTTGAAATTAAAGGAGGTATATAGATGAAAAATATAGGTCTATATCAAGATATAAGTAGTAGGACACAAGGTGACATTTATGTAGGAGTTGTAGGCCCGGTAAGAACCGGAAAATCAACATTTATTAAAAGATTTATGGATTTATTAGTAATTCCTAATATTGATAATGAATACAAAAAAGAAAGAGCAAAAGATGAACTTCCACAAAGTGCTGGCGGTAAAACAATAATGACAACAGAGCCAAAGTTTGTTCCAAATGAGGCAATTGAAATTACACTAGACAATAATTTAAAATTTAAAACAAGACTTGTTGATTGTGTTGGTTATTTAGTTGATAATGCAATTGGATATTTAGAAGATGATATGCCAAGAATGGTTAAAACTCCTTGGTCTGACCAAGAAATCCCATTTGAAAAAAGCTGCAGAAATTGGAACTAAAAAGTAATTGAAGAACATTCCACAATTGGAGTTTTAATTACAACAGATGGTTCAATAACAGACATTCCAAGGGAAGATTATATTAAAGCCGAAGAACGTGTTGTTTCTGAATTAAAAGCTTTAAACAAACCATTTGTTATAATTTTAAATTCTAATAATCCAAACTCTGACTATACAACAAAGCTTTCTGAAAAATTAAGTGAAAAATATGGTTGTACTGTTCTTCCTACAAACTGTGAACAACTTTCTATTGATGATATAAATAACATGTTTTCTAAAATTTTATATGAATTTCCTATTGAGCAAATTAATATAAAATTCCCAAGATGGATTGATGGTTTAGATTTTTCTCATCCATTAAAAACAGAACTATATAATGAAATAAAAAATGCATTTTCTAATATAAATATTTTAAAAGAAGTATCTTCTGCTACTGCTTCTATTTCTCAAACTGAAATTATAGAAAAGACATCTATAACTAGTATTGAATTAGGTACAGGAAATGTTAATGTTTCTATTACTTTAAAAGAAAATCTATTTTATAAGGTTCTTTCTGAAATCACAGGTGTAGAAATGACAAATGAAGGTGACTTATTTAGCATAATTTCTGGTCTTTCTAAAACAAAGAAAAAATATGATAAAATTGCATATGCATTAGAAGAAGTAAATGCTAAAGGTTATGGTATAGTTACTCCTTCTATGGATGAACTTATATTGGATGAACCAGAAATGGTAAAACAGGGTTCTAGATTTGGTGTTAAACTAAAAGCAACAGCACCTAGCATACATATGATTAAAGCTGATATTCAAACCGAGGTCTCACCAATTGTTGGATCTGAAAAACAATCTGAAGAATTAGTAAATTATCTTCTTTCTGAATTTGAAAATGACCCTAAAAAAATTTGGGAATCTAATATTTTTTGGAAAGAGTTTACATGAACTTGTAAATGAAGGACTTCAAACAAAGCTTGCAAAAATGCCAGAAGATGCTCAAATGAAACTTCAAGAAACATTAGAAAGAATTGTTAATGAAGGTTCTGGTGGATTAATTTGTATTATTCTTTAAAATAAATAAAAGTAATTGAAGTAAATTTTACCTCAATTACTTTTACTTATTTTTATATAAAACTTTTTAACATATATAATTTTTAAATTTTTAGTTTTTTTAGTCTTAAAGCATTTAAAATTACTGTTAAACTACTAAACACCATTGCTAAACTTGCAATCATAGGATTTATAGAAATTCCTAATGGTTTAAAAAATCCAATAGCAACAGGTATCATCAAACAATTATAAATAAATGCCCAAAATAGATTTTGTTTTATATTCTTTACTGTTTTTTCACTAATCTTTATTAGTTTTAAAACCGAGTATAAATCATTTTTAGTTAAAATAACATCACTTGAATCCATTGCAATATCAGTTCCACTTTTTACGCTTACTCCAATATCTGCATTTGTCAATGCTGGGCTATCATTTATACCATCTCCACACATCATAACTTTATTTCCTTTTTCTTTTAACATTTTTATAGTTTCCGATTTTTGTGATGGTAAAACGTTAGAAATTACTTCTGTTATTTCAAGCTCTTTACCTATTTTCTCTGCTGTTTTTGCTTATTATCTCCTGTTAGCATTATTGTTTTTACATTATATTTTTTAATTCTTTAATAACATCTTTAGCATTTTCTCTTACAACATCATTAACACCAATTAAAGCTAAAATTTTATTTTCATTTGCAACATAAACAATACTATTTCCACCTAAAGCTAAATCTTCTTCATCTTTTAAATGATTATTTTCAATAGAAAACTTTTCAATTATTTTTCTATTTCCTAATATTATTTTTTTTCATTATTAATTGTTCCAATTATTCCGTATCCTGCAATATTTTGCATATTTTCCACATTTAGTTTTTCAATTTTATTTTCTACCATGTAGTCCATAAAAAAGCTTTTCCTATTGGATGTGTTGACTTTTCTTCTATGCTTCCTACCATTTTAATTAACTGATTTTGTGGAATATTACTATAATTATATATTTTTGAAATTTTTAAACTTCCATAAGTTAATGTACCTGTTTTGTCAAATACTATTGTATCGATTTTAGAAGCATTTTCTAGTATCTCACTTTTTTTTACTAATATTCCATTACTTGCACATAGCCCTTCACTTATAACTATTGCAAGTGGTGTTGCAAGTCCCAAACTACAAGGGCAAGCAACTACCAATACTGTAATAAATGTGCTTAAAGCTGTTTTTATGTCATAACCTAAAAACAAATATGAAACAAAAGTTATTATTGCAATTACGATAACTGTTGGCACAAAAATACCCAGAAATTTTATCTGCAATTTTTGCTATTGGTGCTTTTGTATTACTTGCTTCTATAACTAATTTTACTATTTCTGATATGGTTGATTCTTTTCCTATTCTTTCTGCTTTATATTTTATAAATCCATCATAATTTAAACTTCCTGCAATTACTTTTTCTCCAATGCTTTTTGCTACTGGTTTACTTTCACCTGTTATAAATGATTCGTCTAAATGTGCATTTCCTTCAATTATTTCTCCATCTACTGCAATTTTATCTCCTGCTTTTGAAATTACTATATCACCTTTTTTTATTTCATCAAGAGTTACTTGTTTTTGAACCCCATTAACTTCAATAATTGCCTGATTTGGTGTAATTTCAACTAACTTTTGTATTGCCTCTTTTGTTTTGTCTTTGCTTATTTTATCAATATACCTTCCAAGTTTAACAAAATAAATTATTATTGCTGAAGATTCAAAATATAAATTCATTACATAATGCAAATTCCCTTTAAATATCATAAACACACCATATAAACTATATGCAAAGCTGCTTATAACACCTATTGCAACTAATGTGTCCATATTTGGTATTTTATGAATTAAGTTTTTATATCCATTTTTTAAAATGTCATAGCCATATATTAAAAATGCAATTGCTAAAATTAACAAACACATTGTATAGTTTATAGGGTTATTATGTGGGCTTAAAAAATTAATAATTGGCAATCCTATCATATGTCCCATAGCAATATACATTAAAATTATTGCTAAAATTGTGAAAACAATAAATTGTATTTTTTTTTTTTACTATTCTTTTTGTGTTTATTTTTTAAATACCCCTAAACTTTTAAATCCTGCTTGTTTTACATATTTTTTTCTATCTTTTCTTGATTAAGGATTTTTTCATCATAGGTTATTGTTGCATTTGCCATAACTAAATTTACGCTAGAATTAAATATTCCATTTTGTTTATTTAAGTATTTTTCTAATCCATTTGAGCATGCACTACAAGTCATACCATCAATTGATAAAATTAAACTTTTCATATTATCTATCCCTCTACTATATCATACCCAATATCTGTTATTTTTTCTTTAATTTGGGCAATATCTAAATCTTTTTTTAAATTTATTATTACCATTCCAGTAGTATGATTAGCATCTACACTTTCAACTCCATCTATTGATAATAAAGCAGATTTTACTCTATTTTCACAGCCTTCGCAGGCCATTCCATTTATTTTTAATTTTAACTCTTTCATTTTTTCACCTCCTAAAAAATATTATATACCTGTTATAATATTTTGTAAATAATACAAATTTTTCATAGTTATAAAAAAGATGTCATAAGACATCTTTACTTATTATATATATAATTTTGTGGATTTATGTGGTTTCCATTTATTCTTATTTCTAAATGTAAATGAGCTCCTGTTGAATTTCCAGTACTTCCAACTGCTGCAATAACATCTCCCGCTTTTACTTCTTGCCCAACTGTTACATACATTTTACTTGTATGTGCATACCATGTTTCAACACCATTGCCATGGCTTACTTTAACCAAGTTTCCATAAGAACCTGAATATTTAGCAAAAGTTACTGTTCCATCTGCTATAACTTTTATTGGTGTTCCACTTGAAGCTGCTATGTCTAACCCTGTATGAGTTGACCTTCTAATAGAACTGCTTACTCCATATCTTGAAGTAATAATTCCACTTATTGGTTTAACAGCTATTTTAATTCCTTGAACTTCACCTACAACACTATCTTGTGTTTTAGTTTCATTATTAACTGCTTTAGAAATAGTTGTTTTTGCTACTTCTACACTGTTTGTTTTTACCTCTTCTGCGCTTTTTGTTGTTTGCTCTATAATTTTTAAATCTACATCCTTATTTTTTTCATCTTGTTTTATTTCATCTATTATATTTTGTGCATCTTCATATGCATCTACAGTTTCTATTACATTATTATTTAAAGCAATTTGATAATACTTATATGTTATTTCCATTTGTTTTTGCGCTGCAATTAATACATCTTGTTCATTTGTTTTTTCTTGCCTATCAACAAACTTTAATTCATATGTTGGTGCTTTTTTAATTCTACTGTATCTACATTTTTTGAATTATATGATAATATGTTTTCTTCAATATTTTTCTCAATTTCATCTTTACTTACTACATAACCAACTTGAGTGTCATCAATTGTAACTGCATATACTGGTTTGTATTTTAACATTAACAATCCACTTATGAAACCAAATGCTACCACTATCATTCCCACAATTCTTAAGCTTTCTTTTGTATAGAATTTTAGTTTCTTTCTTAAAATATAATTCACTCTCCTTTGCTATTTTTTAAAACAGCTAAATACTATTATACTATATATTCCTTAAAAATGCAAATTATGTATACATTATTATTCCCAATTTTCTAAAATTATTACAAAAAATACTATTTTTTTTATCTTATTTTGTTAATATTTGCTCACGTATAATGCTCAAATCTCCATTTTTCTCTCTTTTTCGTATGTCTATGTTTAAATTTTTTGATATTGGAAAATATATTAATGTTTAAATATGCATTTATTAGTTTTACTTAATAATTAATATTGCTACATATGTTTCTGTAAGCCATTTTAATAAAATGTTATATTTTGCTTATAAATTAAGAGAAAGGTGATATAATATGGCATTAGATTATAATATTATAGGTAATAGAATTAAACAAGCAAGACTTGCAAAAAACTACACTCAAGAAGATTTAGCAGAAAAAATTGACATATCAGTAGCTTTTTTAAGTAGAGTAGAAAGAGGAAACTCTCATATAAATTTAAAAAGATTAAACCAAATTTGTGACTTGTTAGATGTAACTGAAGGTTATGTATTAAATGGTGCATCTAGTGATTCTTCAAATTATTTAGATAAAGAATTTGCTGAACTTTTAAAAAATTGTTCTCCAGAAAAGCAAAAATTAATTTACAATATAGCAAAAACAATTGCTGAAAATGAATAAAAAAATTTGCCTTTACTTTATTAGAGTAAACGGCATTTTTTTATATTTTTTTATTGTAAAAAAAATTTTTTTGTGCTATCATATTTTGTGGCAAAAATGAAAATAATATAAGTAAAAATGGAGGTAAAAAAATGGAATTTAAACAATGGGAAAATTTTAAATGTGGTGATTGGCAATCAGAAATAAACGTAAGAGATTTTATTCAAAAAAATTACACACCTTATGAAGGTGATTCTAGCTTTTTAGCAAAACCAACTGCTAAAACAGAAAAATTATGGAATGAAGTTTTGGAACTATATAAAAAGGAAAAAGAAGCTCAAGGTGGAGTATTAGATATAGACACAAAAACTCCTTCAACAGTTTCAGCTCATGAAGCAGGTTATATAGATAAAGATTTAGAAGAAATTGTTGGTCTTCAAACTGATAGTCCATTAAAAAGAGCAATAATGCCTTTTGGTGGAATTAGAATTGTAGAAAAAGCATGTAAAAGTTATGGAAGAGAAGTAGACCCTGAAACTGATGAAATATTTCATAAATATAGAAAAACACATAATGATGGAGTATTTGATGTTTACACCCCAGATATAAGAGCTGCAAGAAGTGCTCATTTATTAACAGGTCTTCCAGATGGTTATGGACGTGGAAGAATAATTGGAGATTACAGACGTGTTGCACTTTATGGTGTAGATGTATTAATAAATGAAAAGAAACAAGAACTAGATGTATTAGATGTCGATAATTTCACAGAAGAAGTTATAAGACAAAGAGAAGAAATAAGTGAACAAATAAAAGCTTTAAATGAATTAAAAATAATGGCTGCTAAATATGGATTTGATATTTCTGTTCCTGCAACAAATGCAAAAGAGGCTGTTCAATGGTTATACTTTGCTTACTTAGGAGCTGTTAAAGACCAAGATGGTGCTGCAATGAGTATTGGTAGAACTTCAACATTTTTAGATATATATATTGAAAGAGATTTAAAAAATGGAACATTAACAGAAGAAACAGCACAAGAAATAGTTGATCATTTTGTAATGAAATTACGTTTAGTTAGATTTTTAAGAACTCCTGAATATAACGAATTATTTAGTGGTGATCCTGTTTGGGTAACTGAAAGTATTGGTGGTATGGGAATTGATGGAAGAACATTAGTTACTAAAAACTCATTTAGAATTCTTCACACATTAGAAAATTTAGGACCAGCACCAGAACCTAACTTGACAGTACTTTGGTCAACTAGATTACCTGATGGATTTAAAAGATATACTACAGGATTATCAATAAAAACTTCATCAATTCAGTACGAAAATGATGATTTAATGAGAATTACACTTGGAGATGATTATGGTATAGCATGTTGTGTATCTCCTATGAAAATAGGAAAACAAATGCAATTTTTCGGTGCCAGAGCAAATCTTGCAAAAACACTATTATATGCAATAAATGGTGGTAGAGATGAAAAAACAGGAAAACAAGTAACACCAAAATATGCTCCAATTACTTCTGAATATCTTGACTATGATGAAGTAATGGAAAAATTTGATCAAATGATGGATTATGTTGCAAGAATATATATAAAATCTTTAAATGCAATCCATTATATGCATGACAAATACTGCTATGAAGCAATTGAAATGGCTTTACACGATAAAGATATTATAAGAACAATGGCTTGCGGAATAGCTGGTTTATCTGTTGTTGCAGATTCACTTTCTGCAATAAAATATGCTAAAGTTAAAGTTATTAGAGACGAAACAGGTCTTGCTACAGATTTCGAGATTGAAGGTGACTTCCCTAAATTTGGAAATGATGATGATAAAGTAGATAGTATAGCAGTAGATATTGTAAAAACATTTGTAAATAAACTAAGAAAACATCCAACTTACAGAAATTCAAAACACACATTATCAATATTAACAATAACATCAAATGTTGTTTATGGAAAAGCTACAGGAAATACTCCTGATGGAAGAAGAGCTGGAGCACCATTTGGACCTGGAGCAAACCCATTACATGGAAGAGATACAAATGGAGCCCTTGCTGTAATGAATTCAATTGCCAAATTACCATTTGACAGTGCAGAAGATGGTATTTCTTATACATTTTCTATAACTCCTGGAACACTTGGTAAAGATGAAGATCAAAAAATTACTAACTTAGTAAATATGCTTGATGGATATTTTGCTCAAACTGGTCATCATATAAATGTTAATGTTTTTGATAGAAGTTTATTATTAGATGCAATGGATCATCCTGAAAAATACCCTCAATTAACAATAAGAGTATCTGGATATGCAGTAAACTTTGTAAAATTAACGAGAGAACAACAATTAGATGTAATAAATAGAACAATTCATGAGAAAATATAAAACTAAAATATAAATCAAAAGAGGTTAGGTTGTCTAAAATATATAAAATAGCCTCTCCTCTTTTTTTTATATTATATTATCTTTGGTAAAATTAAGGAGTTTAAAATAAAAATGGAAGAAAAAAGACTTAAAATATTATGCCAAGGTTCATTCTATAGGATCCTTTGGAACTGTAGATGGCCCTGGAATTAGATATGTTATTTTTTTGCAAGGGTGTCATTTACAATGTAAATACTGCCACAATCGTGATACATGGGACATAAATGGTGGAAGCTACCAATCATTGGATGATATTTTTAATAAAATAATTAGATATAAAAATTATATATGCCCTTCAGGAGGAGTTACAGTTACAGGCGGAGAACCTCTATTACAGGTAAAATTTTTAATTAGTTTATTTACTAAACTAAAACAAGAAGGAATTCATACTTGTATAGACACCTCAGGTATGGTTAGTATAACAGATGATATAAAAACTTTATTATCTCTTACAGATTTAGTTTTATTAGATATAAAACACATTGATGATGAAAAGTGCAAAAACTTAGTTGGACGTTCAAATAAAAGAGAGCTTGAATTTGCAAAATTCTTATCTGACAATAACATTAAAATGTGGATAAGACAAGTTCTTGTCCCTGGTTACACTGATGACGAAAATGATCTATTAAAATTAAAAGATTTTATTAATTCTCTAAAGACTGTAGAAAAAATAGAAATCCTTCCATATCACAGTATGGGGAAATACAAATGGAAAAAACTCGGCTTTAAATATGAATTAGAAAATGTTCCAGAAGCCACAAGTAAGATGTAGAACGCGTTAAATCAATTTTAGGTATAGACAAATAGACAAGGGGACGGGGATTTTGTCTTAGGCTTTCATGGCTTTAAAAAATAAATTTCAATAAAAAATATTATTAAAAATAAAATTTTATCGTTCAAATAATTGTCGAAGAAATTTTAAATTAATTTTATGGCACCCTTCCATCAGGAGATGAACTCTTTCCATAAAATTAATATAAAAATTTCTAACTCAATTATTCTCAATTCTAAAATTTTATTTTTAATAATATTTTTTATTTTATGCAGTTTAATTTGCAAAAAGCCATGAAAGCTTAAGACAAAAACTCCGTCCCCTTGTCTACTTGTCTATTTTAACTTTCTAATAGTTTTAATTCTACATTTTGTACTTTGTATTTTTGTGTTGTTTCATCTAATTTAAATTGAATTAATGATTTACTTAAGTTTTCTTCATTTTGTCTTAAATCTGTTGTAAATAATAATGTTATATTAGATAACTCTAAAGAATTTGTAACAATTTGTTTAAAAGTTTCTGCCATATGTTTATCATCTTCACAAACTAAAATTAATTGTGGCATATTTTTATATCCAGAATCTCCAATACAGTAATTGTCATAAAAATCTTTATAAAATTTCATTTTATCTATAAATTTCTTTTCCCAGTCAATTTCTCTTCTTACTACTTCAAATATAAAGTCAATTGACTTTCCAGATTTTGTTAACTTAACTCCTCCACCTGTTGCCTTAAAAACTTTTCCTGTTTGCTTAGCAGTTAATGCTGGTTTTACTACATATGAATCAAATGCTTTAACCTTTTTTTTTTTTGTAAGCAATTATTATTTGATTTCCAGCCAATCTTTTCTTTATCATACCAACTGGTTTTGTATTATCTGATTGTTGCCATTTACATTCTATTTCTTTTGAGTTTAACAAATATTTTCCCATTTTTTCTAAGCAATAAATTCTATATACACCTTTTCCATCATCAGATGTAAAATAATATCTAGTAAGTATTTTTGATTTTACTAAACTTTCTAGTTTATTATTTAATTTATCTTGAGATTTTGGGTCAATTCCTTTCATTTCAAGTATTTGATAAATTTGTCTTGATGTAATAAATTCAAATTCATTTACTATTTCTAGTATTGTAAAATGAATATCTGTAATATGTCCCATGTTTATTTTATGGATGATTTGATTCATAGAAACATATCCATCTTTTCCATCAAATGTTTTTATTTCTCCTTCTCTCATTGCAAATGGTGAAATTTGAGCTTTTATTTCACTATCTTCTATCATTTTAATTCCTCCTTATTAACAATAGAACTATCTATTATTATATTTTAAACTACTAGCAATTTAACTTTTTTTTTCGTAATCAATTTTTTATATAAACATCGACTTTTTGGCCATATTCTAAGCCTTCTTCATATTCTGCCATTCCAACTAAATTTGGCATTAATTCGATGAATATACCATTTTTGTTTTTTTCTGTTTCTCTTACAATTCCATGTGCTTTCATTCCAGCTGTAAACAATTTGGCATTTTCTTCCCATGTACCAAGCATTTCTTTATATGACAATATAATTCGTCCATCTTCTCTATTTACTGATTTTACCATAATATTTATTTTTTGTCCAATTTTTAGTCTTTCAAATGGTGTTTTTATTCTTGCTATTGACAAATCTTCAATATGTGCAAGTCCAACTATTCCACCACCAATTTCTACAAAAACGCCATAATTTTCTATTCTTTTAACTATACCTATAACTTCATCACCAGGATTTAGGTTTGTTTTTACCCAATTTAGTGCTTCTTTTTGCACTTCCCTTCTTGATAATAAAGCTACATTTTCATCAGATACTTTTTGCACTTTAAATTGTACATATCTAAATTATATTGTTCATCACAATTTTTACAATTCCTTGTAATGTATTTTTTATTTTTTATATATTCTTCTATATTATTTTTATCTAAAATTGCTGTTTTTTTCATTCCAACCTTCAGGTATAAATCTTTTTGTAATCATTTATTTTCTCCTTATTTTTTCGTTTGTAATATTTACATTTTTATTATATATTTACATATTCTATTTTTCAAGAGATTTATAATAATTTTTCTATTTCATGTTTTTTTAAATACTTCGTTTGTAACAATTCCTTTTATTGTCACAGTATAGGTCTTTTCAATTTCATGTTTTTGGATGAGTGATTTTGTAAACAAAATCTCCGTCATCTGTAAGTATAAGAGCTCCAGATGTATACATATCTAGCCTTCCACAAGGCACAATTCTTTTATTTATCTTTATTAAATCTAGTACTGTATCTCTTTTTAAATTGGTCCTTAGCAGTAGTTACATATCCTATGGGTTTATTTAACAATATATATGTTTTTGTAATGAATTTTCCACAATTTTTCCATTATATGTGACTTTATCTTCTTTAGGATTTATTTTTGTTCCTAATGTTTCTACCACTTTTCCATTAACCATGACTTTTCCACTTTGAATAAGCTCTTCACATTTCCTTCTTGATGCAATTCCTGCTTCAGCTAAAATTTTTGTAACCTTACTTCTTCCATATTAATCCCTCATTAATCCTTTTTCAAATCATCTATTATATCTAGGGTGTTTAAATCTTATCGATTTAGCATGCAAACATTGCCCTTCTACTCCCATGGATTTTTTCCATTAGAATACACCGCATCTCCCACTATTGGATAACCAATTTGAGATAAATGCACTCTTATTTGGTGTGTTCTTCCTGTTTCAATTTTACTTGCAATAAAGTATAGTTTGCAAATCTTTCTAAAACCTTAAAATGAGTAATAGCATTTTTCCTGTTTAGTTACTGCCATTTTTCTGTCGCCATATTGTCGTTTTATCTATTTAAATTTATCTATTATCATTAGAATATTTTACATTGTCTATATGTTTGCATCTAGCTGTAAATAAT
>VOFB01000771.1_pt1 | contig 16001 bp, 24 predicted proteins | sample 5384141 | NCBI WGS metagenome assembly VOFB01 (sample SAMN12384721, study PRJNA508395) | human gut metagenome | isolation source: healthy gut A | host: Homo sapiens | reverse complement strand
AGGGTCTGGACGGTCTTGGTGACGGCCTTCGGGATCGCGGGCTTGTTCTTGATGAAGGCGTCACTATTGCCGTCCGTCTCGTTCCAGTCGCTCTGGACGTTCTTCTCGGCGTCGGCGGGAGCGTGGGCGCTCTGGCTGTGGTCGTATGCCGTCTTGCCGCGGTCTGATGCCGAGCTGCGCCGGCGTCATGTCGCCGATCAGCTCGTGCCCGTTGATCTTGGGCTTGTTGCGCAGGGCTTCGTAGTTTGAGGCGCTGCCGCCGCCCGTCTCCTTCATGGAGGCGGTCATGGAGGCAGGCGTCTCGGTCATCATTGCCCCGAAGGTCTCCGCGCTGCCAGAGAACGAGGCATTGAAGTCGACGCTCACTTAGATGACGCCGTCCTTCCAGGATCCGGCTGAGCGGGGCGGTCATAATGTTGCTCGCAAACGCGCGCCCGTCCTCCGTCCTGCCGCGGATCTGCACCTCCACCTGTTGATCCTCGTCGGGAGACAGAGAGCCGAGCAGCAGCGTGTCGGCTTGCGTCAGGCTGACGGTGACGACCTTGTCGGTCGCGTCGACGCCCTCGTCCCCGAGGTGCTTGGTGACTTCCACCTGCTTCGGCGGGGCATAGGTAGCGAGCTGCTGCGTGCGGAATGTTACCCACATGGTCACGAACTCGCTGACGTTCCGCTGTTCCAGATGCCGGCCGTCAGGGTGATGCCCGTCAGGTCTGCAAACGTGATCTGGAAGGGGTTGGTCGTGATCTCGCTGAAAACGGCGTCCCACAGCGTTGCGATCTTGCTGGTGTTCTGGCCGACCGCGTTGCTCAGGTCATTCACCGACGCCTCGGCAGCCTGCGCGATTGCGATGGCCTGCCGGGCGAGTGCCAGAGCCTCCTCTGCCGTAGCCTGCGCGCCGAGGGCGATGGCTTTGTAGGTCTCGTAGTCCTCTTTGGTGGCGTAGGCGTCGGCGGGGATGTAGGCGGTCACATTGGTGGCCGTGCCGATCGCGGTGACGATGTCGATGGTTTTCTCGACGATGGTGGCGCCGCCGGAGGGCGGGATCCACTCGGCCAGATCGCCGCAGTTGCCGTAGCAGTACAGCACCTCGCCGACCTCGGGATCGGGATCTTCGGCATAAAGGCCGAGCTCGCGGTAGTAAAGCCCTCGGTCTCGTCGCCGTTGGTGAAGATGCCGCCGACGACCACGGTGCCGTCACCGTTGATCTTCAGCTTCGTGATGTCGACGGTCGCCTTCGGGCTGACCACGCCGGTGAGGGTGCGGGGCGTCTGGCCCTCCTCGAGGTAGCCATCGCCGAGGACGATCTTGGTGTAGTTGATCTTCTGGCCGGCCACGCCCTTCGCCAGAACGATCAGGCCAGCGGTGGTGATGTCGTTGTTGATAAATGCAGCCATGTCTATCTCCTTTCCTTAGTCTGAGATGACCGCCGCGTCGGTGCCGATGCTGACGGTCTCGCGGTTGTTGTCGTGGACGACGGCCGCGTGGTAGATGTGGATCTCGTCGCTGCCCATGACGTGCACCTCTTGGGTGTGATCCCTGACGGCCATGCCGGAATAGAGGAACATTTCGCCGGTCAGGCAGATCAGGATCGCGTCGAGCCACGAGCTGCGGCGCTTGACCGTCCGCAGCAGCTTCAGGAACAGGTCGAGGTTGCTGTTGACGAGGCTCGGGTTGTCGCTCAGCACCTTGAAGTGATGCGGCTGCCCGCCGTACTGATACCACTCCCTGACCTCGCCGGTGCCGAAGTAGTCGGCCACGATCTGCTCCACGGCGTAGGGGGTGCCGAGTTTTGCGTAGACGCGGTCGCTGTTGCGGATGACGGCCCGCTTGGCTGCGATGGGCGCGGTGCTGTCATACCACTGGATGTTCAGCTCCCACGCCATTTCGTCGAGCTCTGCGTCGCTGAGCTGGTCGATCTTGTCCCACCTGCTCAGGAGCTTCAGGCGTGCATAGGCGTCGCGGCTGATGATGTCGCAGCCGGTGGCGAGGCCCTTGTCGCCGCCGTCCTCCTGCATCCACGCAGGCAGCAGCTTGACCATCTCGGTCTCATTGAGCCGCATTTACCACCTCGCTCTCGACCTTGTGGCTGACAGTCAGGTGGCCGCTGAACTTGGCGACTTGCGTGTCGTCGAGGGCCTTGTAGGTCGGCTTGACGACGTCCACGCGGAAGGCGCCGGTCAGGTTCTCGCCCCACGAAGGCGAGAGGATCCGCTTGCGGAGCTGGTCGGGGTTGATGTCCCGGCCGAGGGCTGCGACTTGCCACTCGTTGTAGCGGTCGATCGCGCCGCCTGTGCCTTCGACGTTGGCGATCACCTCTGCCTCGCTCTCCGGCGTGGTGTAGTACACGATCTCGATGTCGTAGGTCTCGACCTCCGGGGGCACGGCGCTCACTTTGTCAGTGAGTGGCCGGATGTCCTTGGCGTTGACCACGTCCAGCACCTTCGCCAGCATGGCAGCGTCGGGGATCCCGCCGCCTTCCAGCAGGGGCACGATCTTGACGCAGCCCTCCAGCGTGCGGGTGATGATGATGTCGATGCTCTCGGCGGCCGCGAGACTGCCCTTGTGCCGGCTGCGTAGCCGTTGAACTTCGTGCCGTTGCTCACGGCCGAGGTCGGCACCTCCACAGAGTAGGCGCCAGCTTGCAGCACAGCGATCTCGTCGGTTGCAAAATAGTTTTCGCTGTCCGGCGTCACCTTCGTCCACTTCGGAATGATGATGTTTTTCTCCTGCGGCGTGGAGACGGAGAAGCGCATGGTCGTCTTGGCCGGTGTGCCTTCCAGTCGTTTCACGTCCTGTCGCTCGCCGATGGCGTCCAGCACCTCGCCCCTCGCATAGCGGAGGAGCGTCTGCCGGCCGACGTCGTTGAGGCTGTTGTAGAGGGCAACGAACACGGGCACGAGAGCCTCGCCGAAGATCCGGCGCTCGTCGCCCGGGTAGAGCGGCTCGCCGGCGCCCTTTTCGAGCTCGGTGATGATGGTCTTGTATAGGGTGCTCGCGTCTGTCGTGGTGAGTTTGATGTCCTCGCCGTAGGTGTTTGTCGCGTCGCTCACGCTGTTCACCTCCTTCATGTGATGTTGTCGATGCTGGCCCGCAGCTCGAAGTCGCCGGCCTGAGCGGTCAGAGCCTTCAGGTCGGAGTCACTGAGCTGCACGCGGGGCTCGTAGGTTTCCACGAGGAACTCCACGTCGGCGGCCAGATCGGTCGCAGCGGTTTCGCTCGGCTTGTCGATCAGCGTGCGGTCGATCCCTTTGATGCGCTCATAGGGCACCTCCCCGCGGATGGTCTTGAGGAGGTTCTGCACACAGATCTCGGGCGCTCCGTTGCCGGATGCTTTCATGGGATCACCTCGCTTTACTTGAGCTGTGCGTTGTTGGGTTTCTTCGCAGCTTTGTCGCTGCTGGATGCTCCGACGGTGACGGCGCTCAGACGCCGGCCGACGCCGCCAGAGGACGAGACGCCGGCCGCGGACGAGCTCTTGCTCGAGCCGCCTGCGCCGGCCTTCTTGCTGCTGGCCTCCTCGGCGTATTCCGTCAGGTTGATCGTGATCTTGCCCTTCAGGATCCGGCCGAGGTTGTCGAGTGTGGTGTCTGAGAGGCTGACGCCGGTGAGCTGAAGATTGGCCGGGCCGAAGCGCCGGCCGGCCAGATAGAAGGGGGCGTACTGCCCGACCAGCGACGTCCACGACTCGAACTCTCCCCGGGCGTCGCCGCCCACGGCAGACGCCAGATCGAAGTCGAAGCTCATGCTTTGCAGCTTGAGCGCCTTGGTCTTGGTGGCCGGGGATCCGGCCTTGTCGTCGCTGTTTTCTGTGTCGAGCTCGACGCTGGAGGAGACGCCATTCAGGGCGGCGATCCTCTGGCTGGAGACGCCCCACGTCTTGCCGTTCCATGATGCCATGACGGCCATGTCTATCCCTCCTTACTGCGGGCCAGAAGTGCCGCCTCCCATGCTGTCGGTGTGGGTGTGGCCGGTCAGGCTGATGCCCGTGGCGGTCACGTCTGCCGACGGGACGCTGATGCCCTTGTCCTGCATCGTGAGCGCGCCCTTCTTGACGGTGATGTCGCCCGGGACGATACCGTCCCACTCTCCGTCCATGCGGGAGAGGATGATGCCGGTGCCGTCCTCGAACATAGCATAGGCGACTTCTGTGCCGGGGGTCAGGTTTCCCATCTCCCCGCGCAGATACCACGGGATCGTCAGCGGTCGCGTGACCATGCTGTCGGCGGTGCTCGGGAGCACTCTGGCCGTAGTTTTGTCGCCGTTCCTGTCGGTCTTTCCCTCCACGCTGGAGATCTTGCCCTTCTGGATCATTTGGTTGTTGCTGTTCATCAATATCCCTCCAGTGGCTTGCGGAGGTATAGCTTGCTCCGCGTCTTGACGTAGTCGTGCCGGATCCGGCTGATGAAGGCCGTGCCGTCCCACGACTTAACGCCTTCGGTCGCCAGCGTGACCACAGAGCCCGCCGCATAGTCTCGCAGCAGCGAGCCCGTCCAGAGGGTGCCGACGGTCGCGTTTTTGTTGGCGTCCCGGAGGAGGCCCTTGGCGAAGCGGTCGGCCTCGCTCTGGTCAGTCATGCGGAAGGGTAGGATCCGGCGCAGCACCTTGTCGCCGCCGTTCGGGGCTGCGAAGGTGCCGGTCAGGCCGCCGTTGACGGCTTCGGCCGAGCCGTAGGCGTTGGCGCCCTCGTCGCGGTACTCGAAGTCATTGGCCGGGGTGATGGTGATGGTGTCGACGGGCTGCTGGCTTTCCATGTACGCCTCGTCGTAGACGACCAGCTTGCCGTCATACACCAGAAACGCCGCGCCCTCGAGGGTGCAGCGGTTTTGAAAAAATGCGAAGTCTGCGAGGTTGTTCTGCTCGACGTAGTCGTAGGTCTGGTCGGTGATTCCGTAGGTCTCGAGCGTCAGGCCGTGGCGGCCGGCGATCTCCTGAGCCAGTTGCAGGAACTTGACCTTTTCCCACGATTTGCTCCGCTTATCCTTCGCAGACTGCGGGACGGAATAGGCCCGCAGGGTGATGATGCCGGACTCGGGGACGACGCTCTCGACGAACATTTTGCCCGTCTTGGCGGCGCCGTCCTCGATGGCGATGGTGTCGCCCTTCTTGGGGTTCCACGAGTCCCACAGCTCGCGGGTGTCGTTGAGCTTGAGCAGCAGCTCGTCGCTCTGCTTTTCGGCGTACATATCGTGATAGCAGCGGTGGACGCTGATGTCCGGGTAGATGTCGACGCCTTCGTATAGGATCTTCACGGCGTCACCTCCTCCACGGCGGCAGGGTCTCCGGCGTCTCCACGGTCTCAACGATCGGGATCCGCACAGCCTCGCCGCCCTCGAAGATCAGCACGTCGCTGAGGTCGGGGTTGGCCTCGATGATGGTGCTCGCCATGCGCTCCTCGTTATAGGCGACGAGCGCGATGCTGTCGAAGGTGTCGCCGCCCTGCGCCACATAATCAATAAAGCCGACTGTCTGCTGTGACATAGGCGCCGCCCTCCCTTCTGCTGAGTGCCTCGAGGATGAAGTCGATGAACTCCGGCTCGAGGTCGCGGAGCTTTCGGATCAGGGCGTCCTCGTCGGTGTCGCCCTCGACCTTGATCTGAGGTGAGAAGGACAGGCCGCTCAGGTCATAGACCACAGCCGTGCCCGATCCGCTGCTGATGGGCTCGTAGTCTGCCTCGCTGGATGCGCCCAGCATCCGGCCAGCCTCGGCCCAGTAGGACAGGTTTTGCGAGCGGTACGCAGGGTTGAAGCTGATGACCGCCTCGGTCGGATAGCGCGGATCCTCGCCCGCGATGGACGGGCCACTCGTGAAGCCGCCGGTCGCATAGCCGGAGACGTTGGCGCTGCCGCCGCCTCCGCCTCCAAACAGGCCCGCGATCTTGCTGATGACGCCGGAGCCGAAGCTGACAATCTTCGATACCCAGCCGACGATCGTGCCGAGCACGCTTGCGATGGGCTCCAGAATAGCCAGCAGGGGCGAGAGGAGCGGCATGATCGCATTGAGCAGGCTCACGACCGGGGGCAGCAGGGCCTCGATCAGTTGCATCAGCGGAGGCAGCAGCGGCATGATGACGCTGTTGACGATTTGCAGGGCTACCTCCAGCAGCGGGGTGATGACCGGCAGCAGCGCGGCGATCAGGTTCGCCAGCACAGGCAGCACGGTCGAGATGATCTGCGTCAGCATCGGGAGCACGGTGGCAAGGATGCTGGCGATCGGCGGTAGAATAGCCTGAACGATCTGCATGAGCGGCGGGAGTAGCTGCTGTGCGAGGTCGAGCAGAGGCGGCAGGAACGAGCCCACGAGCTGAGCCAGTAGTGGCAGGATGCCCGCAGCCAGCTCCGTGACCATCGGCATGACCTTCTTCAGGGTGTCGCCCATGCCGACGAGGAAGTCCTGCACAAACGGCATACAAGCGTTGAGCGTGTCGGTGATGACCGGGCTGATTTCCTCGAAGGTGTCGGTCAGGATTGGGGCCAGCGATGTCAGCGTGTTGGCGATCATCGACGCCATAGGCAGCAGGGCCACTTCGGCCGACCTCTTGACCGCCTCGAAGGCAGAGCCGAGGTCGTTGTACTTGACGTCGTTGATCTGCTGGAGCGCGGCGGCGCCGTCATAGGCTGCGGTCTCGATGTCACCGAGCACGGGCAGGATGCCCGCCTCCAGATCCTCGAACTGCGAGCCAAACAGTGCGACGCCGATCTCGTTGCGCTTGAGAGGATCCTCGAGCTTGTTCAGAGCCTCGACGGTGTCGAAAAATGCAGCCTGCGCGGTCTCGCCGCCGGCTGCAAAGGCCGCGAACATTTTGTCGGAGTTGAGGCCGAGGCCCTTGAAGGCTTCGGCGCTGCTGTCGCTGCCGTCTTTCGCTCTGATGTTGAACTCCTTGACGGCGTCGGCCACTTTGTCGATGCTGAACAGGCCGGCGTCAGCGCCTTCCACGAGGGAGCCCATGAACTGGTCGGCGCTCAGGCCGAGGGCCGCAAACTGCGCCGAGTATTCGTTCAGGGTGTCGAGCAGGTCGCCGTTTTTGTCTGCGCCGTTCTGTGCGCCGGTGGCGATTAGGCCGTAGGCTTCTTCGGCGCTGATGTTGAAGTTTTTCATCAGAGCCGAGGCGGCTCTGGCGCTTTCACTGATGTCGTAGTCGAAGGTGTCACGCAGCACGAAGCCGGCCGCGGTGGCCTGCTCCAGCGCTTCGCCGGCCAGATCGCTCGCTTTCTGCGTAGCGGCCAGCCCTTCGGCCACGTCGTTGAAGTCCTCGCCGAGGTTCTGCGCGTAGATGTTTTTTACACTCTCGCCCAGCGCGTCCAGCTCGTCGCCGGTGGCGCCAGTAGATGCAGAGAGCTGGTTCATGGCTTTGTTGTAGTCGTCGCCCAGCTCTGCCAGATACTTCCCGGCCTCGACGACCGCCTTGCCCGTCGCCACAGCGATGCCGCCCACGGCAGCACCGACGGCAACGGCCTTCCAGTTTACTTTGTCGAGGTGTCCCGCGACGTTGTCCATCGCCTTCCCGAGGGAGGGGTCGATGGTGCCGGCGAAGCTGACGACGGCCTGCATGATCTTGTTTTTGCCTGCCATCAGTGTCACCTCCTTCTGTATTTCCTGAAGTTATTCCGGGGCATTGAGGCGGCCTTGTCGCGTTGCCGCTTGGCCTCCTCGGCTGCCTCGTAGTATTCCATCAGGAAGTCGGTCAGGCGTTCCCGTCGGAGCTCGCCGACTGAGGTGTGGAAGGCTCGAGAGTAGTCTCGGACGAGCTCTCCGAGCCGCTTTCCTCGAATTGTGCCGCCGACCTCGCCGTAGTAAAATTTCGGCCGATCCTCATAAGCTCCATGACGTCGGGGCCGCTGATGCGCTCGAGGTCGCTGACGTCGATGTCGCTGTTGACGGCGACGATCGCCATCATGGCGAGATAGGCGTGCAGGGAGTAGTCGAGCTCGCAGGCGCCGGCGCTGCCGCCGCCCTTGTTGGAGGTCGCGCGGAGCTTGCGGGCCTCAGCATCGGCAAACATTCCCACGGTGATCGCGTCGGTGTCATAGGTCAGAGTCTTGACCTTTTTGCCGTTGATGGTGATGGGGTTCTGAAGTGTCAGCTTTTCCATGTGTGTCTCCTTTCGATAAATAGAGGGCGCCGCCCCGGAGGCGACGCCCTTCTTGTTACAGGACGCTGCGGATGTCCTTGGCGTAGTCGACGCCGCCGACGCGCATGATGGTGTTGAGCTGGTCGATCAGCCAGTATTCGTTGCCAGCGACGAAAAGCTGGTAGCGGCTGACGGCCAGCGCGATCTCGTTCTCGCTGGCGTTGCCGGGATCCACGTTCAGGCCGGGGATGCCCTTGGAGACGCAGCGGAGGAACGCCTTGCAGCCTTCGGTCTTGGTAGAGCCGTCGGAGAGCTTGACGTCCTGCGCCCAGCGGATCTCGATGGTCTTGCTCGTCAGCTTGACGAGGCTGCGCAGGCCGAGGTCAATGCCGATCTTGGTGATGGACGCCTCCATCGCCTCGATCTGGCCGGGCAGCGGCGCCGTGTAGGTTCCCATCGCCTTGAAGTCAGCCGTCACAAGGTTGACGGGAGGCAGGGCGATGGTCACGTCCTTGGCGGCGAGAACGCCGTCCACATAGACGGTATCGGCGAGGATGGGGCCCTTCAGGTCGAGCCACAGGTTTGCCATTACTCGTCACCTCCTTCGTAGTAGACGGAGAAGCCCGCGTCGGTGTAGGCGACGTAGACGCTCGCAGACTTGAGGGGCGGGGTCGGGGTGACGGCGATGTCCCAGCGGAAGTCGCCATTCATCACGTCGGTGGTGCTGTTCTCGCTCTCGAGGAACAGGATCACAGGGGATCCGAGCAGCGCGCCCATGCTGACATAACCGTCGAGCTTCTCCTGCTCGCGGTTGATGATGCGATCCTTCAGTGCGCGGGTCATGGGCTCGTCGATCTCCGGGCTCCACTCGCGCTGGAAGTCGTTGGTGATGTGCATGAGCATCCGCATGGAGACGTCGAAGATCGCGCGAGGATCCACGTCTGCGCCGTAGGTGTAGGCAGCCGTATGGTCGCCCCACAGTACCCATTCGCCGCCCCATGCCACGGCGGTGCTGATGCCGTTCTGCGTCAGCTCCTTGCCGCTCTGCTGGTCGAAGCCGCGGTTTTTCGCGTTGGCGCCGAAATACTGCTTGATGACGGGAATCGCCTTGTTGCCGCAGGTCTCCATCGGGACGCTGTTGTGGCTGAAGTCGGCGCGCATGAGCTCGACCACGGCCAGCGTGCTCAGGTGAAACACGTTGCCGAGGTTGTCCACAGCCTGCGGCCAGTAGACCTTAGAACGCTCGCCGGTGAAGGCGTTGGCCTTCTTCCATGCGATCGCCTTGGTGATCGTGTCGACCGCCTGCGCGGTGCTGTCCACGAGGGGCAGGTCGGCCACGACGAAGGCGTCCCAGTGTCCGTTGATCTTCTTGCAGGCCGTCAGCATGGCGTTGTAGACGGCAGGGCTGTGACTCCAGCCGGGGGCCGCGATCAGATTGCAGACCGCGAACTGCTCGGGATAGAGCAGCGCGATCGCGCTCAGGCCGCTGTACTCGCCGGAGGAGGTGACGCCGCCGATGATGTCGCTGTCTGCGATCTCAGAGTCGTCCACCTCGCTGAAGCTGGCCGTCAGGCTGCCGGTGAGCTGCGCGTCGTCCTTCAGGCTGGTGATGATGACCGTGCCCTTGGTGAAGTTATAGTCCACAGCGTAGTCGGTGCCCTCGACGTAGTTGCCGCTGTCATTCTTTGCGATGGTCAGGGTGTCGAGGATGATCTTGTCGCTGGCGAACTCGGCGCGGCCGCCGGTGAAGGTGAGGGGCCTTGGTGGTGGCCGCCTCCTTGCGGTGCTTTCCCTCAGAGGGGTCGAGCACGTTGATGACGTAGATCGGGCCGATGTTCCCGAGGGTGTTGTTGAAATGTGCGTACATAACCTCGCACAGGGTAAAGGTGCCCCAGTCGGCCGCGTAGCCGAGCTTCTTCTGCGCGTCGACCAGACTGGTGATCTTAATCGGCGCGTTGATGACGCCGGCCTTGCCGAAGCCGCGCACGAGGTTGACGGGTGCCGTGCCGATATAGACCGGCGTGGTGCCCGCCTGCACGGCGCTCTGTGCCACGGTTTCGCCGATGTGGCCGTAGGCGCCGTAGAGGTATTCGTTTGCCATCTGCTTATCCTCCTTTGCATGAAATTAGGGCAGCCGCGGGGCCGCCCTTAAAGCAGGTGTTGGTAGCTTTCCGGGTTGCGGGTCAGCGCCTCCTCGACGGAGAACTCGGCCCACGCAAACCAGTACGGGTAGAAGTCGGGGACGGCGTCTTGCTCCGCGACGGGGCCGAAGGTGATGCCTTCCTCTTTGATGACGCGGAGGTCGCCGAGGTACTCGGCATTTTCGATCCGTCGGAGAGCTGTGTCCACAAAATTCCATGCGTCACGCCAGCCCTCTCCGTTCTTCACGAAGTAGGCCGCCGCGGCCTCGTTGTATTGCTGGACGTAGGAGCCGCTGCCGTCGCCTTTCGGCTTGTAAATGTCGGGCCCGTGATAGCCGGGATCCCACGCTGAGAAGCAGAGCCGGATCTTGATGTCTCGGGCACTCTGGAGCAGGTCGTCGTCGCCCTGAACGATCTGCACGCAAACCGACGGGATCGGCGCGGCGATGTTCGGGGGCGTCCTGTCCTTCGATGGTACGAAAAGCGAGAACGCGGCCGGGTTTACCAGCTTGTATGGGTAGGAGGCGTCCGTTGCGTTGTCGTCGGGGAGCTTCAGCTTGACCAGAGGGCAGACCTCGGCGGTCAGCCAGTCCCGGACGGTTTCGATGCTGTTGACGATGGACATGGCGGCACCTCCTACATGGTGACGGTCTGGCCGAGGGCCACGGTGGCGATCCCCATGTCCTCGCTCCAGTCGTTGACGATGTACTCGCGGCCGTCGACGTTGAGCCCTTCGCCCGCCGGGCGCCGAGCGGGCAGATCCTCGACCGCCGCGTAAAGCAGCAGAGAGGACTCCGCGACGCTCAGCTCTTGCCCCCCCCTGGCGTTCCTTCAGGGCGTTGTCGTCCAGCACGGCGGCGATGGCTTTGCCTTCGACGGTGTGCTTCTCACCGAACTCGTCGAGATTGAGAAACGTGCGCCGACGGTCAGCCTCGACCATCGCCTTGAAGCTGAAGGCCATCAGACTGGATCGGCGGCGCCGATCTGAGGGGGCTCCTCGTCGTCGGCACCGTCATCAGGCTGCTCGGCCTTGGTGGCCTCGATGGCAGCGATGACGTCGGCCTTCTTGCGCATAGCAGAGGCGTCCACGCCATAGCGCGTGGCCACTTCCTTCAGCTCGTCGAGCTTCATGTCCTCGTTGTACTCAGGGGCCTCGTCGGCCGCGGTGTTGGTGCTGGCAGGCTCGTCGGCGTCGTCGCCGGGAGCGGGTGCGGGCTGCTCGGCAGGCTCGCCCAGCTCGCCGATGTACTTGGCGACGCCTTCCTTCACCAGACGGGCCTCCAGCTCGTCGTCGAACTTCTGAGGGCCATCTGCTTCAGTGATGGGGATCACCTTGCGGCCGTTATAGTAGCCGAAGGTGCCCTTGATGATCTGGATCATGCTCTGCTCCTTTCTGCTGCGCTCAGTCCGTCAGGACGTCCGCAACGATGAACGGGTTCTTGTTGTTGGGGATCATCAGCGGGCGGCTGGAGATGGTCAGCGTGCGGCTGTTGCCTTCGGCGCTGCTCACATACTTCGGCACGCGGCGGCCGGCGTAGGTGTGGAACTCGCCGTCGCTCTGCTCGACCTGAGAGACGGCGCCGTAGGCGGTTCGGCCAGCGCCGGGAGCGGTGAGGACGCACTTGCCGGACGGGATGTAGAGCTTGTCCTTGCCCTCGTCGTCGGTGTAGGTCAGGTCGTAGGAGATGACGCTGATGATGCGGCCGAGGACGTTCAGGCGGGCCACGATGGCGGCGCCGTCAGGCAGCAGCTCAGGCTCCACGTTGCCGATCTCGATGCGGCGGTTGTCGAGGAGCTTCTGCACGGCTGCGTCGTTGATGATGGTGTCAGCCACGTCCGGGGAGCAGACCAGATCAGAAGCGCGGAGGCCGCGCTTGGTCAGCATACGGATCATGGCCTCCAGATCCTTCAGGATCTTGCCGCCGGTGGCGTCCCACTTGGCCGTCGGGGTGTAGGTCGCGGGGTTGCTGGCCTCGCCTTGTCGACGTCGTCGGCGATGTGCTTCATCACGCAGCCATTGGTCAGCATGGTCTCGGCGGCCATCGCTTCTTCGCGGTTGGTGATGAGTCTTCAGCGTCGCGCAGGATGAGGGTCTGCTGGCGCTGCTCAGGGGTGAGCTGAGAGTAGAGAGCGCCGAAGCCACGCTTGCGCAGCTCGTCGAGGGTCAGGACGCGACGGGGAGCCACGAAGGGCGGGGTGTAGCGTTCCATATTGTAGCCGGCGCGCAGGACGGTGACGCCGCCCTTGCGAGGGGCCACGAAGGGCGCAAGCTTCTTGCTGCCGTCACGGAACTCGACGAGCACGTCGTCGGTGGCGAAGATGTCGCTCGCGTCGTTGGTGGGGAAGTAGCGGTCACGCAGGAAGGTCGCAGCAGGGGTGAGCTGCTGCACAGCCATGAGCAGCGTGTGGGTGTCGTAGAAGTTAAAAAGGCATTTTGTTGTCCTCCTTCTCTTAGTATTCGATGGCGTCGGAGAGCAGGATGCCGGCCTTGCGCAGCTCCTCCTCGTCGGTCGCCTTCAGGGTGTAGCCGCTTGCGACGGCCAGCTTGTTGCGGGCGAAGTGGCCGGTGCGGTAGGCCAGCACGGTCACGTCCGCGGTGGTGCCGACTTCCACGTCCTCGGCGAGGATGCAGTTGGCGGTCAGGGTTTCGTTGGTGGTCGCGGTGGAGCCGAGGATCACCAGCTTGCCGTCGCCGGCGGTGCCGGCAGACAGGGCCAGCACGGTGCCGCGCTTATAGGTGGCCGCGGCGGTGGCCTCCTTGCGGATGGTCACGGTGAACACGTCAGCGACGGGCTCGTTGGCAACGATCAGGCCGTCATAGCCGACGCTGCCGAGGTTTTCGTCCAGTCTCTTGCTCATTACTTCTTACCTCCGTTCTGAGACTTGGTGGAGTTGTAGAGGCCGACGATGGCGTCCACCTTTGCCTTGTTGTCGTTTTCGCTGCCTTCCTCGCCGCCGTTAGGGGCAGCGCCGACGCCGGCAGCGCCGGACTCGTCGTTGTCAGCCTTGGCGTCCTTCAGGTGCTTGGCACCGAGGGCCGCCTGCTTCTGCATAGCCTTGAGCGCGAGCTGCTCAGCGGTGCAGGGGGTCTCGCCGTACTTGGCGTCCCCTGACGAGCTGCGCGTCGCCCACACTTGCGGCGATGCTGTCGATGGCCTCGATGCGGGCGCGTTCCTGCGTTCTGGCAGTTTCGGCCGCCTGCTGCTCGATCTGAGCCACGACGTCGGGGTGCTGTGCTCTCATTTCTTCGAGGGTCATGGTCTTGTTGTCCTCCTTCTTGGGGCCGTCGTTCTTGGCGGCCGCGTGTTTATTTCCAGCCGCAGGGGCGGCGTGGATGCTGTTGTCGATGGGGATCGTCCCGGGATGTGTCTGAAGCCCTTGACGTCGTGCCGGATGCCGGCGACGAGGAGCACCTTCTTGTCGGCGCTCAGGGTGACGTCGGGGCCTTCGTCTGTGAGCAGGGTGTCGGCAAAGCCGTTGTCGATAGCCTCCTGTCCGACCATCCACGTCTCGCGGGTCATCATGCTGCGGAGCTGGTCGACCTCGAGGCCGGTCTTGGCGTGGTAGATCTCCGCGATGGCCCGCTCACTCGCGTCGAAGTCCTTCTGGAGCTTCTTCAGGTCTGCGAGGGTGTAGTAGTCGTAGAGCAGCCCGGCGACGCCGTGGATCATCACCATGCTGCCGGGATAGACCTGCACCTCGTCGCCTGCGCAGGCGATGACGCTGGCCGCGCTGGCCGCGATGCCCTCCACGACGACGACCTTGTGGCCGGTCAGGCCCTTGATGGCGTTGTGGATGGCGATGCCGGTGTAGAGGTCGCCGCCGCAGCTATTGATCTTGATGGTGATGTTGCTCTTGCCCTTGACGGCCGCGAGATCCTCCATGAAGCTCTCGGGCGCGATGTAGAGGCCGGGCTCGGGCTCGCCCGTCCACCAGTCCACAGGCTGACGGCTCACGACGTCGCCGTAGAGGGTGATCTCGCCCTCGTCGTCGCCGATGCTGGCGACGTTCCAGAACTTGATCGGCGTGCCCGCAGTCTGAGGCCCGGCGCAGAGCCAGGAGTGTTATGCGTTCTCATGCTTGTCTCCTTCCTTGATGCTTTTGATGGCCTCGGCGACGATCGCCTCCCGCAGAGCTGCGGAGATCGTGCCGCTGGCCGCTGTGCTCTGGTCGACCTGCCCCTGAGCTGCGCGCAGCTTCTCGTTTTCTCGAGCGAGCTGGTCGACGTTGGCGTCCCACTGGCCGCCGTTGAGTCGGATGGTCGCCTGCTCTCTGGTCGTGATGCCTTCGCCGATGGCGAGGATCTCGGCCGTGATCTCCTTCGTCGGGTCGAGCTGTCCCTGAGAGGGGCCGATCCACTCGGCGCCGAGGTATGCGGCGCGGATCGCCGGGTCTGCGAAGAAACCTGGGGCGCTGATGCGACGACCGCCGCCGGTCAGCATCGACAAACCACTCGCCTCATGGGAACGCCTTCCACGTATCAGGGCGGCGCGGGCTGGCGCTGTACGAGCTGTTGAAGCTCTTGAGCAGCAGGTCGGCCGGGAAGCTGGCGCGCAGGAAGGTGTTGAAGCCGCGGTCGGGTTGTCGCCGGCTCCCCAGCGGGCTCGATCTCCATGACGTGCAGGATGTTCGGCAGTCCAGTCCGCTCGCCGTATGCCTGAACGCGGGCCCACGTTGTCGTCGTGCTGCCGAGCTCGAAGGGGTAGGTGCTGCGGATGTGGTACGCCTCGATCTGGCCGTCGCTGTTCACCTCGACGCCGTCGTAGATGGTGTTGCCGTTGGCCGCCTTGCCGGTGGTCAGCAGCATCGGGGTGATGATGCCGGAGGTCGTCGGTGTGGCGACTCGGTCGGCCTCGATCAGGTGAAGGCGCAGCGAGTAGGGCGTGAGCGGCGTCGGCTCGTACTGCTTCACGACGGCGAACACGTCGCCGCTGACCAGCCACGAGGAGAGTGCGAGCTGCTGCATGGCTGCGAAGTTGTTGACGCCGGTGGCGTCGCACGCCCTTTTGTTCTCAGACCAGAGGGCGAACTCCCGCTCGGCCTGAGCCTGCCATGCGTCCGCGGCCTCTTGCGTCATGCCGAGCGCCTCGCGGTCGATCCGGCTCTTGAGCTGGAGGCCGATGCCGACGACGTTGGTGCGGTTGGTGCGGATGGCAGAGGTGGCGATTGGGGCCGCCATGTAAAGCATCCGGGCACGCTGCCGCAGGGTGTAGTTGTTGGCGTCGATGTCCTCCTTCGGGCTGCCGCTCATAGCTCTGAAGCCCTTGGTCGCCTTCTTGTGCCAGCTTGCGCCGGCGTCGCCGTAGCCCTTATTCACGGGGCGCGGCTGCTGCCGCCTGTTCTGTGGGCGGTTTCTGCTTTTTCTTTTGCTGATGGTGCTCACCTCCTTCATGGTGAAGATGGCCGGGCCGGGAGAAAAGGAGCGAAAACTCCCGGCGTCGGCCTATGAAAAAAAAGCCCCTTTCGGGGCTTCTTTCACCAGTCTCGGGGCACTACTCCCACAGCTTTTCGCGGCTTCTCGCCGTTCAGTGCGGCCTCGAGGGCTTCGATGTCTGCCTCGAGTTGTTTAATGGCGGCCCGGATGGATCCGAGGTCGGTGTTGTAGCGGGCCAGATTGCGCGAGCCGATGCCGTAGCTCTGGACGCCTCCGTCCAGCATCTCGGCCTCTCGCTTCAGGTAGAGCTCCAGCCGGTTCCTCTTGATGGAGAGCTGGTACTCGATTTGTTCGCGGGTCTTTCTCATTGTGGTGTGTCCTCTCGCTCCAGCCTTCCCGATCCCTTACTCGCCGGGC
>VOFB01000618.1_pt1 | contig 16001 bp, 33 predicted proteins | sample 5384141 | NCBI WGS metagenome assembly VOFB01 (sample SAMN12384721, study PRJNA508395) | human gut metagenome | isolation source: healthy gut A | host: Homo sapiens | reverse complement strand
AAATACAATCTTCCGTAATAGAAGATGTGTCTACACCAGCCTGCTTTAAAATATTTGAAATCTGCGAATTTACCAATGCTCTTTCAAATTGGATTTTATCCGAATCTACACTGTCGCCGTCCACTTCAATTCCCCTGAACAAAGAATCCTGATAATTTACACCATTTATTTTTCCTGTCCGGCACATCTGCATCTCATAATTATATGCAATCCTACGTTCTGTATCAGTCAAATTAGTCTCGTAATACTCTGAACTCTTATCAAAATACTTGGAATGAATATAATTTTCAGGGTTAGAATGTGTTTTTGCTTCTGCGGCAAGCTTAGAATACTTTTCCGTTAATGCCGCCCTAAATGCTTTACCTGTACTCATATATTCACTTGTTTTCGCATTAATCTGTGCTCCTGCATTCTCAATGAGCTCTTGATTCGTTTTTTTTGCTGAAGCTATATAGGACTTTAAGTCAATGCTACTGTCAATACTTGTATTATGTGTTCTTCCACTTGTACTTTTTGTCAGTTTTTCCTTTCCCGATGCACTTATCGTTAAGGTATCTCTTGTGCCTCTACAACCCTCTGACTGATTTTCCGAACAGCCTTCAAACGCACTTTGTTCTCCAGAAATGGAAGTTGCTTTCAAATCTAATTTGAATAAATTTTCACATTTATATTCTGCTGGTATCTCTTTATTTCTCCATTAATAGATGAAAAATGCATTGTATGAAAATCCGATACCTTATTACGAGCAGTCTCAACTAACTTTCTTGCTGAATCACTGATTTTCACATCATCCTCCGAAATAATATTCTGAGGAACAGTTGTTTTCTTCTCGACCTTATTTTTTATCATCTCTGGATTATTAATATACCTATTTCCTTGAACTTTCATAGCAACCTCCTTAAGTTAGTCCACACTTTCTATACTTCTTTATCTATCTTGCTCGATGTCAAAGAACCTGCATCTATTTTCAGGTAATCTACATCACTGTCATTGCTCAATGAACCAATAAAACGATTTATATCTACTGACTTTCTGCCACTCTACTCTCTGGTGATGCCATCCAATGCACCAATTTGATATTTTCCTTTTATCGAATCCTCTTATGCCTTAATATCAAAACTTGATCTATCAGGTGCAGAAATACTCACAGATTCTGCTACAAGGCTCTGTGTCATACTTTTTACATCATTACCAGTTACGGATAAGGTATAATCACCCGTTTCTTTTCCTTCTGCCGATTTTTCTGCACGTTGCTTTGCAGCTTTTTCTTCCTCTGCTTTTTTAGCAGCTCTTTTTTCTTTTACCTTTTCCTCTTTTTCTCTGTTCTCTTTTACCTTTCGTTCAGCATTCTCTTTCGCTATTTTCCCATCTGGATCATTTGTACCAGATGCTGTCTCTATAATATTTCCGTTTGCATCAATCATATAACTCTGATTTGTCACAGTGCCCAAACATCCATTAATCGTATCTTTTGTACAATCCGGAATGGCTGCTAAGTTTTCCTCCAAATACTTTGCTTTTTCCGGATCATTCATGCACTTTTGTAAAATGCACTTGAAACAGATACCGTTGTCGGAATACCCTGCATTGAAGTCAGCCCTATATTCATATAATGGTATTTTCCTTGCAAGTATTTTGAATAATCATTTACATTACTATACCCTGTCTTAATCTGCTCTGTTTTTGTCACACCGGGACGTGATGTTTTTAATTCAACTGTACTTGTTGTCACGTTGCCGTCTTTTGTATTTGTACTATCCTTTTCACTATCTGTTTTTTTTTTACAGTATTCTTATAATTTGAAGCATAATACGATGTGTAACTGCTGTTATTGATACCCGTAATTGCCATAATCCTACCTCCCTGTTATTGAAACTTAAAATAATTTTCATTGTCACTGTATGACATTCCATCAGCTCCTATGGATATAATTCCCTGATCTGTCCGTTTTGCCATTCCTCTAATCTCTAAATCAGCCCAGATAAAACCTTCTTCCCGACTCTCAATTAAATTAGGTATTTGTCAAAATACATCTCCGCTAATTCTTCATACCTCTTCCGATCCGCTTCATTTTGCAGAAGAACCTTGCCACCTCTGCCTTCTTCACCGTCTTTTACTAAATACTGGATGCCGGTACCTGAATGTGTATTTAATGTAAATCCCTGCACCAGGGCATCGTAACTCATCGTTCCATGCTCAGAAATCAAAACTGCTTTCCTGTTGTTTCATCCTGTCTTATTTTTATATCAGAATAGGAAAATGCCCCCAAACGCTCCCCGTCTTTATTGTATATATCAAAACATTCAGCTTCATTATCGGGTACGATTCTATAATTTTCGGATTCGTACTCTGAATATTCCTGTTTCAAAGTATTTATCGTTTTTCCTGACAGTGCCAGATAAGAATCCATCACTGTACTTTTCTTAGCACGATTGATATCCGCTCTACTGCTAATATCCTCCTTATCCACCGTCTGAGCCAAAGTGTCAGCCCACTTATTCTGGTTTCGATTTGGTTTTAGGTTGTTATAACCTGTTGAATAACGGCTCTCCGCTCCTATACTTCCAATCATTTTTAAATTCCTCCCGGCATTTTATCTCTTATTTTAGATGCCAGTACGGTATAAAATTCTTTTTCCTGTTGCAGATATGCTGCCCTTTCATCTGTAACTGCTGCCAGCGGATTTTCTATTCTCTCCAATATTTTGTTGATAGCTGCCAAACAGCTTTCTTTCGTTTCTCCAAAAATATTGTCATCACCACCTGTCAGAAAATCCTGCTCTACCGATAGCTGCGTTAATATACTGGTTACATCCGTCTGAAATGGATTAAAACCAGTTTCTTCCAATGTTTCCTGCCATGCTGCCTTGACACTCTGCGGCACTGTCTGAAGGTAATAACCACTCATATAAGCAATCTGCTTTTTGGTTTTTTCGTCTGCAAACTGATAGGTTCTGTTATTCGCTTTTAACTGTTCATATGCCGCCTGCGCCTCACTATTCGCTTCTGACTCATACCAGCCATCTTTATTTTTGCTATATTTCATACCATTGACCGTAAAATCTTTGGAAGTGTCTATACCCAGATAAGACATAACATCCGTAATTCCTTCTGTATACCGGGCATATTCCTCCTTTGAATGTGCTACAGTAGTCATTGTCCCACCTGCATTTCGCAGCATGGATGCCAATGCCTCTGCCATTCTCTGTGCTTTTACATATGATTGTGTATCATACGGATTATCTCCACCAGAAACCTCTACTCCATGCGCCGTAGCCGTAAGCACATGACCTCCATTAACACGGATTCTTTGCCCTTCCGCAATATTAACAGAATTATTCTGTCTGCTAAGTGACGAACTCTTCGCCAATTTTATAGGTGTTTTTAACACTTGAACCAAATCTTCTACCGGATTTAGTAAGTGCTGCGACATCGCCTCATTATAGGTTTCCTTATCTTTAATTGCTGTATTTTTGTAATTAGATGTAAGTCCTCTTGTATTAGGATTAATATAACTTGATATTGACTGCATTGTCTCAATCTCCTTCGTTTTTTCTAAATTCTCTTTCCTTCTATGTCCAAATAGCTAAGCCTTATTTATACTTACTATTTGCACTTGTCAAATCAAGATAAGCATCCATACTTTTCGTCCAAAGCAACGATAAATCAAACCTTCCTAATTTGTTTAAATCTTCTATGCTTTTTTTGAACATTGCGATAAAATCTCTTCTGTCGTTAAGTCCCATATTACCAACTTCAAGCGGCAGAGACGTGAAACCTCCCTGCTTTTCCACTTTGTAATGTGCCTCCAATGCACGCATTTCGACTACTGTAGCATTTGATGGATTAACATCATTGATATAAATTCTTTGCTCAAACTCTTTCCCGTTTTCATCCACACCTTTCGCTAACACCACAGGATTTTCATCCGTCGAATCATCCGCATATTTAAGACAATAAGAAAGACCTGTACCATTACCTCCTGTCCACAACATATTATCTGTTGTAAATATCTGATATACCTTCGGTGTTTCTGCCATATAAAATGTCTTTTCCCCAGATGCAGGAGTTTTCATTTGATTACCTTTTTGTTATGATGAAGATACGGTATTCAGACCAGAACTAATGTTCATATTTTTTTTCCTCCAATCAGCTCAACATTTTCTCTTTTTAATTATTCAAATATACCTGATATGTTAAATTTTAGTATCAAGCGTTGCCTGTGCAGGAGATTTCCCCGACTCTGCCAATTCTCTTGTAACACTATCTAATGCACCATCTTTGATTGGCTTACCAATTTTCCAGTTTTTTGGATCAGCCTTTTTTCTCGGCATCATAAAAATGCCTGTCTGTAAATTCTCTCATATTTTTTCAAGCGTATACCCGGCCAGCTTTTAAGGGTTGATATAATCTCTGGGACTGAACAGAACTGCTGTTCAACTGAGACAACTGAAAACTGCCTATTACATTTTCTCCTGATGTCCCGAATGTTTTTTGAAATAAAAAAGCATAATCTGCTCAGTTTCTCTATTTCCTTTATCGGATAAAATAACCTGTTCTCTTAGCCCCATCTCATCAAACGACCATATTAAATAAAATATATACCACCTGCCATCGGTAGTTTCTCTGGATGAATGACGAAAAAATCAGCGGGCATATTACCCGCTGATTGAATGAATAAAAATGGAATAACATAATTATGAAATTATCTTGCGGTAATACAGATAAGAATAGATTACCGGTAAAATGCAAGGGACGAGAATAAGTACAATAAGTATCCACATATTTTGGAATGGTGCTGTAACAATCATGATAATCCCACCGATCACCATGCATTTTCCTCCAAACCGATGCGTGCGATACCAGTTTTCCGGATCGCCCATCCGAAAATGCCAATCGTATAGTTTGGCTTTCTTTCGGTATAAATTTCCCAAAATCGATAAAAAACTCCGATTCAGGGAATCCCATTCCAACTGAAATCTAAATTATATCCATAGGTATAAAATTTCCGATAACAATGGAATAATCCGCATAAGATAACAAAGTATACTTTTTCACTGATATTTTTTACTTTAGGATCAATATTCATTGCAATCACACTCTGCATGTCCCAATAACATAATGAGCGGAAGTCAAACACAGCGAATGTTTTGGATGCATACCATTTGGTTCATTATTTATTCCCCAATGTGTTTCCCACAATAGCAAGCCGATAAAATCGGAATAATCGTTATAATTGATGTGACAAAATCATTTTTTTTATGTTGTCTGATCATATCTTCTCCTTTTAATTCACTAATCCATAAAATAATCTCCTCAAGATCAGATGCATTGAGCTCATAATGATAAATTTTTTCCTCACGTTCATCACGAATCAGATCTCCCTCCTTCATTTAACATTTAGCTTAATTGTTAAATGTATTATAACACAATCTTTTCATTTTTCAAGAGATTTTCTATCCTATGAATGTTGAATGTCTGTCTGATGATGTCTTTTCTGTGTCTGTATATAATGCTATCCCGCAGTTTCTGTCCCGAAACACTTGTCTATAATATAAACTTTCCTTACTTTATTTTAATTTTATTTAAAAGTCATTCCCGTTTTGCTTTAAGAAAACAATATATCAAGTAAGCGATTGCTAGGATGATATTGATACAAAAAACAACTCCCATATAAACAAGAGGACTTTCAAAAATATAATCCATGTGATTGGTATGATATCCGTTTCCAGAACTAAATCCGGTTATTGAGTCAATATATTGAACAATAATTGAAAGGAACGGAAGTGTACTTAAACCCCATATACTAAAAATTATTGTTTTTATAGCAAAAATTTTCCATGAAAAATCTTTCATTAAAGTCACCTCCCATATTAAACCTGTTATCTTACCTATATCCTTACACTTTCCTATCAAAAGACGTTTTCTCTTCCAAATAGTTTGGCAGTTCTTTCACTTCTGAGCTTTGGGCATTCTTTTTGCGTATGGTATTCATTAAAGTACATTCCGTAAAATTCTCTTTCCTTTTCCCCGCTCAGCCGGAGTTCTTTCGCATCCCCATCCATAACTATCTCCCAGATAGGTCAACACTTTGTTCCTTGATAAGAAATGTCGGCACCATATCCTTCGCCTGTCAGAATCGGACATTCCAGTGTGCCTCCTCCCGCCAGAGCAAACTTCTTTTGCGCAAGGTTGTTATTTTTCCCCTCTGCCCTCTCCAGAAAATCGAGCAATGATAATTCTCCGATTCCTTTGCATTTCGGATTACCATTTTGACTTTTTACCGCATTTTTAGCCTGCTGATATAATGCCTTTCTGTCAGGGGATACATCGGATATGTATTCTGCACATAACCTTGTTCTCTGCCTGTGAATAGATTCTAATTCCGTTTTACTCGTAGTGTTGGCAGCTCTCTGAGCCAGTTCCTTAATCTCAGAGACAAACTCTGCCTGTGACTTATTGCTTTTCCCTGCACTTGGAATCATAGACCAATCAGGTTCTCCACTTCTCAGCGATACACTATATTTTGTAATGGCAGAACTCGTTGCATTTGAAATCAAAATTCCCATAAATTCACCTCATATTTTCTACCTTCTCTGCATATATTTTAACCTCTATATATACTTATCCATTTATCATATTCATTCTTTAAAATTCTCATAACATACTTATTTCCTCTATTTTTTTATCGGATAAAATAACCTGTTCTCCTAGTCCCATATCATCAAACGACCATATTACGCACACAAAAAGACCATCTCTTTACAAGATAACCACAGCCTTAAATTCATTTTCATCGCAGGAAAGCACCATGTCGCCGCCATATTTATCCACAACTGCTTTTACATTTAACAGCCCAATGCCGTGATGATCCCCTTTTTGCTCTTTATCGTGTCATTTTCAATTTCCACCTTTTCTGTCACCGGATTTCTTATCGCAAATATCAGTTTATGATCTTCGCACTCTAATTTCAGATGAATGACCGCTTTTCCAGTATTTTTCAGTACCTTTTCACTCTCCCGGATTGCATTATCTAGTAAATTGGAGAGCAGGATCACAATCTCTTCCTCTTCCAGACAAATCCCCTACTTTCAGGATAACCGCTATGTGTTTCTCCTGCATGCTGCGGTACTTCTGGTTTAAAACAGCATTGACCACCGGATGATTTGTGTTGATTGCCGACATCTCGACAGCTATGCTCTCTGTCAGCTTCTGCGTAAATGAAAGTGCCTCATCTGTGTGTCCATTCTTTATCAATGTCTGGATCGTGGAAAGCTGATTTTTATAATCGTGCATTTTTCTTCGCTGACGCTCATAGATTTCTTCCCGGTCCTGATAATCTGCAATACGATTTTTCTGATTTTGTTCCGTAAGTACCGCAATTTTTATTCTCTCTTCTCCTTTATACAGCATATATTCCCTCTTCACCTGTGCATATCGTGCCTTGGGAACTGGAATCTTTTTTCCCGTGGTAAGTGTCATCACATAACCGCTGATTTTTGTGATGTACCTCATATTTACAAGAAAACTTAGATGTGCCCGCACGAATCCCATATCCTTGAATTCATTTTCCAGTTCATCCAGTTTTTATAAATCTGAAACGTACCTTTTTCAGTATAAAATACATTTTTGTGAAGTTCTGTTTCTATATAAATGATGTCATCTGCATGTTTTTATTAATTTCTGCTATCAAATCATCCATACATTCTTCTATAGTATCTGCAAGGTTATCTTTCAGCAGAAAACGGCTTGCTTTCACCTTATATCCATCCAGTGCGTAATTCATGTATGCCGTCACCAGCACAACCGGAAGTTTTGGATATTTTTCTTTAATCCTCATAACTGTTTTCAGCCCATCCATCCCCTGCATATTGATGTCCAGAAATAATAGCTGACACGCTTCCAAAGCTGATTGTTCTTCGCATAACTGTTCTCCAGAATCATATTCTGTAATAGCAAACTCATAATTCTTTTTTTCACCATAGTCTGACAGCAAATCTGATAGATTTTTTCTGTCATCTATCCTGTCATCACAAATAATAATGTTCATATTTTTCATTCCTGTCTTTGATTGCTCTCATACCTGTAAACCATACAAGTCTCACCTAGCACTCTTTATTATATCAAACAAATCTTCCGCTCGATCATTCTCCGCATCAAATGACTATTTTCCGCATAGAACGACTATCTCCTATAGAAACGCAGAAGCACTGTATCTCAAACTCTTTGAAATACAATGCTTCCCTGCATTTTCTATATCGTCATGTTGATATTATTACTTTACTATTCCCAGAATATTTGCAGCTTCCTTAAATGAATAAGATTTTTCCCTTAGTTCTTTTTCCGGCACTGACATGGTGCGACGAAGGACATGTTCCTGCTCAGCCTGATGCTGTTCAATCTGCGTCCTGATTTTCTGTATATCATTCATAGCATCCATCCGCATGCCTCCTTCCGCTCACAATATAACACGCAAGCGTCGGTGTCATGACTCTTCCAACATTCAGTGTCTGTCCATACAAAGTTGAAAATAACCTGGTTGCCCTCCAGGTATCCGTCCTCTCTCTTATCTGCACCGATTACCTTTGCGATGGACTGCGCCACCGAAGGTTTCTCGGCAATTACTAATTTTATATTTTTTCACTCAAATTTTGTTTCCTTCTTTCATTTTTTATTTGCTTTTGATAGCATAAATGCTATCATGTATATAGAATAAATATTTCCACTTGGAGAACATATACTAATGTACAACATTGAATTTTACGAAGATTCCAATGGCAGATCAGAGCTTTGGGAATTTCTTGAATCTCTTCGAGTCAAAGCAGCTACAAACAAAGATGCCCGTATTCAATACAAGCAGATAAGTTAGTACATCCAGCTCCTCGAAGATAATGGTACACGGCTTAATGAAAATATCACAAAACACCTTGATGATGATATCTGGGAGCTTCATGCCCAGGCAATAACCGTGTTTTATATTTTTTTATTTCCAAAATGATACCTTTTGTGCTTTTGCATCAATTCCGCAAGAAAACTCAAAAACTCCCAAGTGCGAAATTGAACGGGCAAAGGCTGAACGTGATGATTACCTTACCCGAAAGGAGGCTGAATGATTATGAAAACCTGGAATGACTATAAGGAACATGTAAGAACCGTTGATCCTGAAATAGGAAAAGACATTGATGAGGTTGAAAATATATCCTCAATCGTAAGTGCCATGGTGGAGCAGCGTACTTCTCTCGGACTTAGCCAGAGAGAGCTTGCTGCTATGTGTGGTATTCCACATGCCCTGAAGATTTATATTCACTTTTCTTACGTAGCTGTGTTGTAGCACAAGCATTCATGTAATGCAACAGACAATTTCGTTGCTGTATGGCTACATAAAATGAATTTTAAACAATAAAAAACAAGACCTCCCATTACACTTTTCAGTATCTGAGAGGTCTGTATTTATAAAAAGTTTAATCGACTGACAGTCCAATTTCATTTAACGCCAAAATGTTTTCTTTTACACATAGAATTTTTTATTTGCTGTATATTCTCGCCTCATATGGTTGCAACCATTCGGACTCCGTTTCATGATAATTGCACAATTCACATTTTTGATCAATTTTTTGAAACATCAGCTTTTCATTTGTAAAATTCACGATTACCAATAAACCTTTGCCGTTTACTTCTCTTTCATATGCAAATAATCCCGGATATTCTTCGTACATCGGGCGAAACTCCGCCTGTCTCACAATATCTGCATGGTCATGGTAACACTGAATCAAACGCTTATAATAATTGTACAATGAATCCGGATCATTCACCTCACTCTGTGCATTGATTGTTCTATAATTATCATTGCATTTAATCCATGGCTTTCCACACGTAAATCCTCCATTTTCCGAGTCATCTCACTGCATCGGCGTTCTTGCATTATCTCTTCCTAACTCTGAAAAGTATGCAAGTACTTCATCCGGATCCTTGCCCTGTCCGACCGCTTCCTCATATGTTCTTTTCGCCCTTATATCATCCATATCATTAATATTCTTCCACTTAACATTGGTCATACCAATTTCCTGTCCCCTGATATATAAAAGGCGTTCCATATAAAAAAGAAATAGATACTCGCCAGTGCCGATGCACTATAGAAACTAATATTTTCTCTTTCCAGAAATTTGTTCAGGCATCTGGACTGATCATGATTTTCTAAAAAGATAGCACTCCAACCGATTCCGCTATTATGCGCTACATGTGTAAACATTTTTTTCTTCCACCGTTCTACCGCATGAATGCTTGATTTATCATTTTCCCCTTCCATATTTTCCCATCCAAAATCGAAAATCATGGAAAAGTAACCATTCGTTCCGGCATAGCGTTCAAAAGCAGCATCGTCAACCCCCGGTGCTTCGGCAACTGTCATACAGTTATATTTATCAAAGCACTGTTCTTTCATCTCATCAAGGAATGTTCCGATTCCCTTATAATCCGTAAGATTTTCAACCGGATATCGTTCCCCATCATTCGTAGGACGACTGGCAAAACTTAAGTCTTTTTTGATAAAGGTAATTGCATCGATACGAAAACCGGCGATTCCTTTTTCCAACCACCAGTTTATCATCTCATAAATTTTTTGACGCAGCTCTTTGCATTCCCAGTTCAGATCCGGCTGTTCCTTCGCAAACGTATGATAATACCATCTGCCATCTGGTAATCTCGACCATACGGATCCGCCAAAATTGGATCGCCAGTTATTCGGTTCTTTATCATTCTCCGTTGTTCGGAAGTAAAAATAAGACGCTTCCTCACAATTAGGATCCTTCATTGCCTTCTGGAACCATTCATGCTGATCCGAGCAATGATTGACCACCAGATCCAATATGATTTTAATCTTTCTTTTTTGAGCCTCCTCTATTAAATGCTCCATATCCTCGTTTGTTCCAAAGATTGGATTTACCTTGTAATAATCCGATATATCATATCCATTATCCACAAGTGGAGAAGCGTACATCGGGCATATCCATAATACATCTACGCCTAGATTTTGGAGATAATCAAGCTTCTGGATAATTCCGTTAAAATCTCCGATTCCATCTCCGTTGGTATCCAGAAAACTTTGCGGATAAATCTGATACACTACGGACTCTTTCCACCAATTGTTTTTCATTCACAAATTCCTCACCTTACTTTATTGCCCCTTCTGTAATACCTTTTACAATGTATTTTTGACTAAACAAATAAAAGATAATAATAGGAGCCATGCACATAACCAATCCGGCAGAAGCCAAATCCCAACGTTTTGCAAATTGTCCAAAGAACAGATATGTTTTTAAAGGCAACGTCTGTAAGCCCTGTTTATTAATAATCAGCGATGGCAATAAGAAGTCATTCCATGTTCCCATAACATTAATAACTGCAACCGTGACTATAATCGTTCTCATCAAAGGAAGCACGATTGAAATAAACAGACGTATTGAACCACACCCGTCAATTGTAGCGGCTTCCTCCAATTCCTCCGGAATATTTTTTATGAACCCATGAAACATTATGATTGCCATACTTGTTTGAAAGCCCATATATAAAGATCAAGCCACCACGAGACAGCAAACCGATTTTGCTTGCAAATCCAACCAATGGAAGCATGACACACTGAAATGGAATCAACATAGAACCGGCAAATATCAAAAAAATAATCTTACTTGCTTTGGTTTTATAACGTACAAGTACCCAAGCCGCCATAGCCGATATCAACAGCACCAGAACCGCTGTCACTACCGTGATAAGCAGCGAATTCATAAAAGATCTTATGTAATCCAGTTCTTGAAACGCATTCTTATAGTTTTCAAGTGTGAATGTTCCTTTCGCCGGAAATCCCAACACATCTGTAAAAATCCCCTTGGTCGTCTTAAACGAATTCATAATCAAAATATAAATCGGAAACAAAAAATGCATCCAAGAATAAGTCCTGTTACTCCATAAGCGATTTTTTCTTCATTACATTTCAACCTCCTTGCGCTTTGTTATAACCAACTGCGTAACTCCGATTCCTGCCACAATAATCAGAAAAACGATTGCCTTTGCCTGTGCAAAACCAAATTCATTTGCTCCAAAGGCAGAATTGTAAATGTTTAACGCAATCATTTCTGTTGATTTGTATGGTCCACCTTGTGTCAAAGCTAAATTTTGATCAAACATTTTAAATGAACTCGAAATAGATAAGAATAATCCGATTGTAAACGCAGGCATCATCAACGGAAGGATGATATATCTCATGAGCTGCCATGAGTTTGCTCCATCAATTCTTGCTGCCTCCTTAACCGATTCCGGTATCTGCTGAATCTGCGCAATATATACGATCATCATATATCCCGACATCTGCCACACAGTCAAAATCAACAATCCTATAAATCCGGTTTCCGGATTCGATAGCCATCCGCTAAAGGCTGCAATTCCTGTCTTTTTTGAAAAAGCTTCAAAAATCGATATAAAAATAAACTGCCAAGTAAATCCAAGCAATAATCCGCCTATCATATTTGGCATAAAGAAAATTCCACGTAACAGCGTTGCGCCTCTAAATTTCTGTGTCACTAACAACGCCAGAGCAAAGCCAACAAGGTTTACCAATACAACTGCGCACACCGAAAAAAAAGCGCAGTAAATAAAAAAGCATGTACAAATGAGTCATCTCTCGTAAAAATGTCAATAAAATTTTGAAAACCTACAAACTTAATGTCCGAGCCTACAATTCCATTCCAGTTTGTAAGGGAATAGAAAAATCCAATACATGTAGGTATGATTACAACAATACAAAATGCAATTAATGACGGTGCCAAAAAGCCCCAAAACCGTAATTTACTTTTTCTCATACTTCTTCTATCCGTCCTTTCCAAACAAAGGATTTTACCCTTATTTGAATTTCCGGGATAGAAGCTCTATCCCGGAAACCTCTTTAACTCTTACTAGTTGTTCTGTTGTTTTCTTAACTCACTCCACTGCTCGATACAGGTCTTTGTAACCTCATCCCAATCAGCTTCTCCGGCAAGATATTTCTGTACTTCTACACCAGCCACCTGCTGACCCCATGTATTTGGAGCTCCACTGTATACCCATCCGTTCATGGTATTTCCGGAATTATTTGCATCCATAATTCTCTGTGAAAGTGGATCGGATGCTTTTATTCCATCAAAATTATCATATGGAGGAATAAACTTACAATCATTCACAACAATTTTCTGTGCTTCCGAATCGGTGAACATCCAATTGATGAAGTCTTTTGCAGCAGCTTTCTGCGCATCGGTTGCCTTGCTATGAATTGCCCAATATCCTGATACACCTACAAAATACTTGCCATCTGAATATCCCGGAACAGAATATGGTAACATATCCAATTTTTGAAGGACTGCCGGATCCGTTGTCTCTACTGCTGGAGCTACCCAGTTTCCCTGCTTGATACATGCAACACGTTCAATGGCAAGTCCACCCTCTAATGATGTTGTGTAGTCTACAGAATTAAGATTTGCCGTATTGTTGGCATTGGTTGTATAACTGGACTGAAAATCAACCATTTTCTTATAGTCTTCAAAGCCGGTTCCCGGAAGCGAATCTGCCGCATATGCTTCATTCGAGTCTTAAAGTCATGTGTTAAAGCAACATTAGCGTCATGGTCTCCTGCAATCCATAACTCCTTTGTCGGGTATTCCATAACAGCTTCCAGATTCGGATATTTATCCTTCATCTCACCATTATCGATTTTCTCTTTCAAAGTATCAAAACCGGCCTTCATGCCTTCGAAATTCATCATAGAATCTACAGAAACTCCAGCATCCTCAAACATCTGCTTATTAATAACGAATCCATAACCTTCCATGTATAACGGAATGGCATATACTTTTCCGTCTTTTGTAAAAGTATCCGTTGTTCCTTCTAATGCGTGCTGCATAATATCCAGATCAGAAACATCTTCAATAACATCTCCGTAATCTTTCATGTCCGAAAAACCACCTACAGAAAAGATTGTTGGTGGATCCGACTGCATCTTTGCTTTCATTGATGCGCCAAAATCATTTCCTGTGACAGCTTCAAGATTAATTTCTACATTTGGTTGATCCTTTTCATATGCTGCAATTAATTTCTTGTATCCTTCATTTGCCTCAATCTTACTCTGGAAAATTGTAATCTTTACATTTTTTCCACTGTTTGCTCCTGTCGAGGTATCTGCAGAATTTCCGCATCCCACAAATAATCCCCCAAGCATTAGCACTGACATTCCAACTGCTACTAACTTCTTTGCTTTCATATATATTCCTCCTTTTTTGTGAAACTGTTCCATATCTGATCAAAAAAATTTTTTTTCTATGGATGCCTCGTTTTTGTGCCACGGAACTGTCCACATCATTTGTGGAACTGTTCCATATCTGTAATATACACTATGCGTAACTATATTGCAACATAAAAATGCAGTTTATTCACATATTCGTTACTATATCCAAAAATCATCTTGATTTTTTATTAAAAATCACTAGAAAAAGGAGACTATGAAGAAAAGTCTGTAAATAATAATCTTCTATGATAATGATTGAGCTGGAAGCCTCTTCTTGCCATAATAAAAGGCCTCCTATGATTTATATTTTACCATAGAAGACCTTGCTGTTATTAGCTATTTACAGAAAAAGTTTCACACACTCCTTTGTGCCAATGCTCTCCATTCTACAAAGTATCGCCCTTTTATATTTTACAGGAACCAATACTTCCCTTTTCTTAAGCGGTTGATCATTGATCAGTTTAATAAGCATATTCACACTTTCCTTTGCAACCTTCTTCGCATCCTGTACAATTGAATCAATCGAATGGTAATTGAAGTCCGTGACATAAGTTCCATCATAAGCCAATATTTTTTGTTTTTTTCTGTCTTGAGGAAGGCGGCTGCACACAAGTCCAAAGCCATAATTCCATCAACGTCCGGATATTGATCCAACAATGTTCTGGTACGTTTCATACACAATTGATAGTTTATAACTTCCTCCCATTGAAAGGGCTCTCGCGCTATCGGCAGAGGCAAGTTCCATCCTGGTCGGATCACTAAAGCACATCACTTTTTTACAGCCTTTTTCCAAAAACAATTCGCCCGCTAAAATTCCTCCCTGATGATGATCCGATGTCACCAGCGGGATTCCCGGTATAATCCGATCCAGTGAGATAATTGGTTTCTCAATATTCATATAATATTCATCAGAAAGAAACGCAGATCCTACAATCAGTCCATCGAACAGATTACGTTCCAATGTATCAAGATATTCTCTTTCCTTGTCCTGATTTCCTCTGGTATTACAAATGACCACATTATATCCGTATTGATCTAATTCTGCCTCAAGATAATTCCAAAGAGTTGAGAAATACGGATGGATAATATCGGTGTCATAACACCGATAATACCCATTCTTTTCTTATACAGATTTCTGATCCACTGATTAGGAATATAATCTAGCTCCTCTACCGCCTTCTTAATTTTGTTTTTGCTTTTCTCTGATACATATCCGCTACCATTTAACGCTCTGGATACCGTGCTGGGTGCTACATGTGCCAGCTTTGCAACTTCTCGAATGCTTGCCATAATCTCTTCTCCTCACTTGTGTAATTGCAAACGAATTGCCCTTATATTCCCCTTTATCCTCTTAATTAAATCCGACAACCTTCTGCGACAATCGATAAGTCGCAACCGAAATCTTGCGGCCTCCCTTACCCGGAAGATTCATGGTCTGTCCCATAATGCCATTGCGGAGTTGCTGGAAGATTATAATATCCTTTTCCTTAATATACTGAAGTTCTATTTTATTATACACCTTTTTGTCCATGGAGTCGAACTATTTTTTACTTAACAGTCAGCAGTTATACTCTTTGTATTTTCGTATAATAATCATATAACTTATAAATAATAAAACAGCTGCGCTGGTCCAGGCACAAATTTCCGCATAAAAAATTCCGTCTTCACCGATCAGTTTTGGTAACAATAATGCAACA
>VOFB01000329.1_pt1 | contig 16001 bp, 28 predicted proteins | sample 5384141 | NCBI WGS metagenome assembly VOFB01 (sample SAMN12384721, study PRJNA508395) | human gut metagenome | isolation source: healthy gut A | host: Homo sapiens | reverse complement strand
ATGCCAGCTCTACTTTTTTCGCGCTGCTTTTCAAGTTTCAACACCTCCTTCGTCAGATTTCGATACCCCTCTGCCACCTTGCCGCCAGGGTCATGGGCGAAAATACTTTTTCCCTCTGCGCTAATTTCCTTTGCCCGGACAGAATGGGGGATTTCCGTTCCAAAGACTTTGATTTTACTTCCATAGGTGTCCCGCAGCAAAGCAGCAATCTCTTTGGCAAAGTTGGTGCGATTATCCACCATCGTCAGCAGGATACCGTCAATCTGGAGCTTTGGATTGATCTGCCGTTTCACCTTACTGACCGTAGATAGAAGCTGTTCCAGTCCTTTGGCGGGCAGATACTCTGCCTGAACGGGAATAATGATCCTGTTCGCAGCGGCCAGCGCATTGACCGTAAGCATTCCCAACGAGGGCTGACAGTCAATCAGGATATGGGAATATTGTCCCTTCAGTGTGTCCAGGTATTGCCGTAAAATCGTTTCACGGCTCATGGCGTTTACCAGAGAAACCTCCATACCGGAAAGCTGAATATCCGCAGGCATCAGGTCAACGCCTTCTGCATGATGCAGAATACCTTCTCCGGGGCGTATAGGCTGATCCATCAGAATTTTGCCCATTGCATCCGACAGTGTAAATGGCAGCTTGTCCGGTTGCGGATTTCCCAAGCTGATTGTCAGGCTTCCTTGTGGGTCCCCGTCGATCAGAAGCACTTTCTTTCCGGCCTGTGCCAGACCTATTCCCAAGTTCGCACAAGTTGTTGTTTTGCCAACGCCGCCTTTCTGGTAAATTTGGTCAAACCATATCAGCTATTACCCGGGTCTTTTATTGTCACAGATTTGTCCCTCAAATACCGCTTTTTTCCTGCTTTATCCACAGGTTCTGTAAAAGTGCCATTCCTGTCCACAATGGAAATCTGTTTTTCGACATATTCAACAAATCAACACAAAATGATCCTATTCCGTGGTTTATTCGTACTCCAGTCCGATCATTGTCAGTCCGTGTGCAGGAGCCGTCGGTCCTGCCACACCCGGTCACAGGCATCTAAAATCGTCTGCATCTCCTGTGGGGCAAACTCTCCCGCTCCCACCTTTATCAGTGTTCCTGCAATGATCCGCACCATATTATACAAAAATCCATTTCCCGTCACCTGGATCGTGATAATATCCGCTTTTTCGTGACCGTACATGCATAGATCGTCCGTACGCTGGTTTTCGACTGTGCATTGACCGCACAGAAACTTTTAAAATCATGCTCGCCAACCAGATAATCCGCGGCCTCCTGCATTTTCTCCACATCCAGCGGATAATGATAAAAATATGTATCCAGCCGCCTGGTCGGCATGCGGAACCGCCGGTTTAGTATCCGGTACTCATAGGTCTTTCGGCTTCTGGAAAAACGTGGATGAAAGGTATCCGGCACTTCGCAGGAATCCTGCACCACGATATCTTCCGGCAGCCTCTGGTTTAATGCGTAGCTGATCTTCCGCCGGCATACGGGTATCCGTATCAAAAATACAGACGTTTCCCAGAGAATGTACCCCCGCGTCCGTGCGGCTTGCGCCGGTCACACGGATGTCTTCCCAAGAAGCGCCTGCAATGCTTCATTTAATTTCTGTTCAATGGTCACACCGTTGGGCTGAATCTGCCAGCCGCTATAGTTGGTTCCGTCATATGCGACGACCATTTTTACTCTCATATTTCTTAATCCTGTTCTGTCAAATTTCCTGTTTTCAGATGATTTATATGCTGCTGCCGGCGGTCACCGTCCTGCTACTGTGGCCAGCGCAACAGCACTCGTGCAACAATCACAAGCACAAGAAATGCAATCAATATCACATAGGCTTTGCGGTCTGTTCCCTGATAGCGCAGCGGTTTCATCTTTGTTCGTCCCTCTCCGCCACTGTAGCAGCGGGCTTCCATGGCCATGGCAAGATCGTCCGCGCGACGGAACGCCGATACAAATAACGGAATCAGAAGCGGCACCATGCTTTTGGCTTTCTGGATCAGATTGCCGTCCTCAAAATCGGCACCACGCGCCATCTGTGCCTTCATGATCTTGTCCGTTTCCTCGATGAGAATCGGAATAAACCGCAGGGCAATGGACATCATCATCGCAATCGCATGCACCGGTATGTGAATCCGGTTCAGCGGAGACAATGCTTTTTCAAGTCCATCGGTCAGCTGGTTTGGCGTCGTGGTCAGTGTCATGAGAGACGTTCCAATGATCAGATAGATCAGCCGGATCGTCATAAGCACCGCATTCATAATACCTGTACTGGTCAGATGAAACGGTCCCCAGTGCCAGTACTCCGTACCGGTCGGTGTAAAGACCAGATTAAACACTGCCGTAATCAAAAGCAGCACCACAATGGCTTTTAACCCTTTACGATATACGAAAACGGTACTTTTGAAATTTTGATCATAAAAATAAGCATACCGGTTATGGTCGCAAATCCCAAAATGCCCCGGAACGTAAACAGCGCAATAATATATATCATTGTCGCAAATAATTTTACACGCGGGTCCAGTTTGTGCACGACAGAATCTGCCGGATAATACTGGCCAGAGTAATATCTCTTAACATAAATTTCTCCTGTGCTCTGCAAACACTAAATGACGTTTTTCTCCCGAAGTGCCGACAGAATTGTCTGTGCTGCTTCTTTTGCCGTGGTTGCCTGTGTATCCACAGGAAGTCCCCGTTCCGCAAGTTCATGTACCAGATACGTCACCTGCGGCGCAGCAAGTCCTACCGCCTCAAGCTCCTTATAATGCGCAAACACCTGCTTCGGCAAAGCATCAAACATCACGGCACCGTGATTCATCACAATGATGCGATCCACATATTCCGCCACATCTTCCATACTGTGCGATACCAGAAGAATCGTGATTCCAAGTTCCCTGTGCATCTTAGAAACCAGTCCAAGGATTTCATCGCGCCCTGCCGGATCAAGTCCTGCTGTCGGCTCGTCCAGAATCAGCACATCCGGTTTCATTGCAAGTACTCCGGCGATTGCCACACGGCGCTTCTGTCCGCCGGACAGATCAAACGGCGGCTGATAAAATAACTCTTCCGGAAACCCGACGTTGCGCAGCGCTTCAAACGCCCGCAGTTCTACATCCCTGCGATCCAGTCCCTGATTCTTCGGTCCAAAACAGACATCCTCAAAACAGGTAGTCTCAAACAGCTGATGATCCGGATACTGGAAAACCAGCCCCACTTTGCTCCGCAGAGCTTTCATATCATACCCTTCATCATAGATGTCCTGCCCATCCACATAGATGCTTCCCGATGATGCCCGCAGCAGTCCGTTCAGCAGCTGAGTCAGAGTCGATTTTCCCGATCCCGTATGACCGATAATTCCGATAAATTCGCCCTGATGAATCTGCAGATTGACATCCTTTAATGCCTGAATCTCATAAGCAGTACCGTCGCTGTATGTGTAATTGATCTTGTCTAAAATGATTTCTGCCATCTTTTTTATCTCCTGCCTGTGCGCATATCTTTGTCTAGGCATTTGCCACGGACATAATCGCATCCACCAGTTCTTTCCTCGTAAGGATTCCCTGTGGAATCGGTACGCCCGCGCTGCGCAGTTCATCTGCCACAAGCGTTGCCTGCGGTACATCCAGACGATGTTCTTTCAGCTCGTCCACACGCGAAAAAATATCGCGCGGTGTACCGTCCATCACGATCTTTCCTTTCTCCATGACGTACACATAATCTGCGTCAACCACTTCTTCCATATAATGTGTAATAAGAATGATGGTAACGCCCTTTTTCTTATTCAGATCATGTGCGGTAGCAATAACCTCTTTGCGTCCGTTCGGATCAAGCATCGCTGTCGGCTCATCAAAGACAATACATTTCGGTTCCATTGCCACAACACCGGCAATTGCAACACGCTGTTTCTGTCCACCGGAAAGTTTATTTGGAGAATGTTTGCGGTATTTTACCATATCCACAGCTTCTAAACTCTGATTGACACGCGTCCAGATTTCTTCTGTCGGCACCCCGATATTTTTCGGGACCAAATCCCACATCTTCTTCCACCACACTGGCAATGATCTGATTGTCCGGATTCTGAAATACCATCCCGGCAGTTTTCCGGATCGGAATGGTATTGTCCTCATCGAGTACATCCATTCCATCCACCCAGATCACGCCTTCTGTCGGTGTCAGCAACGCATTGATATGTTTGGCAAGTGTCGACTTGCCCGATCCATTGTGTCCGAGAATGGCAATGAACTGTCCCGCTTTTACATCCAGATTTACATGATCGAGTGCCGTCGTAATAGACTCAACATTGCCTTCCTCATCTCTGCGGAAAAATTCGTGTACAACATTTTTTGCTTTGATAATTCCCATTTTAATCGTCCCAGCTCAGTCTGTGAAGCTGTCCTTCCAGCTTCATATGGTCAAAATCGTTCTGGCGCAGTGCCTCATAAAGCACAATGGCAACAGAATTCGATAAGTTCAAAGAACGGGTTTCCCCGATCATCGGAATACGCACACAGGTATCCGGATTCGCCTTTAAGATTTCTTCCGGAATTCCTGCACTCTCTTTTCCGAACATAATGAAACAGTCCGGTTCATAATGGACATCCGAATACACATGACGTCCTTTTGTTGTCGCATAATAAATTTTTGCACCCGGTTTCTTTTACAGAAATCCTCCCAGTTTTCATATACGGTGACATCAAGATCTTTCCAGTAGTCCATGCCGGCACGCTTTAAATGTTTCTCCGATAAAGAAAAACCAAGCGGCTCAATCAGATGCAGCTTTGTACCAGTTGCGACACAGGTTCCCTGCCGATATTTCCCGTATTTGCTGGAATTTCCGGCTCATGTAATACAATATGTAACTCTGCCATTTTTAATTCTTAATCTCCCGAATCTCCGTTACAAACTCAGCCACGCGATCCAGTGCAATCCGCAGATCATCCAGGGAATATGCATAGGATATACGAAGGAATCCCTCTCCGCAGGCACCGAACGCCGTACCCGGAACAACCGCAACTTTCTTCGTCTGCAGAAGTTTTGTTGCAAACTCATCACTGGTCATACCCAGATCCTTAATACAAGGGAACGCATAAAATGCTCCAAATGGTTCAAAACAGGAAAGTCCCATCTCTTTGAACCGCTCCAGTACATAACGGCGTCTGCCGTTGTACTCTTCACGCATCATGGCAACATCTTCATCCCCGTTGCGCAGTGCCTCTACCGCCGCATACTGGCTGATGGTCGGCGCACACATGATCGCAAACTGATGGATTTTTAACATCTGTTTGATGATTACTTCCGGTCCACATGCATAACCGAGTCTCCATCCGGTCATTGCATGCGATTTGGAAAATCCGTTGATCACGATTGTTCGCTCCCTCATTCCCGGAATGGAGGCAATGGATACATGATTGTCCAGATAGGTCAGTTCCGCATAGATCTCGTCACTCAGGACAAACAGATCATGTTTCTTTACCACTTCTGCAACTGCTTCCAGATCCTTCTTTTTCCATAACCGCCCCGGTCGGGTTATTTGGGAAAGGCATAACAAGAAGCTTTGTCTTCGGCGTGATTGCAGCCTCAAGTTCTTCTGCCGTCAGGCGGAATTCGTTCTCTGCCTTCAGTTCGATCGGAACCGGTGTTCCATTTGCCAGTACACAACAAGGCACATAGGATACATAACTTGGCTGCGGAATAAGTACCTCATCTTGCGGATCTAACATGGCACGCATGGCAATATCAATTGCCTCACTGCCTCCGACTGTCACAAGCATCTCCTTGTTATAGTCATAGGAAAGCCCAAATCTCCGGTCAAGATATTTGGAAATCTCAATTTTTAATTCCTTTAAACCTGCATTTGAAGTATAAAAAGTTCTTCCTTTTTCAAGGGAATAAATTCCCTCATCACGAATATGCCACGGTGTATCAAAATCCGGCTCTCCGACGCCGAGAGAGATTGCATCATCCATCTCACTGACAATATCAAAAAATTTCCGGATACCCGATGGCTCAATGGTTGTAATTGTTTTTGATAATGGATTTCTCATTATGCCATCATAATCCTTTCATCTTTTGCTTTCGGAGCCATAACAGTTCCGTGGTCTTTATATTTCTTTAAAATAAAGTTTGTCTTTGTGCTGAGTACCTGATCCAAGGCAGAAAGCTTATCGGATACAAACTGGGAAATCTCACGAAGTGTCTTCCCCTCCAATGTAACCATCAGGTCAAATCCGCCGGAGATAAGATACACGGAATTTACTTCCGGATAATTGTAAATGCGCTCTGCAACCTTATCAAATCCCATGCCGCGCTGCGGTGTCACACGCACTTCAATCAGTGCAGTTACTTTTTCCACACCGGCTTTGTCCCAGTTAATCAGCGTATGATATCCGCAGATAATTCCCTCCTGCTCCATAGCTTCCAGCTCATTCATGACTGCTGTCTCATCTACACCGAGAATTACGGCCAGCTCCTGTGTATCGATGCGGCTGTTTTTTTCTATAAAAGTTAAAATCTTCTCTCTCATATTTTATTGTTCTCCTAATTACATTTTACCATATTCCATAATTCGTCTGTCTGTGTTGTTTCTAAGAATCTGCGTTCCTCCCCATTGATAAGTACACGGTCATTGCTGTCGATTGTCCTTCCGATAATAACAGCTTCCCCGCCAGCCTGACGGATCGCATGCACCAGTGCATTGCCATCTGCCGCTGCCAGAAGAAGACTGCCTCCCGACAGAAGCTTGTAAGGATTTAAATCAAAAAATTCACAGATTTCTATGGTTTCCTGACGAATTGGTATTTTCTTCAGATCAATTTCCAGTCCGACGCCGGAACACTGCCCCAATTCCCAGAGAGCTCCGAAAACGCCTCCCTCTGAGAGGTCGTGCATTGCAGCAACGCCAGACTTTGCGGCGACTGCGGCCTCCGAACGGATAGAAAGATAATCTATATATTTTGCCGCTTTGTCAAGAAACGGCTGTGCGTATCTGGCCGATAACTCTTCCCGGTGTTCCGTTGCAAGAATCGCTGTTCCTTCCAGCCCGACCCATTTGGTCACAATCACATCCATATCCGGCTGCGCCCCTGCTGCTGTGACAAATAATTCCCTGTCAGCTTCTCCCACTGCCTGAACAATCAGTTGCGGAGAGGTCACTGTCCGAAGAACTTCCGTGTGTCCTCCGAGAACCGGAATCTGCTCTTTCTCACTTACACGGGATACTGCCGAAATCCATGCACGCAGATCATTTTCGCTTGCAGATGTCGGGAGCAGAAGCGTCATCGTAATTCCCAATGGTTTTGCCCACTGCATGCAAGATTATTCAATGCCGCATAAACGCCGGCTTCCGGAAACGTGTCAAATGCACGGCAGGCTTCCGCAGTAACGATCTGCTTTCCCGCAGAAGCATCCACTGCACCGAAATCTATTCCCACTCCCGGTGCCCGGACCGCAGAATTATGAAGTTGTCGGAGAACCGAGCGCTTTAATATCGACTCGGATAATTTTCCTGCTTTCATACTGTTATTTTCTATTCGCTTTCTTTGGACGATTGTGTTTTTTTCGTGGATGTATTTGTTGAAGATGTTGTTTCTTTCTTGGTATCCTGTTTTTGGAATCTTCCTTCTTCGTATCTTCCTTTTTATTATTTTCATCCTTTTGGGAGGAATCCTCTTTCTTGTTCGTATCGCTCTTGTCTGCGTCCTCCTTTTTATCGGTATCGTCCTTCTTTTCTTCTTCTTTCTGCTCTTCTTCTTTCTTTTGCGCGTTTGTCTTTAAACCGGCTGCCGCACTTCTTACTTTTGCTTCATCCCCGATTGTAATTGCTGCCTTTAAAGCAGAAAGCGTCTCGCTTGTCGCATCTTTGGTTCCAATGGTAATAAGCTTTGGAGTTGCCTGATAATTACTCTTGTTGAACAGATCCCTGCTCTGCTGTTTTCCGTCCACCTTCACAATCTTCCACAACTGCGCAATGCATCCGGACTGTCCGGACTGGGTAACAGAAACCGAACCGGCGGTAAGAGAAGCATCCATTGTAAACTGCACCTTTGGATCTGTCTTTGAAACGGTTTCACTTTCAAACGAAATCTCCCGGTTGGATGGTCTCGTTTCTTTTCCATATACATTAAAATAAATGATACCGCCACTGCAATATCCTTCGATATATACCGGCGCATCCAGATTATTTTTAAACTTCAGATCTTTATAATTTCCGGCAATTGCCGCATCCATGGACGGTTCCACATAATGAACCAGCATGGAATGATTAAAACGCATCGTAATTTCCAGTTCTGCCCGGATAACTGCATTATATAAAGTCGTTGCAACCTGACAGATTCCACCGCCAAACGATTCCACTACCGTTCCGTTTTGATAGGCACCGGCCAGTTCATATCCGTTCTCCTGTGTAAACGGGCTGACCGTTTTGCCAGATCAAACTCCTCTCCCGGATAAAGGATTGTACCATCTACTTTGCTCACTCCGGTTATGACATTTTTTGCACGTCCTGCACTCGAACTTGCAAAGTTTGTCGTATAAGAACCGATCAGATCCGTAATTTCTGCGAGTTCTTTCTCATCCCCGCGCGGGTTCTACCGTCTTTGTTACCAGATCAATCTCATTATTGGAGCCGTCCCAGCCCTGTGCAAGAAAATCATTGATTGCATACACGGAATTTACGACATCCACCTCGACGCCTTCTTTTCCCTTTACAAATTCAAATTTTCCATTTACACGCTTTAATCCATTATCAACAGCCCCGACGGCAAGATCATCTGCGCTCTCATATATCTTTTCGGCCGTCGCCTGTTTGTTTACTCAGATGCATATCGAGAACCAGTTTTTCTTTTTGAGATCCTGCAGGGTTTTATACCGGTTGATCAGACTTCCGGCGTGTCCCACCGCCAAAGCTTCCTGCACGGCAGTATCCGCATCCGCGGTCACTCCCATATCTTCCGCAGTCATCTGAATGGAACCGGTTTTCTCCTTTCAGCGTAAAGTTGTATCCATCAGCCCATCCACGTATTCTTCTACCGCAGATATCGCCTGATTTTCTGTCATTCCTCCGACGTTTACATTTCCGATGGAAATTCCATTTTCAATGGTAGTCTCCTCTGCTGCCATCGCTGCCTGTGTATGAGAACCGAGTCCCACCACACAAAAAGTACTGCTGCAGCCATTCCTAACTTTGTTATCTTCTTCATATTCTTCCTTTAAAATAATTTTAGCGTTATCTTGTATTTTAACATAAACAATCACTTTTTCAAGTGCCGCTACCCATAAATCAGCGCTGAAACCAGTGTTGTAACAACCATTGCAGCGATAACAACCAACGATATGAGTGCAATCAGCTGTCTTTTTTCGTTTTGAACCATTAAAATTATACATACTATTCACCTCTTTTCGCAAAATCAGTTATAATGAATACACAACAATATCAGAAAGGATTTCCATTATGTTTGTATTTCTTGCTATTTTTATCGTTTTTCTGCTGTATATTAACTTTTTTGATGCATAAAAATAAACGCGCCCAGGAAAATCTCGAAAAACAGTTCTGGAATGGGAGCACAGTGCGAATTTCACACGCAAAAAAAGATATCAGCAATCTTAATTATCTTATCATAACAGAAGATAAAATACCACAAAACCTTACGACCGATGCCAAAAAATCACTGGAAACACTATGCGGTCAGAAAATGCTGAATCTTTCTTCCATGAGTAACACCGACCTGAAACTTGAATATGGTGTCGCAAACCTGGATGAACTCAGCGCATGTGATGACCGTTTTTCCACATTTGAACGAAATGCTGCCATCTATGCCCAGGAACTGAGTGATGCCGGATATACCGATCAGGCACGCCAGCTGCTGGAATTTGCAGTTTCCTGTCATGTCGACAACAGCAGCATCTACACACAGCTGGCAGCCATCTATCAGACCGGGGGCAATCTCTCCGGAATCTTGCAGCTGCAGGAAGCAGCTGCGCAGCTTGCGCCGTTTCCGCAAAAAATCATTCTGGAAAAACTTAAAAGTTTCCAGCCCTGATCTTATCCTGCAGCCGGGAGGCTTCACTGCGTGTAAGAGTCTCCCAGCTGATACTGTCTTTCCTTCCGTATTGTTCCATCAGTTCCCTGAGCCGTTCTTTCTGATGCTCCGTTGCCGGCGTCTGTCTCTTTGCCTTATACACCAGAGGTTTCAGGGACAAACAGTTCCATGGAAGCACCTTCTATGGATTTTAAATTTTCAAATACCTTATAGGTTTCTACTGCATCATCCAGAGCCCGGTGTGCATGTTCCCGTTCAATCTGAAAATATTCGCACAGGCTTTCCAGTTTTTTCGACTGTGCCCCCGGAAGGAGTGCCCGCGCAATCCGCAGGGTATCACAGGCCGACAATTCCAGTGGAATTTTCTGATTGACGGCCCACTGCTTCAGAAAACTGTAATCAAAAATCAGATTATGTCCCACAAGAATATCATCCCCGATAAATTGCAGAAGTTCCTGCATTGCCACATTCTCTTCTTTCCCCAAAGCCGCCATTTCATCTGTAATCCCGGTCAGCTGTACTACCGTTTCCGGAATTGACATTCCCGGACGCACGAGCGTTCCATATGTATCTGCAATCTCTCCGTTCCGTACACGAACCGCCCCGATTTCTATTACTTTGTCCCTTTTCGGAGCCAGTCCCGTCATCTCCAGATCAAGAACCGTATAATCCATTTTATGCACCTGCCTTACGCTTTCATACATGTTTATTATACACATATAAAGAAAAGAAAACCAGCCAGAATATGGCCGGTTTTCTTCCACTAATAACGCTCTTTATAAAATTCTTCCAAATAATACATCCAGTCCTGCCACCCACAGCAACAGTGCGCCAACGATATATACTTTGGTTTTTGCTTCATATCCGACACGGTATCCGGTATAGATGCCGCCGATCACAAATGCAACGGTACATACAACAATCATGATCAGAATCATAAGCACATTCGTTTCCAGAAATCCAAATGCAATTCCGTAAGCAGCGTGTAAATTCCACTGATACATGCCATGCGGACAAATCTCCGGATTCCAAGATGATGTTCCAGATGTTCTTCCACATGTTCGTTGCGGATTGCTTTTACCATCAGCCGGATGCCAAGAATCATAAAAATCACCATGGATATAATCTGTCCCAGCAGCTTTTCGTCCGGCACCGACCGGTAACGGCAGAACAGGGAGGACAAAAATGCCCCAGATATAACGTAATCAGCTGTGCCAGCGCAACGATTCCACAGATCACTGTCAGATTTTTTTTATTTATTTTTGCAACCAGTGATCCCTGGCATTCCATTGCTGCGAAAATATCCAGAGATACCCCTGCTACTATCAGCAGGTTTTCCATCCAGTTCATCCTTTTTCTTCCGACCATCAAAATTATTTGTTATTTTCACTGTCTCCCTTGATCGCATCCTGTTTATAAATAAATTTTACGCTTCCGTTTACACCGTCTGCAACCTTTGTAAATGTCTGGTAATCCTCACCCGCATCAAGCATTGCCTGCAGTTTGTCGGTCAGCGGTTTGATATCTCCGTTATAGCTGTTCGCAATCTTGGAAATACCCTTCTCGTCGAATTCTACCATGCCATCTGCCAGCGTATGGGATCCGTCATCCAGTTTATCTACACCGGACACAATCTTTACCGTGGCATCATTAAGTGCCTTGATTCCCTTCGTCATTGTTGGAACTGCGTCTGCCAGAGACTGTGTTCCCTTACTGAGTGCTGCGGAACCGGTAACCAGACTGTAACCGTTTTCCTGTACTGCTTCTCTGCTGTGCAATTGTAGCCTTTGCACTCTCTGCTCCTGTAACAGCGGCTGCACTTGCTGCCTGTACGGCCACATTCTGACATGCTCCTGCCAGCTGTGTAGCCAGTGTCTTTAAGCTGCTCTCCACACCGTCTGTCACCTGCTCATTGTTTCTTCCTGCTGCAAGCTGTGCCTTGATTGTGCTCTGTGTCTTGTGAAAGAGTGTGTCCTTTGCCCCACTCTTTGCATACAGCAGTTCCGCAAGCTGTGCACTTGTCATACCATCCGATACGGCATACATAACCGTTGACGTCTGATCGTTTGCCTGTGCGCCCTTTGCCCACGCTGCTTTAATGCCGGCAGCCGCCTGATCTGCAGTAAGTTTGCTGTCTGCCGCCTGTCCTGCAGCTTTCAGCAATACCTGTCTTACCACTTCATTATACACGGTTTCTGCTGCATTTGCACTATAAGCGCCATCATAAAGAGAAGTAAATAATGCGCCATCCGTTGTGCTGCCATCTTTTCCTGTGCTGTAACGGAGTGCGGCATAGATCTGGTTTGCGACTTCCTGCGTTTTTCCGTTTGCAAACTCTTTTGCCACCGTCTCGGAAGCGGTCTTTGACGCTGCCTGTTTCTCTGTATCACTCATCTTTGTATTTAACGCTTTATCAAGTGTCTGGATTCCCTTGCTGATGGATTCTGCGCTGGTGTTTAATGTCTCCACACCTTTGCCCAGATCTCCGCTCTTTGAATTCAGCTCATTCATGCCGCTTGCATAATCCGCAAGATTTTTCTGTAACGTGTCCAGTCCATCGGATAATTCTTTTGATCCGTCTTTTAACTTGCTGCTTGCATCCAGCATGTCATCAATCATATCATCAGAGAAGAAGAATCCCCGCTCTTCATGGAAATCATGCTTCCGGCATTTGCCACGATCGTCATTGCCGTATCCAGCTTGAAATCTTTTACATCGGCAGTCACTTCGAAATCTTCCGGAAGTTCCAGATCATCGATGAAATCAGAATCTTTCACATTCAGACTTTCTTTGATTCCCGGCAATGCATAGCCGATAACCACATTGCTGTCCCCGTTCTGGGAAACTTTTCCGTTCTTTACTTCCACATTGCTGAAACTGTCATCCAATATCAGTGCCGTTACTGCTGCAAACGGAGCCTTTACCGTCTGCTTGTTTCCGTTTACGGTTTCTTCATAAGAAGAATTATTTGTGTAATCATAATGTATGGTAACTTTTCCGGATTTTCCAGCCAGATCCTTCGGTGCAATCTCATTTCCATCCAGATAATAAGTAACTTTCAGAGAAACCGGAGCTTCACTGTCTGTTTTTCCCTGATAGTAAATATCGGCTCCATCTGCCTGCCAGGTCAGCTTCTCTCCGTTCTGTGAGAACTCCTCGCTTCCCTTCACATTTTTTGATATCTGTCAGATTGGACTGATCCTCCAGTGTAGCGGACTGGTTTTTATTGATCAGGTGATCGGTGACAATGGTATCATACACACTTCCCGTTGCATCGGAAATAAGGTAAACATTTTCATCTTTTCCGATTTCTTTATCACTGACAGATACCTGAAGCAGATCCTCAATATCATCCTTCTTATCGGAAGAATCCTCTTTCTGCTCTGTCTGAACTGCAGCATCTTTCTTCTGATCTGCCTGCACGGCAACTGCTGTCATGCTGCTTCCAAGAAGTGCAATGGTCAGCACACCTGCCACAATACGGACTACGTATTTATTTTTCAGTCTGGTTTTTAACTCTGATAATTTCATAATTCCATCCTCCTATTTGATTTTGTTGCGAAATCCTGCACTTGATGCACAGATCACACGGTCAAATACCATGAACATGCTTGGCAGAATAAAGATTACGACAATCATACTGATGATCGCACCACGTGCCATCAGCATACATAATGAACCGATCATATCGATGTTGGAATATAATCCTACACCAAACGTTGCTGCAAAAGAAACTGAGCGCACTGACAATGATCGACTGAATGGACTTGCTCAATGCATCGGTAATTGCTTCTTTCTTATCCATACCGCGGAAACGGTTCTTCTTATACTTGTTCGTCATAAGAATTGCATAATCGACCGTAGCTCCCAGCTGTATGGTTCCGATTACAATGGATGCAATAAACGGCAACACCGTTCCTGTATATGCCGGAATACCCATATTGATGAAAATTGCAAATTCAATAACACATACCAGAATGATTGGAAGTGAAATGGACTTAAATGTCAGTAAAATAATAATAAAAATAGCTGCAATAGAAATAATACTTACATTTTTGAAATCCACATCGGTAATCTCAATCAGATCCTTGGTACATGGCGCCTCACCGATCAGCATTGCGGTATTATCGTATTTTTTAATAATCGCATTGATCTCATCACACTGTTTATTTACTTCATCCGTTGCAGATGCATATTCCGAAACAATGACCATCATCTGGTAATCTCCACTCTTGAAGATATCCTTCACATCGTCCGAATGACATCCTGCGGAACCATCGGTCCGGTCAGGGAATCCATCGAAACCGCAAGTTTTACACCGTCTACTTTTTTTGATCTCATCGATCATATTCATACTGTCTTTTTCAGACAGACTGCTTTTTGCCAGAACCATGTGGGTTGCACCCATATGATACTGTTCGGACAGCTTATCATTTCCAACTTTACTGCTGAAAGTTTCCGGCAGCGTACCAGTCAGATCATAATATACATTGGTATGTGTATATCCGTAGATTGCCGGAATCAGCACAACCAGAAACGCAATGACAAATACCACATGATGTTTTGTGATAAACCCTGCAATTCTACTAAGATCCGGAAGAATTACTTTATGTCTGGTCTTTTCGATTGCCTTATCGCAGACAAGAATCAGGGACGGAAGAATCGTTACACATCCGATAACACCAAAGACAACACCTTTTGCCATAACAATACCGAGGTCTAAGCCCAGTGTAAATGTCATGAAGCAAAGTGCGATAAATCCGGCTACTGTTGTAATGGAGCTGCTGACCACGGAAGTAATTGTATTGAAATCGCATGTGCCATGGCACGGTTTTTATCTCCGTCAAACCGCTCCTTCTGCTCCTGATAACTGTGCCACAAGAAAATGGAGTAGTCCATTGTAACACCAAGCTGTAATACCGCTGCAAGTGCTTTGGTAATATAAGAAATCTCCCCTTTTAATACGTTGGAACCCAGATTGTAAAAAATTGCCATGCCGATACTGATCAAAAAACAGGAACGGAACAACTACGGAATCCATCGTAGTGATAATACGATCAGAGAAAAGCACAACGGCGATCAATAACATAGATCACACCTCATTCTCTGCCAGTTTTCGGATATCATTGTTCACCGATGCCATACCACTGACAAAACACTGCTTTCCAACCAGATCATTGATCGTCTGGATCGCATCCATGGTGCCGTCCGACGACATGGACTCATCAAACAGGACTGCCATCAGCTGGCTGTCTGCGTCTTTGTTATTGAAAAAGTTGTAGATATCATCCGGAAGTGCTTCTCTTGGAATACTAAAATCCATAATAGAACCATACCAGATAACATTTTTTACATGAGGTACATCCTCAATCTTATCTGCTATTTTCTGCAGATCCTTATCCTGCATTCCTCAACAACTACAAAAGAGAACGCGCCTGTTCCAAATTCATCCAGAAGGATATCCTGCCCTTTCATCGTTTCAATCTGTCCCGGCAGATAGGACAAAATGTCATAATTAATTCTGGTTTTCATATAGCCGATCGCGGATGGAATCAGCAGTAAAAAAGCCAGGATCAAAATCAGAAACCGACATTTAATGTATATTAATTTTATAATTCTTTATCTGCGATAGAGACCGGGTCGCGCATATAATTATAAAATTCCGACATTTCGCGCGGAGCATAGACATTCCACTTTTTATCCATTCCTCTGTTGCAAAACATAAAGACTGGGCATGATACGGGCAATCACCTCCGGCGTCAGCCATTTGTGACGGAAACCCTTCCGATTCTTTCTCTTCCAATCAGTTCAAGCAGTGTTCCATGTGCACATTTTTTTACAATATCTTCAAAGAGTTTCTGTCCCTCTAAGCGGCTTGCTTTGGTATAGAAATCTTTTTCTTTTTCAATACCCGCAAATATAATAATCAACGCCTGATCAATCATTCCATTCTGAATCAAC
>VOFB01000238.1_pt1 | contig 16001 bp, 25 predicted proteins | sample 5384141 | NCBI WGS metagenome assembly VOFB01 (sample SAMN12384721, study PRJNA508395) | human gut metagenome | isolation source: healthy gut A | host: Homo sapiens | reverse complement strand
CGATGGAAAACAGGTGCAGCAAAACCGGCATTCCGCTGCACACACCGGCGTGATCGTCAACACGGTGCGGAAAGCGCAGGACCTGCGGCCCGCCTGCAGAAGAGCTGCCGGAATTTGAAGTGCTTGTGTTCCATGCGCAGTTCCTGATGCCTGACCGCGCCGAAAAGGAACAACGCCTGATGGAGCGCATCGGCAAGCGCTCGACCCCAGCGCAGCGCGACCGGCTGATCGTGGTGGGCACACAGGTGCTCGAGCAGTCACTGGACATTGATCTGGACTATTTGGTTACAGAATTGTGCCCGATGGATCTGCTGCTGCAGCGCATCGGACGGCTGCACCGGCATCCGGGCCGGGCGCGTCCGCAGCCGGTGCAAGGAAGCCCGCTGTGCAGTGCTGGACACCGGGACCGAGGAATTTGACGAGGGCAGTGCAGCCATCTATGGCGAATGGCTGCTCGGACGTACCCGGAAGCTTCTGCCGCAGGAAGTGCAGCTGCCCGGAGATATCGCCCGGCTGGTGCAGGACACCTATGGCTGGGAGCCGGACTGTCTGCCCGCAGACCCGCAGAGCACGGCGGCACGGGGAACGTATGAGCTGGAACAGGCCAAAAAGCAGCGCAGCGCCAAGGCCTTGCCATTTCGTCGCCGAGAGCATGCGGTGATGCGCTGGACGACTGGATGAATGAGGTCGGGCGACCAGCGACGCCGGTGCCCGTGCCGCTGTGCGCGACGGCGACCCGTCCATTGAAGTGCTGGTCATGATGCAGGACAGCAGCGGCAATGTCCGCTTCCTGCCCGGAGAGGGAGAAGCAGCCGGGCCCTGTGTGGCGGTGGACCAGCCCCGCAGCCGGAAGAAGCCTTGCGGATCGCGCGGCAGAGGCTGCGTCTGCCGGGGTATTTCAGCAAGCGATGGAGCGTGCAGCAAACCATTGACGCGCTGGAAGCCGAGACCCGGAAGCATTTTGCGGCATGGCGGCTCTCCCCGCTGCTGCGCGGGGGAACTGGTCCTGCTGCTGGACGAGCGCCGCACGGCACACCTTGCCGGGCAGGTGCTGCACTACGACCGCGAGAACGGCCTGACCTATCAGAAGGAGGATGAGGATGGAGACGATGGAGTTTAACCTGCTGCGGGAACCGTGGGTCCGGGTGCGGACACAGGACTGCACTGTGCAGGAAGTCTCGCTGACCGACGCCCTGCTCCATGCACACGCGTATGTGGACCTTGCGGGCGAGATGCCCACGCAGGACGCCGCCATGCTGCGGCTGCAGCTGGCGGTGCTGCACACCGTGTTCTCCCGCGTGGATGGGAACGGTGTACCGGCACCGTTTGAAGAACCCCGGGATGCTCTGCAGCGCTGGGGCGAATTGTGGCAGTTGGGGCACTTCCCGGAACAGCCGATCCGCGATTACCTGGACAAGTGGCAGGAGCGGTTTTGGCTGTTCCACCCGGAGCGCCCCTTCTGGCAGGTGCCGGAAGCGAAAATTGGCAGTCCATTCGGAGCGAAAAAGCTGAACGGAGAAGTGTTTGAAAGCGAGAATAAAACCAGCCTATTTTCTGCCTGTGCGGGAACGGGAAAGGAAAGCATGGACTACCCGCAGGCTGCACGATGGCTTGTGTCTTTAAACAATTATGACGATGCGGCGGCTAAGAAAAAGGCAAAAGACCGGCCGCTGCCGTCGATGGGGCCGGGGTGGCTCGGCCGGATCGGTGTGATCTATGTAAAAGGCAGCAATCTGTTTGAAACACTGATGCGGAACCTGATGTTCCTGCAAGATGGCGGAGAGCTCTGGGAACCGGATGTTCCGTGTTGGGAGCTTGAGGATGCAAGAAGCGGCGAACGAACTGAGGTGGCATGCCCGGATAACTTTGCGGAGCTGATGACGACGCAGTTTCGACGGATCCTTCTGGAACGGAAGGAAAACAAAGTTGTGGGCTATACGGTCTTGGGAGGAGACTTCTTTGATTCCACGAATGCATTTGCAGAACCGATGACGCTCTGGAATAAAAAAGAGGACAAAAGACAGGGCTGGTGTATTACGATCCGCGGAAACATGAGATGGGAAAACAGCTCTGGCGGGAGTTTTCCGCTATCAGTGATAGGGGCGGCCATAAACCCGGCGTGATCTGGTGGAATACCTATTTGCAGGGCCGGAAATTGCTGAGCAGAAAAGAAATTCTACAGGTTTGTGCAGTTGGGGTGGAATACGGAGCGCAAAGTGCCTCCATGAAAGATTGTTACACGGATGCGCTTTCGATGAATCTTGAACTGCTAAATGAATTGGGCCGTACATGGCAGATCTGTGTTGACGATGAGGTGAACAACTGTGAGCAGGCTGCAAGGATCGTGGGTCGTCTGGCACAGAACCTGGCCCTTGCGGCCGGGGACAAGAACGACACCGGTGCCGAAGCCGCCCGCGCGCAGTTCTATTTTGCGGTAGACCAGCCGTTCCGGCGGTGGCTGCAAGGCATTGACCCAGAGACGGATGAACCGGTCGAGAAGGCGGCCGAGTGGCAGGAGCAGGCATACCGGCTTGCGGCAGAATTGGGCAAGCAGATGGTGGAGCAGGCGGGGACCGCTGCATTCATCGGGCATCGCGTTCCGGATAAAAAGAATCCGGAAAAGAGTTATCTGTATACAGCGCCCAAGGCATACAACAGCTTTCTGTATGATTTGCGGAAGCTGTACCCGAAACAGGATGAAGGAGGGACAGAATGAAAACCAATGAGGTGAAAGCCTGCGTGACCCGGCAGCTGCGTCGACTGCAAGTTCTGCCGGAGCCGCAGAGACGGGCCGAGCTTGCCGAGCTGCGCCGGGGCGTGGGGCGTCAGCCCGGAGACCTGCCTGCGTTGTGGGGCGCTCTGCTGGCCGACATGCCGGAGCAGCTGCAGGGCAGCAATGGCCCGTCAAAGGCGGAATGGGCCGTCTATACGGCGTTGACCCTGTTTGCCCTGCACCAGCGGGAAGCCGGTGTTTCCATGAACCAGCCGGGCAGAACACTGGGCGGTGCAGTGCGGCAGCTGGCCGAAAAAACGGCTGCCGGGCAGGACTGGACCGAGAGCAGCGTGCTCCGGCGGTTCAACGCGCTGGCAACGGCGGATTCCATGCCGGAAGTCTCGCACCACCTGCGCGGGATGATCCAGCTGCTGCGGCGGGAAGGAATCCCGCTGGATTATCCGCAACTGGCCGAGGATCTGTATCAATACCAGTTTGTGGACGGTGCGCCGAATGTCCGTTTGCGGTGGGGCCGGGACCTTTATGCGAGCCCCACGGAGAAAACCAAAGAGAACGAAAAGGAGAATTGAGATGGATACCAAACGCCTGTATGTTGATTTTCATGTTCTGCAGACCGTGCCGCCCAGCTGCGTCAACCGCGACGACACCGGCAGCCCCAAGACCGCTGTCTATGGCGGGGCCGTCCGTGCCCGGTGTCCTCGCAGGCGTGGAAGCACGCCATGCGCGTGATGTTCACTGAGGAAATGAGTGGCGAGGTGGAGATTGGCAAGCGCACGTTAAGGGCAATTGACCTTGTAGCGGATGAACTGGCTGAACTGCTTCCCGGACAGGATCGGAAAAAACTGGAAAAAGATGTCCCAGGATGCGTTGAAAAGGGCTGGAATTACCTTCAAAAAAGCGATAAAAAGGATGGGGAAAAGAGCGATAACACCTCTGCATTGCTGTTGATTGGAAAGGCACAGGCCACGGCGCTGGCAAAACTGGCTGTAGAAAACTGCAAGGACGATAGTGCCTATGAGGATGCATTGAATGAAAATCCGACCGTGGACATGGTGCTGTTTGGCCGGATGGTTGCCAAGGCACCTTCGCTGAAGTACGACGCTGCCGCACAGGTGGCCCACAGCATCTCCACCCACACCGTGCAGAACGAGTTCGACTATTTCACCGCCGTGGACGACTGTGCCCCGGAGGACAACGCCGGTGCCGGGCATCTGGGCACGGTGGAATACAATTCTGCCACCCTGTACCGCTATGCGACGGTCAATGTTCTGGAGCTGGTGCGCACGCTGGGCGCAGAGCAGGCGGCACAGACGGTCCGGGCGTTCGGTGAGGCGTTCATCCGCTCCATGCCCACCGGCAAGCAGAACAGCTTTGCCAACCGCACCCTGCCGGATGCCGTTTACATCACCCTGCGGCAGGACCAGCCGGTGAACCTCTGCGGTGCCTTTGAAAAGCCGGTGCGCAAGAGCGAAGAAGGCTATGCAGAACCGTCCAAGATGGCGTTGAAACAGTATGCAAAGGAACTCTACAATACCTTTGCAGAGGCACCGGAGCAGAGCTTTACGGTGGGTACCGGGCTGGAAGAACTGGCACAGTCCATGCCGCTGAACACCATGCTGGCGGTACTGGAAAAGGCCGTAGAGGAGAAGCTGTCCGGGAATGAGGTGTGACCATGGCGACCTTATTGCTTCGGCTGGCTGCACCCTTGCAGGCCTGGGGTTCGGACTCCAAGTTTGAGACCCGCAAGACCGACCGGGAACCCACCAAGAGCGGCGTGGTCGGCCTGTTGGCGGCGGCGCTGGGGCTGCGCCGGGACGACACGGAGGGCCTTGCCCGGCTGAACGGCCTGCGCTTTGCCGTGCGGGCGGATCAGGAGGGCAGTCTGCTGGTGGACTTTCACACTGCCAAAAGCCGGGACACCTCCTATGTGACCTACCGCCACTATCTGCAGGACGCCGGTTTTCTGGCAGGGCTGGAAAGCGGGGACGAAGCTCTGCTGCGGGAGCTGGAAGCGGCTCTGCGGCACCCGGTCTACCCGCTGTATCTGGGCGCCGCCCAGGCTGTGGCGGCTGGACAGCCCTGAACGGAAAACTGTATCTGCTGCTGCTCGGCGAGGCTCCCCGACCTGACCGGACTGTATTGCGCAGTTCAGGACGGGTGCCACGCACCGACGCGCCGCTACGAGCCGCTGCTGGAACAGGTGACCCCAGGCGGCTACTGGCAGTTCCGTCTGACAGCAAACCCGACCCCACCCAGGAAAAGACCCGCGGACCCGCTGGCGCGGGGTGCCCTGAAGCCCTGCTATCTGGAAGCGGGCAGGAACAGTGGCTGCTGGAGCAGGCCGGGAAGCACGGCTTTTGCCCTGACGGGAGGGCACTTTTCAGGTGACCCGGAAACAGACCTGTCACTTCCGGAAGAACGGAAAGCGGCCGGTCACATTGCTGGCGGTGACCTGTGAGGGCATCCTGCAGGTGACCGACCCGGAAGCGTTCCTGGGAGATGCTGTGTCAGGGCATTGGCCGCGGCAAAGCCTACGGCCTTGGCTGATGACCATCCTGCACGGAGGAAGCAGCCATGGATGATGTGCCGGGCATTTCAGTGCTGCTGCCGGCCCCGGCACCCGTGTGACCCACCGTGCATGCCTGCCTGTACGGGCTGGCCCATGTGGTCATTGTGGCGCTGGGGTGTGCGCGGGACTGGGATTCGTGCACGTCGGGCATGAGTGCCTCTCGTGCAATGACATTGCCAAACCTGTACAAAGCGGAGGTGACCATCCCAATCGCATTTAGGGAGTGGCGGCGCAGGCCCCCTGGAGACCTGCCTGCCGTCGTGCGCCGCCGTCCAGGATGCTATGGTGGAGCATCACATATTCTGGAACGGATGGTCCACGACATCCGCTGGCTGCTGCTGACCGAGGAGGAACAGACGGAAGAGCCGGATGTGGTTTACCTCTGGATAATAAAGGTCAGTGCGAAGTCAAACGGTATCAATTACTTTGACCGGAAGCGGGTGAGGAGCCATCGTAGTTCTGACCATGACCAACTGCTCGCCTGCGCGGTTTTTCTCCGCATACGCAGGGTGATCCTTGCTGTATTATTGCCGTAGTCGTACATGTTTTTCGCATACGCGGGGGTGATCCCAAATTTCACGACTACTTCACAAAACTGTTCCCCCTTTTCCCGCACACGCGGGGGTGATCCCATCTGGGGAGATGTGCCGAAGAAATGGACAACTTTTCCCCGCACACGCGGGGTGATCCCCAGAACGCGGACGACTTTGAGGCTCAGGTCAATCTTTTCCCCGCATACGCGGGGTGATCCCTGGTGGGCTGTGACAAGCGCCCGATACCCGTCTTTTTCCCGCACACGCGGGGTGATCCCTGTTGGCTGCCTCGCTCTCCGAGCGGCTGAACTTTTCCCGCACACGCGGGGGTGATCCCCGTGACCGCCTGTGCGGAATCATTGACACTTATCTTTTCCCCGCATACGCGGGGGTGATCCCTTACTTTACGATGCTCTGGACAGCATACCGGGACTTTTTCCCACACGCGGGGTGATCCCCGGCGGAGCAGTATGAGAGCCTTGTGAACGACCCTGTGCGGAATCATTGACACCATCTTTTCCCCCGCATACGCGGGGGTGATCCCTCTCGACCTGTCTATGGCCGGTGTCAAATGTGGCTTTTCCCCCATACGCGGGGGTGACCTCAAGGGCAAGCGGCGCATGGTGTTCCTGCCGGGGAGACTGGTGACGGACCGGAAAGCCGCGGCGGATGAAAAATCAGGTTGTACAAATTCGATGGAAAAAGTTTGTGCAAGACTCCATGTTGTAATATATGAAATTTTGTATTATCATAAATCTGCAAGCGATCTGTCTCTTGTGAGGAGGGGCGGAACGCCCAAAATACGCTTCTTTCCTGTGGAATTTCCCGCGGTCCACCTGATGCGGATTGAAAGATAGGTCGAGAAGGGAAGAGCAACCATGATGAACACAAGTCTGCTCCAGAAGTCTGGTCTGGCAACGCTGCAGGTCGCGCAGATCCTGGCAGGGCTGGAACCGGGAAACCGGATCCCCACGGTGACGGAACTGAGCGAACAATGCGAGATGGCACGGGGAAATATCCAGATCGCGCTGAACAACCTGAAACAGAATCATGTGATCCGTCTGGAATCCCATGGGCAGAACGGCACCATTGCAACAGAGATCGACTATGTGGCAATGGCGCAGTATTGCAGCAATACGGGTCTGACCTGCGTGATGCCTATGCCGTATGGCCTGCGCTATGAAGGTCTGGCCAGCGGGCTGTATGAGGAACTGAACCAGAAAGGGGTCACGGGTGCGATCGCATTCATGCGCGGTTCCGGCTACCGGCTGAACTGTGTGGAAGAAGGGCGCTTTCATCTGTGCGTCATGAGCCAGCTTGCATTTGAACACTATGCGCAGGAGGGCAAGGACATCCAGCTGATCGCGGCCTTTGGCCCGCAGAGCTATGTGGAACAGCATCGGGTCTTTGTCCGCCCGGACTTCAAGGGCGACTGGCAGAACTGCAAGGTGGGCGTAGATGCCTCCTCGGTGGACCAGGAGATGCTGACCCGGTTCTGTTTTTGCCGATAAGCCGGTGCAATATGTGCCCATCATCTATAGTCAACTGGTGCCGTTTCTGCACAGCGGCGTCATTGATGCCGGCGTCTGGAGCGCCGATATGCTGCCGGAGGGGCTGAGCTATTATCCGATGCCCCGGCTGGATGAGCAGGAAAAAGATACCGTGGCCGTGCTTGCCTGCCGGAAAAGTGATAACATCACCGCGCAGCTGGTGCGCAAGATCTTGTCGGTGGAGCGTGTGGACCACATCCAGCAGCAGGTGATGCGCAAGCAGATCATTCCGCGCTACTAAGCAAAGGTGCTGTCAAACAGAAGTCACATCTGCATGGAGGACATGCGGATGTTTCTTTCGGGATGAAAATACAAAATATTGTATAAAACATTTTCTTCCGAAAACCGATACAGGATGTCTGATTTTTTGCAGAAAGAAAAGGAGATCTCGCATGAAAAAGATCACTCGGCGCAACTTCCTGATCGCATCCGGCAAAACCGTTGGCACACTGGCAGCTGCCTCTGCCTTTATGGGGTGTGCCAGCCCGGAGCAGGCGGAGAACTGCTTCCCCGGTCTGCAATGCCCGTCCGGACCGATGACCGCCTGACGGCCATCGACAACATTGTGGAAAACTACATGGGACAGGGATATTTCCCCGGCGCAACGATCGTGGTGGCACGCGGCGGCAAGATCGTGTATGAAAAGGCATACGGCTACGCAATGCTCAACGACATGGGCGTGCGGCTGGACGATCCCCGCCCCATGCAGATGGATACCATGTTCGACATGGCATCCTGCACCAAGATCATGGCCACGACACAGTCCATCATGAAGCTGTACAGCGAGGGCAAGATCGACCTGAATGCCACGGTAGCAAGCTACATTCCGGAGTTTGCCAAGAACGGGAAGGAAAACGTCACCGTGCATCAGCTGCTGACTCACACCTCCGGTCTGCCGCAGTGGAAGGCGATGTTCCTCTACATCGAGAAGGACAAGGCCAAGGTGCTGGATTACATCTGCAACTGTGAGCTGATGTTCGCCCCCGGCGAGGAAAAGTACAGCGACCTGGGCTTCCAGATGCTGGGCTTCCTGGTGGAGCGGATCACCGGGCGCTCGATGGACGAATACGTCAAGAACGAGATCTACAGGCCTCTGGGGCTGAAGCGCACCACCTATCTGCCGCTGGCCAACGGCTTTACCACCGAGGATGTGGCAGCCACCTCCTTCGGCAACCCGTATGAGTATGCCATGGTGGACGAGATCGACTACCCGGGCTTTGGCTACGACTGTACCGCCGATCTGGACGCGTTCCGCACCTTCACCGGCTGGCGCAACTACACCCTGCAGGGCGAGTGCAACGACGGCAATGCATGGATGGCAAACGGCGGCGTGGCCGGTCACGCGGGCCTGTACTCCGACGCGGAAGATCTGGCCGTGCTGTGCCAGGCCATGCTGAACGGCGGCATCTACAAGGGCGTCCGCCTTTACAAGAAGGAAGTCATCGACGAGTTCACCAGCGAGCAGAACGGCAAGCCGTCCCGCGGGCTGGGCTTTGAGCGGGGCTCCTCGTTCATGGGCCGCGGCGACCGCCACTACGACGCCTTTGGCCACGCAGGCTTTACCGGCACCCATGTGGTCATGAACAAGACCAACAAGACCGCCGTCATTTTCCTGACCAACAAGCAGAACGTCGGCTTCAAGCCGGACTCCACCTCGTACTACAGCCCCTATAGCTGCTGCGGCGAGATCTGTGAGCTGGTCTGGAACATTTTGGAACCGAAGCTCCGGCTGAGACGCTGGCCGACAAGATCGGCACCTGGCTGTAAGCAAAACAAAAAAATCATTGGGAGATGTCAGAGATGGATTTTGAACCGAGATTAACGATCCTGCACCAGGCAGGGATGCTGTCCGAGGAGGATTGCCGGAAGGTACAGGATGTGATCCGCTTTTTTCAGGAGAAATACGGTCTGACATTGACCGAAGAAAACGCCTCCGCCATGATCACGCACCTGTGCGCTGCGCTGGGGCGCATCCACCGCGGAGAGCCGGTGGAGCCGCTGGACGAGGAGGTCTACGAAGAGACCAGCCAGGAGCCTACCTTCCCCAAGGCACTGGAAGCAACGCAGGCGCTGGTGCGGGAGATCCTGCCGGACCTGCCGGAGGACGAGCAGAAGTTCCTGACCATGCACATCGGGGTCGTGCTGGCACAATCGTGACAGCATTTGCATAAAACCCACATCAGAAAGGAGGGCTAGCTTATGAAAATCGTAGTAGGCGGCCAGATCGACAAGCAGAAGGTTTATGACACCATCAAAGGGTGTTGTAGGCGACCGTGCCTCGGTGGAGATCAAGGATGACATTGCGGCGGCAATGGCGGTCAAGACCGGGCAGGCAGATTACTACTTCGGCGCCTGCAAGACGGGCGGCGGCGGTGCGCTGGCAATGGCCATTGCCCTGCTGGGCATGAACCAGTGCGCAACGGTGTCCATGCCGGGCAAAATGCTGAGCGAGGACGAGATCCTGGCACAGGTCAAGGCCGGCAAGAAGGCATACGGCTTTACGGATCAGCACATCGAAAAGGTCGTGCCGATCATTCTCAAGGGTCTGGGCTTCTGATCCGGATCGTCAAATAAGGAGGATTACATATGGAAACCATTCTGCGCTACGTTATCATCGCGGCAGTTGGTGCGTTGGCATCGATCCTGGCAAACCAGAGCATCGCCGTGTTCAACGACGGCCTGCGCCCGGTCCTGCCGGAGTATCTGGAAAAGCGCATGGACCGCAAGGCTCTGGCAGCCACCAGCTTTGCCATCGGCTTTGGTCTGGTCATCGGCTACGGCCTGCCCACGTCCATTGCCGCAAGCATCATCCTGATCCACTGCATCCTGCTCACCACCGACATCATCGGCACCTGGTGCCCGGACACCAAAAAGGGCATGATCGTTTCCGGCGTCATCGGCGCTGTGTACGGCGTGGCCCTGCTGTTCGGCCTGCAGGTGATCATCGACCTGTTCAACCTGCTGCCGGTCAACTTCCTGGGCAGCCTGGGCCAGGTCTCTGCCGGTATCACGCTGGCCTTCGCCATCTTCCCGGCTGTGACGGTTGCCCTGCAGTTCGGCGCTGCCAAGGGCATCATCACCGCCGTTGTGACCCTGCTGGTCCGTCAGATCGTTGAGACCTACGGCAAGATCGCACTGGACGCTGAGCACACGATCAGCCTGAACAAGGACGGTATGGCCCTGCTGGCCGGTATGATCATCATGCTGGTGTTCGCTGCCATGGATAAGGAAGGCAACGACCAGAACTCCAACGAAATGCTGACCCAGATCTTTGCCGACAAGGTCGCACGCATCCGCAAGTATATGCCGGTTCTGGCCCTCATGGGCGGCCTGATCGCAGCAGGCACCAGCATGAGCATCATGGCCGGTGACCCCATCAGCCTGGGCCTGCTGGCCGAGGGTGACCGCGTCAACGCAGGTCTGACCGCTCTGGCCCGTGCCATCGGCTTTATCCCGCTGGTTGCCACCACCGCCATCACCACCGGCGTCTACGCTCCGGCCGGCATGACCTTCGTCTTTGTGATCGGTCTGCTGATCCCCAACCCTTTATCGCCCTGATCGCCGGTGCAGCCTGCATCTGCGTGGAGATCCTGCTGCTGAACGTCATCGCAAAGGGTCTGGACAAGTTCCCCGGCATCAAGCGCTGCGGCGACAACATCCGTACCGCTATGAGCTACGTCATCGACATCGCCCTGCTGATTGGCGGCATCCTGGCTGCTCAGGCGATCATGCCCACGACGGGTCTGTTCATCATCGTGGCATTCTGGTGCATCAACAAGTGCAGCAAGAAGCCTCTGGTCTCCATGGCGGTCGGTCCTCTGGGCGCGATCCTGGTTGGCCTGATCGCAAACGTGCTGTTCCTGCTGTCTCTGTACACCCCTGCCGCCTGATCCCCGGATAAAATGAGCGCCTCCCGGCCTGCGTCGGGAGGCGGCTCTGGTTAAGAAACAATACAGGAGGCGAATCCTTTTGAAACTGCCTGAAAAGATTCTGTATGCGCACGAGCATACGACGATCGACCTGTCCGGTCCGAAGAAGAACATCGACTGCAGGCTGGATGATTTTGACGCGACCGCAGCAGAATACCGGCGGCTGGCGGAACACGGTGTGGTCGGCATCATCGACCAGACCAACCGCGGGATGGGCCGGAACGTGGCCTATGTGCAGAAAATGGCTGCACAGGCGGGGGGTGGAGATCACCCACGCGACGGGCTACTACAAGGAGCCCTTTCTCCCGCCGGAGTGCTATACGCTGACCGAACAGCAGCTGTGTGACATCATGGTGAAGGAACTGACCGAGGGCATTGAAGGCACCGGTGTCCGGGCGACCGTCATCGGCGAGATCGGCACCTCGAAGGACATCACCGAGACGGAGGCCAAGGTGTTCCGTGCGGCATCCCGCGCCCATGCAGAAACAGGGGCACCCATCTGCACCCACAAACGCTGGGCACGCGCGGCCTGGAGCAGCTGGAGATCTTCAAGAGCTTTGGCGTTGACCTGAGCCGGGTGGTGCTGAGCCACATCGACCTGTCGGCCGATCTGGATTACATGAAGCGCCTGCTGGATCAGGGGGTCAACATTGCGTTCGACACCATCGGCAAGTGCAACTACCAGCCCGATGTCTCCCGTGCAGACTGGCTCAGCCGCCTTTGTGCGGAAGGGTACGACACGCAGATCGTCATGAGCATGGACATCACCCGCCGCAGCAACTTTGCAGACCGGGGCGGTGTGGGCTACAGCTACCTGCTGGACACCTTTGCTCCGCTGGCAAGCGAGGCAGGCGTGCCGGACCGCGCATGGGAGAACCTGCTGTACCGCAATGCACTGCGCATCTACAAAGGACAGAAATAACAAGGATTCGAGGAATTGACAATGAAAACCTATCCCCTGCATTCTATCTCGCTGGAACAGGCAAAACAGCTCCAGTTCAAGGTCATTGACGCAGTGACCCGCAATTTTCAGGAGAGGAAGTCCTCTCGCTGGGCGACCTCGGCGTGGTGAAAGGGCTGAACAAGCCCCGCTGCACGGTAAAGGTGGAAAAAGGTCTTTGCCGACACCTTTGATGCCCCGGCGGCGCTGCTTGTGCGCGGCTCCGGCACGGGCGCGATCCGCTGGGCTCTGACCGCCTGCCTGAAACCGGGGATGCCATTCTGGTGCACACCTCGCCCATCTATACGACGACGCAGGTGACCATCGACGCCATGGGGCTGAAACCCATCCGCGCGGACTTCAACGATCTGGAACAGCTCAAGGCCGTCTGTGCGCAGCACAAGGACGAGATCCGCGGCGCCCTGGTGCAGCTGACCCGGCAGAAGCCGGAGGACCGCTACGACTACAAGGCCGTGATCGCAGCCATCAAGGCTGCGCTGCCGGGCATCCCGGTGGTGACCGATGACAACTACGCCGCCCTGAAAGTGGACGCCATCGGCTGCCAGGCGGGGGCCGACCTGTCCACCTTCTCCTGCTTCAAGATCCTTGGTCCGGAGGGCGTCGGTGCAGTGATCGGCAGCAAGGAGCTGATCGACCGCATCTACAAGATGCAGTATTCCGGCGGCAGTCAGGTGCAGGGACACGAAGCTATGGAGGCCCTGCGTGGCCTGATCTATGCGCCGGTGGCGCTCGCCATCAGAGCGAGGTCAACGAGGCTGGTCCGCCGCCTGAACGCCGGCGAGATTCCCCATGTGCGGCAGGCGTTCCTGGCAAACGCGCAGAAACAAGGTGCTGCTGGTGGAGTTTGATCAGGAGATCGCCGAAAAAATTCTGGACGCTGCCCCGAAGTTCGGCGCAGCGCCGCATCCGGTGGGCAGCGAGAGCAAATACGAGTTTGCCCCCATGATCTACCGTGTCAGTGGAACGTTCCGTGCGCAGGACCCGACCATTGAACACCGGATGATCCGCATCAACCCCATGCGCAGCGGCCCGGACACCATCATCCGCATCCTGCGCAGCTGCATGGGCAGGTCGAGGAAAACTGAACCGCTGAAAAAACGAGAGGAAAGGAGATGCCCTGTGTTTTTAAAGACCGTAATGGAGCGCAACCAGCCGTTGGTGCGTCTGGGCATTGAATGGCAGCAGAATGGCGTGATCCTGCCGGACACCTATCTGCTGGATTACGACACGATCCTGGAAAATGCCCGCAGCATCAAACAGGCAGGCGACGCAAACGGCGTGCAGAACTTTTTCATGCTCAAGCAGATCGGACGCAACCCCTGATCGCCGTGCGCTGACCGACATAAGGATATGTGGGCGCTGTGTGCGTGGACTTCCGCGAGGCGCTGACGATGGTGGAAAATCAGATCCCCCCCTCGGCAACGTAGGGCATCTGGTCCAGATCCCCAGGCGGCCCTGAAAAAGATCCTCCGCGCAAAGCCGGTGATCGTAACGGTGTACACGCTGGAAAAAGCCCGCGAGATCAGCGCAGTCTGCACCGAGCTGGGCCTGCACCAGAAGCTGATGCTCCGTGTTCTGGGAGAAGGCGACATGCTGTATTCCGGGCAGTACGGCGGCTTTTGAATTGCAGGAACTGGACAGCACAGTGCGTGCGATCGAGGCGATGCCGAATGTGGAGGTGGGCGGCGTGTGCAGCTTCCCCTTGCTTTTTGTACGACGAAGCGGCACAGGACATCCTGCCCATGCCCAACCTCCGGACCGTGCAGACCGCAGCCGAAATGCTGCGCGCCCGCGGCTACCGGGACCTGATGCTCAATACGCCCAGTGCCACCTGCACCCACAGCATCCCGATGATCGCAGCAGCAGCAGCACCACGGGGAACAGGACACAGCCTGACCGGAACGACACCGTATCATCAAGCCACTTGGGTTGCAGGGGCTTCCGAAGCCTAATGTTTCGGAGGTCAACCACAATCACAGGCGATGGGCGTACTGCTACGGCGGCGGGCATTACCACCCGCGGCCATGAAACGCCCTGGTGGGCACGACGCCCGGAAAAAATAAAGTCGTGCCGGTGCTGCCGCCGGACGACTCCAGCATGACTATCATTTTGAACTGCAGCAGAACTGTCGGTCTCGGCTTGGCGGTCATGGCGTTCCGGACACAGTTCTTTGTGACCCGGAGCCAGGTAGCAGTGGTCAAGGGCTGTCCTCAAGCAAGCTTGGGCTGGCAGGCCTGCCTCCTGCGCTGGGAGAACCGGTCCGGGAATGACAGAAAGGATAATTTGCAATGGAAAGTTTGTTGTAATCGTTCTGGATGGTTTGGTGTGGGCGCAATGCCGGATGTGCCTGGGATGCGCCCTGCGGACTGCGGTGCCAACACTGCGTGCATATCTTTGAGCGCACGCCGGACCTGAAGCTGCCCAATCTGGCAAGCCTTGGTCTGGCAGGCATCGTGGGGCAGGAGTTTCCCGGCCTGCCGTTTGCGACGGATGCAACGTTCGGCCGTGCCGAGCGATGCCTGATGGTGCGGACACCTTCTTCGGCCATCAGGAGATCATGGGCACCCACCCGGCAAAGCCTTTCCGGCGAGCCGATCTGCAATAGATCGAGCTCATCAAAAAGACGCTGGAGGATGCGGGTTACCATGTCCGGTATTACACCGGAACATCCGGCAAGCGCCTGCTGATCGTCAACAGAGGCCTGCACCGTGGCCGACAACGTGAATGCGATCCGGTCAGGCCTTCAACGTCACGGCGGCCATCGACGACCTTGATTTTGAGGAAGAGCTCAAGATCGGTCATCTGGTGCGCAGCGTGTCGGTCGTGTCACTACTGTCAATCTGGACGAGTACCGCGGCCTGCCCAAGGAGCATCCCCAGAGCTACTGGTATTTCATGAATGAGAACCTGTTCAGCAAGGTGAATATCGACCCGGCCAAGACCAACCTGCCGGACGGCACCAATCTGGACACCGCCGCCGAGTGTGCCCGTTACAACGGTATCATCCACAAGCTGGGCGGCATCGACCTGCAGCTGCTGGGCATCGGCCCCAATGGTCATATCGGCTTCAATGAGCCGGGCGAAGCCTTTGAGCTGGAGACCCACTGCATCGACCTTGCGCCCACTACCATCGAAGCCAACAAGCGCTTCTTTGACGGCAACGAGAACCTTGTCCCCAAACAGGCATACACCATGGGGGGTCGATGCCAGCCGGTTTTCCACCGCTTCATCCAGACCCCAGCCGATGTCATCGTGGCAGCGCAGATAGTTCACGAACCAACAGTTGTCCGGCAGGGCATGGAGGGCATCCAGCTGGGCTTTTCAGCAGCCGGGTGTCCCGGCTGGCAAGGGCACCCCACAGGTTGACCATGGTGGACACGTTGTAGAGCATATGGCATTCCGGCTTTTCCGGGGTGCCGAAGTAGGCGGCGAGCTCCTTGGGGGCCATGACCACCTCGCCCTTGAGGATGACCGCCGGGCAGACGCATTCCAGCACCATGCGGAGCATCCGCACAATGGTGTGTACCTGCGGCAGGTTGCGGCAGGTGGTGCTCAGCTGCTTCCAGATATAAGGCACTGCGTCAATGCGGAACACCTCTACGCCCAGATTTGCCAGATGCAGAATGCTCTTGGTCATGTCCACGAACACTGCCGGGTTTGCGTAGTTCAGATCCCACTGGTAGTCGTGGAAGGTGGTCAGCACCCACTTGTGCATCTCCTCGCACC
>VOFB01000172.1_pt1 | contig 16001 bp, 19 predicted proteins | sample 5384141 | NCBI WGS metagenome assembly VOFB01 (sample SAMN12384721, study PRJNA508395) | human gut metagenome | isolation source: healthy gut A | host: Homo sapiens | reverse complement strand
AAGAAGTACCAGGTCTTGCGTGTGAATTTGAGCTTCATTGCGTTCCTCCCGCCCGGTGCAGCGTGCAGCGGGCCTGCTGAATTTTTCAAAGAATTAAAAATATTATAGCACAAAACCGCGCAGGTTGTGTTACAATAAGGAAAACTATTCCGGAGGTTTTCCATGAACGCTGTTGTTTCCATCGTCCTGCTGGCCGCGCAGGTGCTCAATGAGCAGCTTGACCTTCTCGTCGTCGTTTCCTTGGCGTTGAAGGCGATGACCTTGCCCAGGTACATGGCGTTAGCTGCGCCGTGGATGATGTGTGCGCCGTAGTCGGCAAAGGCAGCACCGGTCTTGTGTGCCATGGAGTGGACGATGCCCAGCAGCGCATTGGAGAATGCCATTCCGGCCAGGCACTGTGCGTTGTGCATGGAATCACGCTTGGACATATCGCCGTTGTAGCTGTCCACCAGATCGCCCTGGATCATCCGGATGGCGAAGATGGCCAGCGGGTCGGTGTAGTCGCAGTGGGCGGTGGAAACATAAGCCTCGATGGCGTGGGTCATTGCATCCATACCGGTGTGGGCAACCAGCTTCTTGGGCATGGTCTCGGCCAGATCGGGATCGACGATGGCGACATCGGGGGTGATCTCAAAGTCAGCGATGGGGTACTTGATGCCCTTCTGATAATCGGTGATGATGGAGAAGGCGGTCACCTCAGTGGCAGTGCCGGAGGTGGAAGAGATGGCGCAGAAGTGGGCCTTGCGGCGGAGCGGCGGAATGCCGAACACCTTGCACATCTCCTCAAAGGTGATCTCAGGGTACTCGTACTTGATCCACATGGCCTTTGCGGCATCAATGGGGGAGCCGCCGCCCATGGCAATGATCCAGTCGGGCTCAAACTTCAGCATGGCCTCTGCGCCGCGCATGACGGTCTCAACAGAGGGATCGGGCTCGATGCCCTCAAACAGCTCCACTTCCATGCCGGCTTCCTTCAGGTAGCCAACAGCGCGGTCAAGGAAGCCGAACCGCTTCATGGAGCCGCCGCCGACACAGATCATGGCCTTTTTGCCGGTAAAGGACTTCAGGGCTTCCAGAGCACCCTTGCCGTGGTACAGATCGCGGGGAAGAGTAAAACGAGCCATAGGAAATACCTCCGATTCAATCAAAACTCTCTGGTCCGTGAATGTTTGACACAAAAATAACCAACTCTCTTACACAAAGTGTACTGCAAACTATCCAAAAGTTCAATTGCCGGAATGTGGAAAAATCAGACCCATTTTTGGGCATTTCGCTGGAAAGGGAGGGCTTCCCGGCCGGAGAAACCGGGAAAATGGCAAACAAAAAACCACCTGAAGCTCTAAGACTTCAAGTGGTTTTTCAATGGAGCTGCTATCCAGATTCGAACTGGAGACCTCATCCTTACCAAGGATGCGCTCTACCAACTGAGCTATAGCAGCAAATGGCGACCCGGATCGGGCTCGAACCGACGACCCCCAGCGTGACAGGCTGGTGCTCTAACCAACTGAGCTACCGGGCCATGATCGCTCAAGTTTCGTGCGGCGTTTACCGCCGGAACGTGCCTTATTATACCGGAAGATGGGCGGCTTGTCAAGCGGAAAAAACAAAAAAGCCGCAAAAAAGATGAAAAAGGCGGACTTCCTCAGTCTGCTCACTGCATTCGCAGCCAGCTCCTTCCATGAGGGAGCCTCTTTGCAAGGGTACAAAGGCCCCATCCCAGAGGGGGCTGACATCGCGCAGCGATGACTGGGGGAGTATGTCTGCGCAAAAACAAAACCTCCGGAACGGCTGCTCCGGAGGTTTGTGGCAGGGGTAGTAAGTCTCGAACTCACGGCACGCGGTTTTGGAGACCGCTGCTCTACCAACTGAGCTATACCCCTAAATCTATGCTGCATTCGCTGAATGCCTGCTTATTATATAAGATTCGGCGCAAAATGTCAAGCATAAATTTTCAGGTCTTGGTGTTGCAGCCGCAGCAGCCGTCCTTGGCGGCGGGCAGGCTCTGGGCCAGCTGCTCGAGGGTGACGCTGTCGATGTACTGGTTGATCACATCGTCCAGCCCGGCCCAGAAAGGCAGGGTGAAGCACTGCTCGGACATGGGACACTCGTTGGTCTCGCTGCCGAGGCAGGGGATGGGGGCCACGCTGCCCTCGATGGCCCGCAGGATCTCACCGGCGGTGTAGTCGGCGGGGGCTTTGGTCAGGCGGTAGCCGCCCTGACTGCCGCGCTCACTCTTGACGAGGCCCACGCGGGCCAGCGGAGTGACGATCTGCTCCAGATATTTCAGGCTCAGCTGCTGGCGCTCGCTGATCTCCTTCAGTGAGACGGTAGAACCCGGGGCGTAGCGGGCCAGCTCGGCCATCAGCCGCAGCGCATAGCGGCTCTTGGTGGAAAATTTCATGGTCTACTCTCCTTGTTTCTCCCCTTAGTATACCACGCGGTGCAGGTTTTGCAAAGCGAAAACGCCGGTTTCTCTTGCCGAAACAAAAAACGTCTGTTATCATATAATAGAGAAATTATCGGAACTTGGAGATGAGACAATGGTAGAGAAGATCACTCCGGCCGAAGCTATCCGCCTGCTGGATGCAGGCAAGGCGCAGGCTGTGGATGTCCGGGAGCCGGACGAATTTGCCGTGGGGCATATCCCCGGCGCAAAGCTGCTGCCCCTGGGTGACGTGCTGACCCGCGCGGAGGAGGTCATGCCGGACAAAAACGCCCAGTGGCTGATCTACTGCCGCACCGGCCGCCGCAGTGCCGATGCCGCACAGAAGCTGGAAGCGCAGGGCTACACTGGCCTGCGTGATCTCGGCGGCATCCTGAGCTGGCCGTATGAGATCGAGGGCGATTTTGAGGGGCATTTTTAAAGGAAACTCCCCCAGTCTGCTTCGCAGACAGCCCCCTCTGAGATGGGGCCTGTCCGTGCGGTAAGCCTCCCTCCTAGAGGGAGGTGGCAGCGCACAGCGATGACGGAGGGAGTTTTGTGCAAAAGAAAGGATGTGCACTTATGGCGTTCGACCCGAAAAAGTTTGCCGGAGCCCATTGCGGCTGCCGGTATCAGCAGGACTACCGCCCCACGCTGGGCCGGGACGGCAAAAAGGAATCCGGTACGCTGGAGGTCATCAAATTCTATTATGATGGTGCCATCCGCTTTGAGCAGCACTGCTACGGCGAGGCGGCGACCTTTGTGTTCGGCGTGTGGGCTTCCGGCATGGATGCCGACGGCACCCTGCACTGGGCCCTGCCGGATAAGCGCAAGAGCTATTATGATGAGGAGTACCTGCCCAAAAAGCTGGACCGGGTGGACGAAGCGGGCAATCTGTACTTCGATGGCGGCACCTTCCCCTGGAAGCTGGCCGATGATTTTGCCGAGGATCGGCGCTGGGGCTACCCCAAATGGAAGGTGGTTCTGGGAAAGCTGGCCGGAAAAGGCCGCTGAATCTGCCCGGATTGTTACGGATTGATGAATTTCCAGTATTCCTATTGACATGCTAGGGAATGATATGGTATAACATTCCCGTTAAAAGGTATCATAGGCCCGGACGTTCGGTCCGGGAATGCAAAAACGATTTGTCGTTTGCCAGAAAGGATCAATCCCATGGAAACTATGGAGAAAGTGGTTTATCTCGACAATGCCGCCACGACTGCCTGCGCACCCGAGGTGCTGGCTGTCATGATCGCAGGCCCTGAGCGGTGCCTGCGGTAACCCCAGCAGCCACTACAGCGTGGGCTACGAGGCCAAGGAGTTCGTGGACACCGGCCGCGCGCAGGTGGCAAAGGCCATCAACGCCTCCACGTCAGAGATCTTCTTCACCGGCTGCGGCTCCGAGGCCGACAACTGGGCTGTGAAGGGCACTGCCTTCACCAAGGCCCGCCAGAACAAGAAGCACCTCATCACCAGCGCTTTCGAGCACCACGCTATCATGCACAGCATGGCCGCTCTCGAGCGTCTGGGCTTTGAGGTCACTTATATCAAGCCCACCACGGAGGGCTACATCCGCCCGGAGGATGTCGAGGCTGCTATCCGCCCCGACACCGCCCTCATCAGCATCATGATGGCCAACAACGAGATCGGCACCATCCAGCCCATCAAGGAAATCGCGGAGATCGCCCACAAGCACGGCGTGTGGATGCACACCGATGCAGTGCAGGCCGTTGGTACCATTCCCGTGGACGTCAAGGAGCTGGGCGTGGATATGCTGTCCATGAGCGCTCACAAGTTCAACGGCCCCAAGGGCATGGGCGCGCTGTACTGCCGCAAGGGCATCTGGCCCCAGAACCTCATCGACGGCGGCAGCCAGGAAGCACGCCACCGCGCCGGTACGGAGAACGTGGCCGGCATCGCCGGTATGGGCAAGGCATTGGAGATGGCGGTCGGCGCTCTGGACGAGCGGATGGCCCACGAGCAGATGCTGCGTGACTATGTCATCGACCGCATCCTGAAGAACATCCCCGAGGCCCGCCTGAACGGCGGCCTGGCGCACCGCCTGCCCGGCAATGTCAACATCAGCTTCCCCGGCCTGGAGGGCGAGACCATCCTGCTGGATCTGGATATGCACAACATCTGCGCATCCACCGGCTCTGCCTGCAACTCCGACAGCCTTGACCCGAGCCACGTCCTGCTGAGCATCGGTGTGCCGGAGGAGATCGGCCACGGTTCCATGCGGTTCACCTTTGGCCCGCAGAATACCATGGAGGAAGCAAAATATCTGTGCGACGTGCTGGAGGAGGTCATTCCCCGCCGCCGTGCTATGAGTTGTATGTGGCTGCAGGGCCAGAACACGGCCCGTCACTTCAGCCTGAAGGGAGAAAACTAAAATGGCAGGTATGTATAGCGCAAAGGTCATGGAGCATTTTGCACATCCGCACAACGTGGGTGAGATCCCCGACGCAAACGGCGTGGGTGAAGTCGGCAACCCCAAGTGCGGCGACATCATGCGCATGTACCTGAAGATCGAGAACAACGTGATCGTTGATGTCAAGTTCCTGACCTTTGGCTGCGGTGCCGCCATTGCCACCAGCAGCATGGCCACCGACCTCATCAAGGGCAAGACCATTGACGAGGCCCTGAAGCTGACCAACAAGTCTGCAAAGGGCAGTTCATCGTGGCGCTTGTAGTAGCTGTCGTGGGAGATCAGACGCACCTCGTCCTCCCCGAACCGCTCCTTGAGCCGGTAAGCCAGCGTGGTCTTGCCGCTGCCCGAGCCGCCTGCGATGCCGATGATCAGATTGTTCATGTCCCAAAATCCTCCCGCCTGCCGATTTCGGTAGAAAAACCGGTCAGAATAAGCTATAATAGGTATATTGTTGGGGAACACCCCTGTTTCTCACTGCTTATGATATCACAAATCCACTGTTTTTGACAGAGTAAGAGGAAAATTGATGAAAAAGATCATTCCGGCCCCGTATATCGACCAGACTGCCCGCTGGGTGAATGGCTGCGAGAGCATCAGCAGCGTGATGCTGCTGCAGGCCGTGGGCATCCCCATTGACCCGGATGTGTTCATTGAGCGCGACCTGCCCCACGCCCCCTACTGGGAACAGGAGGGCAGGATCTACGGGCCTGACCCGATGTTCGTCTACCCCGGTGACCCCCACGACCACACCGGGTACGGCTGCTATGCCCCCTGCATCGTGCAGGCCTTGCAGAGCGCGTTGGAGCATGAAGGGGCGGCGGACCGGTTCGAGGTGCTGGACGTGAGCGGTGAGACCGCAGAGCAGCTGTGCCGGTTCATTGACGAGGGAATGCCGGTGGTATTCTGGGCAACGCTGGATTTTACCCCAGTGCCCGAGGAGCGGGACCACTGGCTGCTGGCCGATGGCACCGACTTTGCCTGGAAGTGCCACGAGCACTGCCTGCTGCTGGTGGGCTACGATGAGGAAAACTACTGGTTCAATGACCCGTGGCATGACCACGGGGTCTGCGCCCAGCCCAAGGAGCTGGTGGAGCGCTGCCACGCGGCACAGGACTCCTATGCGGTGACCCTGCGGCGGAAATAAGAAAGGCGGAACATGAAAACAGAGAAACTGAAACAGAACGTCAAGGGCTATGTTCATCAGTTTGAGGACGGCGGCCTGCGGCTGCTGAGAAAGGGGCAGAAGGGTGTGATCCACGCCATCTTCAGCCGCTTTGGCCTGGTGCTGATCCTCCTGCTGCTGCAGGTGGGGCTGTTGTTCAGCATCTTCCGGTGGTTCGGCAACCTGTGGCCCCATTACTTCGGCGGCAGCGTGGTCGTTACATCGGCCATGGTCATCTACCTGCTCAACAGCAAGATGGACAACAGCGCCAAGATCACCTGGATGGTGGTGGTTGCCATTGCGCCGGTGGTGGGCATTCCGATGTTCTTCTATGTCAAGAGCAATTTCGGGCACAACATCCTGCGCAAGCGGCTGCTGGAGCTGGAGGACCAGCTGCGCGGCTGGCTGCCGCAGAGCCAAAAGGCAGTGGAGCAGCTGAAAGCGCTCGAACCCGGCGCAGCCTCGCTGGCAAAATACCTGTATGGGCGGGGCGGCGGCTTTCCGGTGTACCAGAACACTGCCATGACCTATTTTCCCGGCGGCGAAGCAAAGTTTGAGGAACTGCTGCGCCAGCTGGAAACGGCAGAAGAATATATCTTTGTGGAGTATTTCATCATCGACGAGGGCCTGATGTGGGGTAAGATCCTGGAAGTGCTGGCCCGCAAGGCGCTGCAGGGCGTGGATGTCCGAGTGATGTACGATGGTACCTGTGAGTTCTCCACCCTGCCCCGCAACTACCCCCGGCTGCTGGAGAAGCTGAACATCCAGTGCAAGGTGTTCAGCCCGGTGCAGCCGTTCGTCTCCACCCACTATAATTACCGCGACCACCGGAAAATTCTTGTCATTGACGGGCGGGTCGGTTTTACCGGCGGTGTGAATCTTGCCGATGAGTACATCAACCACATCCAGAAGCATGGCCGCTGGAAGGATGCCGCCGTGATGCTGGAGGGCGAGGCGGTCCGTTCGCTGACGGCCCAGTTTCTGCAGATGTGGGGCATCCTGAAGGAGCCGGAATATGAGCAGTTCCTGACCCGGCCCATCCCGGTGCCGGAAAATGCAAAGGGCGTGGCGGCTCCCTACGGGGACTGCCCGCTGGACGGCGAGCGGGTGGGCGAGATGGTTTACATCGACCTGCTCAACCGGGCCCGAAAGTACATCCACATCATGACACCCTACCTGATTCTGGACGGGGAGCTGGAGACCGCCCTGAAATTTGCCGCTGAACGGGGCGTGGATGTCCACCTCATCCTGCCCGGAAAGCCGGACAAGCAGTTCCCCTACGCACTGGCAAAGAGCCACTATTCGGCCCTGCTGGATTCGGGCGTGAAGATCAGCGAGTGGAGCCCTGGTTTTGTCCATGCAAAGGTGTTCGTGGTGGATGGCAGGGAAGCGGTGGTGGGCACCATCAATCTGGACTACCGCAGCCTGTACCATCACTTTGAGGATGCCGTCTGGATGGTGGATGCTCCCTGCATCCGGGACATTGAGCAGGATTTCCAGCACACGCTGGAACAGTGCCGCACGGTGGAAAATACCTCGGCCAGCATCTGGCAGAAGCATTATCTGCTCCGTGCCACCGGAATGCTGCTCAAGGTCATTGCACCGCTGCTGTAACAGCTGAATTACAGAACAACAGCCCCCTCAGGCTATTATGACCCGAGGGGCTGTTGTTTTGTATGATCCTTATCTGGGGTAGCACAGCGCCAGCTTGGCATAAAAATCTTCCAGTGCAAAACGGACATCCAGATCGTGATAGACACGGATGGTTTTGCGGTCAGAAGCTTCAGCATAGGTCAGGCTGGGCAGGAGCACAGGGGCCGGGCGGGTGTCCAGTGCCCCCGGAATCCATTCTCCAGCAGGACGGCGGCGGTAGTGTTGTCGCCCAAAGTCCAATTGCCCCCGGTGCGCAGAGGAAAGCGGGGATCGTATTCGGAGGGGTACTCGTCCATCAGCTGCTGAAATAGATAGGCTCCCACTTCGCCGCAGGGCCGTACCCGAAGCGCCAATTCGGCAAGGGATACCTCGAATCTGGCGTAGACATCCTGTGGGATCTGCCAGACCGTAACAGCGCTGTCCAACAGGACACGGCAGGCGATGGGGTCTTGCTGGACATTGAATTCCGGTCGTCCGGCGGGATAGGGGCCGCCGCCGTTCCAGAGCACTGTCATGCGGGACGCGATCTCCGGGGCACGGTTCAGGGCGGCGGCAATGTTTGTCATAGCGCCCTGGGCCGCAATGTACAGGGGAGCCGGGTCATCCCGCAGAGCCTCCTGGATCAGAAACTCGACGGCTTCACAGTCGGGAGCATCCTCCGGGGAGGCGAGAGGGGCAGTACAACCATGAAGAACGGGAACATCGTCGATGTGTGCGGCGTTCAGCAGGCGGCATACCTCCTGGTAACTGCGTTCCATGCTGTGGGGCGGCAGACCCCTTTGGGTGGTTTTGACCTCGAAATGGGTGGCACAGATACCACGCACATCAAATTGCGGAGTGAGCAGATGGTGCAGGATGGCAAAGTCATCATCGCCCTCGTTTTTTGCATCGGTGTCAATGATGACCCGCACCCGGCAGGCCTCCGGCGGTGCAAATCCCAGCCGCGCAAGAAGTTCAGAGCGTTCCATGTGGTGTTCCCTCAGTTCAGCTTTGCCAGCGCTTCGTTCAGTGCGGCCAGCTTTTCTTCATCGAACATTTTGTTGCTGTAGAATTGCAGATCGTTCACCGAAATGCCCCGGGAGCCGGGCTCCTGCTGCACATATTGGGCCAGCTCCGGCAGCAGCTGCTGGATCAGGGCAGCGGACTGAGGAGTGTCCAGCAGGGTGCCGATCTTCATATCAAGACAGAATTCCTTGACTTCCTCCGGGGCGGGCACCAGCACGTCGTGGTTGAAGATGTGGTTCAGGAAGCCGAGTGCCATGCCCTGCCACACTGCGGATTCCGGGTTTTCCGGGTTTTGGGGATTGGCGATGTGGCGGCTGCCGGTGGAGAAGCCGTGGTCGCCGTAAGCAAAGATATGCATCTCATAGGGGATCTTCCGCTCTGCCAACAGGGTGGCAAACTGCAGGGACTGCGTGGCGGGCACCAGATGGTCGCCCTGAGCGGCAAAAAGGAAGGCAGGGGGAGTCTGGTCATCCACCTGCTGCAGCAGGTCTGGCAGCTCCATGCCCAACGCCTTGCCCGGGACGCTGAACACAGCGTAGCCCAGCAGCATGGCCGCAGGACGGACCCGGCCCATGGTGCCCACCGAGGCGGCAAGATGCCCGCCGGCAGAGAAGCCTACCACGGCGATCTGCTCCGGGTCGATGTGCAGGTCGCCTGCGTTCTGATGCAGGTAGTCCATGGCCTCCTGCGCCTCGGCAAAGGCATTGGTATAGACCTCCTCCACCGGACAGTTCTGGGAGACACTGTACCGCAGCACAAAGGCGTTGTAGCCTGCATTCAGAAAGGCCAGCGCTACAGGATCGGCTTCCCGCTCTGAGCAGAAAGCATAGGCTCCGCCCGGAAAGATCAGGATCGCAGGACAGCGGTCCAGAGCAGGCATTTCGGTGCAGGGATCCTGCAGGTAGCAGGTCAGCTGGGCATTGTGGGTTCCCATGGGGATCTGAGTGATTTTCATAGTTGGCTCCTTTTTCCTGTAATAAAACGGGCCTTCGTACAGATAACCCCAAAAGGCAGGGGGGTCCCTGTGCGAAAGCCCAAAATCGACTTTGTTATTCTGATATCAATATAGCAGATAGCAGAAACACTGTCAAGAAGATTTACTGGTATTCCTTTTCCATCGAGAGCCCCGGCCGCTGACTTCGGTCACGCGGCTGACGATGAGAAAACAGGCGGGGTCGATGGAATGGACCAGCTTTTCCAGCCGGGGCAGCTCCCGGTTGGAGATGACGCTGAGCAGCACCTCGCTGGGCTCGCCGGTGTAGCCGCCCTCACGGTGGAGCACGGTCACACCACGGTCGATCTCAGCCAGAATGGCGGTGCGGATCTCATCCGACCGGGTGCTGATGATCTTGACCTCGGTGCGGCTGTCGCCCAGCATCAGCATCTTGTCCATGACGATGGTGTGGTGATGACCAGCACGATGCCGTAGAGCACCTGCTCCGGCTGGCTGAACGCTGCCTGCACCAGCAGGATGGCGATATCAAAGAGCATCATGGTGATGGACACCGGCCAGCGGAACCATTTCTGCAGCACCAGCGGGGGATATCCATGCCGCCGGTGGAAGCGCCCGCCCGGATGACCATGCCCAGCGCAACGCCGATGCCCAGACCCGAGAAGATGGTGCAGAGGAAGATATCCTCAGTCAGCACCCGGCCGTCCAGCAGCCGCTCAAACAGCTCCAGAAAGGCGGGGCTCAGCACGCTGCTGGCAAGGGTGTTCAGTGCGAACTTCTTGCCCAGCACCGCCCAGCCCCACACCAGCATGGACATGTTGAAGAGGAAGAGGAAACCGGAGACGGAGAGCCCCGTCAGCCGCCCGAAGGCCAGCGCGATGCCAGTGGCACCGCCTGTGATGAGCCCGGCGGGCTCCAGAAACAGGGCCACCGCCAGCGAATACAGCGCGTTGCCCAGGATGATAGCCAGACTGTTCAGCAAAAGCTGCTGCCAGCGACGAGTAGATTTCATAGCAGTACCTCCCATACTATCTTATAATACAGGAAAACTTCAAGAAAATCCACCCGATGCTGTTGCTTCCCATCAGAACAGCGGGATTGATGTGGCTGCCAAGGGCTCCCCCTTTGGGGGAGCTGACGCGAAGCGCCTGAGAGGGCGAGGCCGTTACTCCTCGTCCAGCAGCCGCAGACCCGCCGTATCGGTCACGGGCAGGGAGAACACGATGGCTCCCGCCTTGGGGCCTGCCCCCTGCATGATGGCCTGCATGATCTGGTTTTTCAGGGTGGTGTGGGACACGATGAGCACCAGCTCCTTCTCGTTGACCAGCTCCACCCCCATAAAGTGGGCGGCACCCTCCATGCCGGTGCCTTTGGCGTGGATGACGGTGCCGCCGCCAGCTCCGGCGGCGCGGGCCGCGTCCATGATGGAGCCGGTGTGGCCCTGATTGGCAATGACGAGCAGCAGCTCATAGCGGGTATCCTTCAAGGTGCTTTCCTCCTTCAGTGCAAAGGTCTGGTGTTCGGTCAGGAACTGCAGCGCACGCTTGCCGCCCATGCTGCTGACCGGGATGATGAACGCGATGCCGGTGCCCGGCACATCGATGCGCATTTTGCGGCGCAGATCTTTTTGCAGACCGGGCCAGGTCTCGGCGGTGATCATGGCAAAGAGCACGGCCTTTTCGGTCTGCTCCAGCCCCAGGGTGGAAAGGGTCTCCCGCACCGCCGTGCCTGCACCCACCGTGCGCAGGCTGACCGTGATGCCGTGCTCCTCGTAAAGGGCCAGAAAGGCATCGGTGGAGTGGCGGTCGGTGATGGTGACGAGCCAGTATAAAGTATTCACAGCAGGACCTCCTTACAGCTCGATGATGGCATCATCCGGCAGGTCGGCAAAGGCCAGCGCGGCGGTGGACACAGGCTGTGCCTGCCGGGCTCTGCGCTGCTTGAGCTGGGCCATCAGACCCATGAGCTGCACCGTGATGAGGGGGTCATGGCGACCATGGCCACCACGCCAAACGCATCCGTTACAATGTTGCCGCCCACAGCCAGGCAGGCACCCTGGGCCAGCGGCAGAAGAAACGTTGCCGTCATGGGGCCGGAGGCCACACCGCCGGAGTCAAACGCGATGGCGGTGAAGAGCTTGGGCACCACGAAGGAGATGCCAATGGCAAAGGCGTAGCCCGGGATGAGGAACCACAGGATGGAGATGCCGGTGAGCACCCGCACCATGGCAAGACCCACCGAGAGGGAAACGCCTGCCGAGAGGGCTGCGCCCATGGTGCTGGCGGAGATGGCACCGTCGGTCACCTCCTCGACCTGCTTGTTCAGCACATAGACGGCGGGCTCGGCCTTGACGATGAAGTAGCCGATGAGCATTCCGATGGGCACCAGCAGCCAGCGGAAGCTCTGGTCTGCCAGCACCTGGCCCAGATAATTACCGGCAGGCATAAAGCCGATGTTTGCGCCTGCGAGGAATAGCACAAGACCGATATAAGTATAGGCAAGGCCCACGCCGATGCGGCCCAGCGTCCGCCGGTCGAGCTTGAGGGCAGCCAGCTGGAACACGCCGAACATGGCGATGATGGGCAACAGGGAGGTGGCAATCTCCTTGATGTAGGTGGGCAGGCCCTCGTGGAAGAGCTGCCACAGCTCCACGGAATCGTTCACCTCAGGGAGGACGGGCGGGACGTAGGTGCTGTCGCTGGCCTGGAACGCAATGCCCAGAATGAGCACAGCCAGGATGGGGCCGACAGAGCAGAGGGCCACCAGGCCGAAGCTGTCGTCCGCGGCATGGCGGTCGGAACGGATGGCGGCCACGCCGACACCCAGCGCCATGATAAAGGGAACGGTGATGGGACCGGTGGTCACGCCGCCGGAATCAAAGGCCACGGAAAGAAATTCCTTTGGCACAAAGGCGGCCAGCACAAAGATGAGCCCGTAGAACACCACCAGCAGGGCGGGCAGGGCAATGCCCAGCAGCATACGCAGGAAGGCGACCACGAGGAACAGACCCACGCCTGCCGCTACCGAAAGGATCAGGGTCATGTTGGGGATGGAGGGCACCTGATTGGCCAGCACCTGCAAGTCCGGCTCCGATATGGTGATGAGGAAGCCCAGAAGGAAACCGACCCCGATGATGAGGGGCAGGCTCCGGCTCTTGGTGAGCATTGCGCCCACCCGCTCGCCCATGGGGCTCATGCTCATCTCCGCGCCCAGCGTAAAGAACATGATGCCCACAATGATCATAGCCGCGCCCAGCAGGAAGCAGAGCAGGATGCTGGGGGAGACGGGAGCAATGGAGAAGCAGAGCACCAGCACGATGGCCACAATGGGCAGCACCGCCTGTAACGCCTCCAGCAGTTTTTCCCGCAGTTTGGGGAGTGATGCTTTGAGAATGTTGTCCACCGACCTTTCGAGAAAATATTTCCGCAGTGTACAAAACACAGGCGGATATATGAATAGTATACTGGAAAACGGAAAATGGGGTCAACTAAGAAACGGCAAAGATGGATAAATGGGCGCAAAATTTACAAATTGGAAATCAAATGAAAACCGATGAGAAATAAAACGCCCGGCGGGACAGACCAGCCGGGCGGGAAAAAGCATTATTTGACTTCCTGTTTGCCCAGAACGTCTGAGGTGGGGGTCTGGAAGGTGGGGATGTCGGCGTAGGGATCGGGGGTCGTATCTGCAGGCAGGCTCTTCATGTACTCGTCCATGGACTCGGCCACCTGCTTGGCAATGGCCACAGCCTCGACCACAGTGCGGGCACCCATCACGGCGTCGCCGCCGGCAAACACGCCCTCGCGGGTGGTGCTGCCGTCCTCACTGACGGTGAGCAGGCCCTTCTGGTTGGTCTCGATGCCGGTCGTGGTCTTGACAAGGTTGCTCTCGGAACCCTGACTGACCGACACGATAACGCCGGTGTGGGGGTAGAAGGTCTCGCTGCCCTCTACCTGCACGAACTTGCCCTCTTCGTTCTTGACCGTGTCGCGGCAGATCAGGCCGTTCTCCCGGATCTCCACCGGGGCCTTGCGGAAGCGGAAGCCCACGCCCTCGAGCTTGGCATAGCTGACCTCGTACTCAGAGGCGCTGATGCAGCTCTCATCCCGGCGGGCATAGCAGGTGACATGGCGGGCACCGTTGCGGATGGCGGTGCGGGCGCAGTCCATGGCCGAGTTGCCCACGCCGATCACGGCGATGTCATCCCCAGCCGGAAGGCCTTGAGTTGGCCAGATAGTCGATGCCAAAGGCCACGTTGCCCAGAGCCTCACCCTTGATGTGCATGGCGTTGGCCTTCCACAGACCGGCACCGATGAACACTAGTTGGGGATGCCGTACCGCATCACGCCGCCGATCTTATCCCGGGCATCGAAGATGGTGATATCATAGCCCCAGCGCGCCAGCAGCACGGCAATGGTCAGGCCGGCAGGGCCTGCACCCACCACGGCGGCCTTCATGCCGTTCTTGGGGGCGGGGCCCTTGGTCATCTTGTTGGCATAGGTGGTGGAGATATAGTCCTCAATGATGGAAAAGTGGACAGGATCGTGGCTGGGCATCCGGTTGCGGATGCAGTGGCCCTCGCACTGGTTCTCGTGGTTGCAGACCAGAGAGCAGACCGTGGTCAGGGGGTTGTTCTCAAACAGCATCCGGCCTGCGGCATCCAGCTCGTTTGCCTTGAGCAGACGGATGACCTCGGGGATGTTGGTGTGGATGGGACAGCCCTGCTGGCACATCGGCTTTTTGCAGCCGAGGCAGCGGTTGGCTTCGTCCAGAACGTGTAATGCCATGGAGTTCCTCCTCTTGTCCCACAGGCTGGGGACGCTTCGTTGTATCCAATACTATCATTATGATACACCGAACCGCTGCCGGGATACAAGTGTGGAAATGTAAAAATTTCAGGAGAAAATTTTGCTATTTCGTCAAAAAAGAAAATTTTTTGACGAAGTGCGCTCCCATCGGCTCCGGCTTTTTACGACACAGCGCGCCAAAATCACAGGCCCGCAGCTGAGCGTCCACCACCGCCCGGCAGGGGACATTCTGCTCGGCCAGCCGTGCAAGGGAGTGGGATACCGGCAGTGCGGCAGCCTTCAGGAGGGAAAGGGCATCCTTCTGCGCCCCCAGCAGGTGGAGATAGGGCGGCAGGGCGGGAAGGCATCGGCAGAATAGTCCAGAGCAGCATCCATGGCCAGGCGGCGCATCCGTGCCCGTGGATAGCGCACGGTGGTCAGGCTGTCCAGCAGCTCCGCATAGGTGGTGCTGGAACGCACGGCGGCTTCCAGCCGGTGCCCAGACCTTCCGAAATGCCCCGCACCTGGGCACGGCGCGGTTCCTGCGCACCGGCTGCGCAGAAGTGCCAGCTGACAGCGCTGGGCGGCCGCAAAGATCGGTGTACTGCCCGGCGGCAAAAGGCTTCCCGGTAGAGCGGCAGGACTTCCGCCGGAACATAGGGGGCCGCGGCATCAGCTCCGCCGTTCTGCCAGAGCGTGCGCAGGGCGCTGGCACTGGCAAACTGCCCCACTGTTTCGGTCAGGGCCTGCCCATGACCGGCACCCTGCCGGGGCAGGGGGATCGGCACCAGAGAAGCCCCAGCTCCAGAATGGCCTTGCAGTATTCCACGGCCAGATTGTTGTTGGGCTGGTCCAGCAGGGCGGCAAGGCCGGTGCCCGGGCAGACTGCTTCCACCGCTGCCTGCCGGGCTGCCGCAAAGCTGCGGGCCCCGGCAGCAAGCCGGGCCTTGAGGGCGGTGCGGTATTCCGCGCCGGAGAGCACCCGGGCGGCTTCCATTAGAAGCGCCGCATCCGGGGTCTCGGCTCCGAACACCAGAGCGTCGCACCCGGCGGCGGCCAGCAGCTGCACCCCGGCCCGGGCAAAGCATTCCGCCCCGGAACAGGCATAAGGGGCGGGCAGGGCGAACACGAGGTCGGCCCCGCAGGTCAGCGCGGCCTGCACCCGCACGCTTTCGGGCAGCAGGGGCAGCGCGCCCCGCTGGGTCAGCCCGCAGCTCATGGCCACCGCCACCCGCTGAGCACCCAGTGCCTTTGCCTGCTGCAGCTGCCAGGCGTGGCCGTTGTGGAAGGGATCGTATTCGGCAATGATCCCGGCAAGCTTATACATTGTGAAATTTATATCGTTCATACAGAAATAACCTGCGTCTCTTTTTCCATTTGTGGGCAGGGTGTACAAAAAAGCATGGATACTTTTGTGGAACCCTTTGCCCGGTTGCGGCTTGAAAACCCTTGGAACCTATTATATAATATTTCTAGAATCTGTAAAATTCTGTCCGCATCTGCGAACCGAAAAGAATATGGAGGCACAAGAAGATGTTCTGGTTATTAACTGCGGCTCTTCTTCCCTGAAATATCAGCTCATTGATATG
>VOFB01000073.1_pt1 | contig 16001 bp, 8 predicted proteins | sample 5384141 | NCBI WGS metagenome assembly VOFB01 (sample SAMN12384721, study PRJNA508395) | human gut metagenome | isolation source: healthy gut A | host: Homo sapiens | reverse complement strand
CAAACAAGGACAGTACTCCTGTCAGTGCCAGTACCAATGCAGACACAGTAGATAATGTAATTGATAATAATTTAACTACGTTCTGGGAAGGCAATAAAGGGGACTACATTACCTTTACCTTACAGAATGGAGCTAAAATAGACGGAGTATCCATTGCCTTCTCCCGTGAGAACGGACTGGAAACTGACTTCGAGATACAACTATCGAGTGGCGGCGGACAATTCCTCACTGTATATTCCGGTACTGTGAAAGAGTACAATAAACTGTTGGACTTCCGTTTCAAAGGAACTACTGCCAGCGATTTACGCATTGTACTAGGTAGTGACCGAGTAGGAGTAGCAGAGATAAAACTTCCCCAACTGCAAAAATAGGAAAAGGCGTGTTTAAAAAGTCGGTAGTATCTTCAATTCCCCTTCTTTCCGAAAGAAGAAACTTTTCGATACTACCGACTTTTCTATCAGTCTTTTCCTCTAAATTATTTTATATGTTCATTTCCATCAATCTCCCCAGCCCGGATTATTTGGCTTCAACTTAGGATTCAGAGCCATTTCGTTTAATGGCAAAGAAAATAAGTAATGTTTGGGAGATTCAAATATAGCCGGGGTAGTCACACGTTTTCCATATACATCCAAACTTCCATCTGCATAAGTTCCCACTTCTGTTTTCAATACAGCGATTTCCTCAGGTGTGTAAACATCTGTATATAGCATCATTCCCGCTTTGGGGGCTACCAGTCTTTCACCACATCCCCAACGCATCAAATCAGCGTAACGTAATCCTTCTCCGAACAATTCCACGCGGCGCTCACGACGGATCTCACGAATCAAATCCGCATTAGTTCCTTTAATAATCGGATGCTTGGCTACCAGTTTAGGGTCGGTTGCCGGCGAACTGGTTAGCTTTACATTAAATCCGACACGTTTTCTTAAAGCATTTACAGTCAAATCCAATTCAGGATCTTTTCCTAATTCTGCTCCGGCTTCAGCGCGAATCAGTAACACCTCAGCATAACGGAATATGATAGCATCCAGAGTACCTACGCCATGAGTATCGGAAAACTCTTTTTCGTTATAAAACTTAGCAATTGCGTATCCCGTACTGGAATGTGTCCCTCCTTCAAGGAAAGAAGATATTGAACTTCTTTTCCCTTCCAAATAATAAGTATAAGGTCCTGCATACGGGGTCGCGATTGTCTGCAACAGACGTGGGTCACGATTCTCCAATTCATCTTTAACCGACGTTACCCCCGTCTGGTCATACGGTTGCCCTGTTATTGTCAAATAATCATCCGCACAATCTTTGCTCATACCCATCATTTGAGCCATTTCACCCAAACGTAGTTGCCGGGTTACATTATTACCTTTATCAACTTTGGGGTCATATTCTTTTGATAGAATAACCTCTGTGTTAGTATTATAATTATCCTGAATAAATAATTCGTGATATGCCGTAGCGGGAGAAGTTCCTTCATACAATTTATATCCATATTCCGATTTCATTAATTCACCAGCAGCATCATAAGCAGCTTGTAGGAATTTGGTGTCATTTTCTATATTATGGTAACGACGATAAGTACCCTCAAACAAACAGATTCGTGCTTTTAAAGCTAAAGCCGCATCTTTACTCACCCTATATACCTTTGTCTTTTTAGGCAACCATGCAATAGCCTGGTTAATGTCTCTCAATACATTATCCATGACAAGAATCCGGGAATCACGCCCTTTATATAATTCTTCCGTATCAGAAGGTGTCAGTGCTGTGTCATACCAAGGAAGATCACCGTATTTTCTTACTTTATTAAAATAATCCATGCACTTGAAGAACAAGATTTCTCCGGCGTATTGTTGCTTCACAATTTCTGTTTCCGGTGATTTCTCATAATTCATTAGAAACTCGTTGCATGCACGAATATTCTCCCACTTCCAATCAGACCCTTCATCAGAAGCATTTTTTACAGCTATCTGATGTCCGAAGCTTACATCATTCTTTTCCCAAGGAAGAATATTGTCCGAGTTCCAGTCGTCTTCCAACATCGAATTGTACCCTTTAGGGGCACCATGACCGTTAATCAACTTTGGATAAAAGTCATTGCAATATTGTTCTAAAGCATTGGCATTGGCAGATTCAAAGAATTTTCCGGTTTCAATGATATCTTCCGGGGTCCTGTCCAGAAAATCGCATCCCTGCATAAAGAATGCCGCTACCCCTAGTCCTAGTATAATTATTTTTTTCATAATAAACAGATTTTAAAAAGTTAAGTTAATACCAAATGAGAAGGTCCGACTAAACGGATAAGCCTTACCATCGGAAGTAAGATTACCCACCAATTTATTGTCTTTGGAGTTGGACTGACGTGTACTGACAATATCCGGATCCAGATACTTAAATAGCTTAGTCCCTACCCATAAATTCTGACCACTTGCAAATACTTTCAATTGCTCGATTCCAACTGTAGATATCCACGCTTTAGGTATTGTGTAACTGATTGTTAAATCCTTCAAACGAATATATGCACCATTCTGCAAGTATTTTGTTTGGGTTTGCTTACTCCTGCCACTATAACTTGGAAGCGGGTAATAGGCATTGGTATTATTCTCACTCCAAGAATTATCAACATGGTAATCATTAACAGCAGATTGCCATACATTGCTATTACTCGGAAATCCCCAAAACACCGGGCTGTCAATCCATAAATCTCTTTTAGCTATCCCTTCAAAAAAGACACGCACATCGAATCCCTTCCAGGAAGCACTGGCATTGATATTGAAAGAATAACGGGGAGTGGTGTTACCTATCACTTTCTGGTCACCTGTATTATAGATAGTCTTGGCAGATGTAATACCTTCCACTCCATCCAAATCTTTATAACGTATGTCACCTACTTTCCAAGTCTTTGATATATCTCCCTGAATAGTAGCCATTCTCTGAGCTTCTGCTTCGTCCTGAATGAATCCATCAGTTACATACCCCCATATTTCTCCGATTCGCTTACCTTCATAGTAATTATTCAAAGCTCCTTCCGGATTATCGAATTTTGTAATAGTTGAATAACTGTCTGCAAGTCCTACACCGATAGAATACATTAACGGACTGCCTCCGACATTATTAATCTTATCATTCCAAGAAACAGATAATTCCCAACCATTTGTCCGCATATTCGCCAAATTTTCTTTACCACCGGAACTTCCCAATACGGCCGGATAGGTTTTAGAAATCACCATATCGTTTGTATTACGGATATAGTAATCGAATGAAGCATTTAAACGGTTATTCAACATAGCGATATCCAGACCGAAATTGGTAGTTGTTACCTTTTCCCAAGTAATATTGGTACTTGCCAATGTCGGTGCTTTCAATCCGGATATAACTTTTCCACCCATTACATAAGATAAAGTTTCATTATCCAGATAACCTAAATAGTCAAAATTTCCGTTTGTTACCTGATTGCCTAGCGTTCCGATAGAAGCGCGAAGCTTTACATTATCAAAAAGGTTGCGTGCAGGTTCAAAAAACTTTTCTTCCGACAGTCTCCAACCAACAGACACAGAAGGGAAAAATCCCCATTGTGAACCGCTTTTATATTTGGAAGAACCATCATAACGTCCATTCACTTCCAACAGATATCGGCCTAAATAGTCATAATTCAAGCGGAAGAACATGCCTTGTACAGCCCAGACCGTTGCATCTTCTCCTATAGACTGCAAAGTAGTAGCAAGGTCACTGACCGGAGTATTGTTGTCGTACAGTCCTGAAACTTTTGTCTTCAAAGCTGTTATTTTTTTACTTTCCTGATTATATCCGGCCATGACACCGAAAGAGTGCTGCTTGATAGTTTTCTTATATTCAGCCCAGAGGTTTAAATGCTTGATAAGTGTCATTGTACTTATCATTATTTACCCCATTTGAACTTCCTTGCGGAATACTTGTACCATCCGGTTGTGATTGATACAAAATATTTTGATGCTTTTTCTGTTGCTTAAAAAACTTATTTCCTGTATAATCCCCTTTAATGGACAAACCTTTTATCGGAGTAATATTGAATGCTCCCGTATACCAAAAGTCATCGGAAGAAGTAATATCACGTCCTGCTTGAGCCATGATTCCTGCAATATTATAGTTGAAGTTAGAACCGGCCACAGCTGCAAAATTTCCATCCGGCAGATAAACCGGAATAAAAGGAAAAGCACGATAAACTTCATGATAAGGACTACTTCCCATATAATCGTATGTATTCGGAATGTCCGACTCGTTACGGTTATACTTAGTCCGGAAGGTGATTTCCAACCAGTTTGTCAATTGAGAAGTAAAATTGAAAGACATATTGATACGTTTATAAGTATCATCTCCAAATGCAAATAATCCATCTTGTCCTTTGTATCCGATAGAAGCATAATATGAATTTTTCTCAGTTCCTCCGCTGATACTGGCATTATGTTGCTGCATGAAAGCAGATTTCTTATAGAACTCCTCGAACCAGTTTGTATTAGCAGCATACGCCCACTGGCCTATACCTGTATACTTGCCTGTTTGGTCTATAAATACAGAAGGGTTATTGACCGGGTCACTATTATACCTGTCAATGGCTTCTACTAATTCAGTGGAAAAGTCTCCGTTACCACCGGAATTAACACTAGCCTGATTAATTGCATGAATCCATTTGCTGGAATTTATGCCTTCGGGCAATCTGGAAGGAGACGACCAGGAGAAATTGTTGTTGTAATTCACACGCACTTTCTCACCTTTAGTACCCTTCTTTGTAGTGATCAGGACCACTCCAAATGCAGCTCTAGCTCCATAAACAGCAGCTGAAGAAGCATCTTTTAACACCGAAATGCTTGCAATATCCTGTGGATTGAGCAAAGAAATATCATTAGTTTCCACTCCATCCACCAATATAAGAGCCGAGCCACCGTTCAATGATGTTGTTCCACGGACATTGATTTGCGCAGTTGCGTTAGGACTACCTCCATCAAATGTTATATTCAAGTTGGGAATAGCTCCTTGTAATCCTTGGGTTACGTTAGCTATCGGCCGATCCTCCAACACATCGCCATCAGCCATAGTAACGGCTCCCGTCAAATTTACCTTCTTTTGGGTTCCATATCCCACTACTACTACTTCATCCAGCACTTCAGAGTCCTCTTTCAAAACTATTTTAAAAGAAGTCTTACCATTAACGCTCAATGTCTGACTTTTCATTCCAATATAAGAAATTGTAATTTGAGCATTGGATGCTACATTGTTGAGAGTAAAAATACCGTCAAAGTTGGTAATACTACCATTGGTAGTTCCTATTACCAATACACTGGCACCAATAATCGGTTCGCCTTTTTCGTCCGTAACGGTACCGCTAACTGTCAGTGATTGCCCCAAAGTATTCACGGACAAACAAGAAAGAAATAACACAAACATGCTTCGAAGAAACATGAATGGCAGTGTTTTACATTGTTTCATAGAATAAATTGTTAGTTAGTAATTAGATTTATATCAAGGTCACATTAATAATAAGGAAGTAAACAAAATCCCTATGCGTGAAATCGGACAAGGAACTGTTTACAATAATTAATGGTTAACTTGTTCTTTTATTTATTAAAGTAAGAGGATGTGCCTCACGGCACTATTTATTTTTGCTTATGTGTATTATTTCATTGTGGTATTGCAAATATACCATAAAATTCCTAATAATCAAAAAAAATAGTCTTTTTTTGAAAAGATTAGTTAGCGCTTTTTCGAATATCGAAAAAATACATAATTCCACTCCTCTATCCCAAATATTCTCTTAAAATAAAAACAATCCTAAAGAAGAATTCCAGCAAATTATTGACTTTATTCCAAGTCAATCACTTACCTTTGTCATACTGATACAATTTATGCAATATTCCGTACAACATAAAATATCAATATCATGAAACAATTATTGATTACAACTCATTTGTATACATTCGCTGTTATCTGTGTAATTGCAACTACCATTAGTAGTTGTACCTTTAAAAAAAAGACTGATATGGAAACACCAACCGGAACAAAGGAAAATGAACTAACCATGCTAGTAGGAACTTACACGTCAGGAGACAGTAAGGGAATTTACAGTTTCCGTTTCAACGAAGAAACCGGAACGGCAACCGCACTTAGTGAAACGGAAGTAGAAAATCCCTCTTATCTCGCAGTTTCTGCTGACGGAAAATTTATTTATACAGTCAGTGAATTCAATAATGAACAGGCGGCCGCCAATGCATTTGCCTTCAATCAGGAAAAAGGAACTCTTAAATTATTGAATTCACAGAAAACCGGCGGTGAAGATCCTTGCTATATCATTACAAATGGAAATAATGTGATAACCGCCAATTACAGCGGCGGCAGTATCTCTGTTTTTCCTATCGCAAAAGACGGTTCACTCCTGCCTGCTTCCGATATTATAAAGTTCGAAGGTTCGGGAACCGATAAGGAACGACAAGAGAAGCCACATCTGCATTGTGTCCGTATCACTCCAGATGGTAAATACTTGTTTGCCGATGACTTGGGAACAGACCAAATACATAAGTTTATCATTAACCCGGACGCGAATGCAGAGAATAAGGAAAGTTTTCTTAAAGAAGGTTCTCCTTCCGCCTTTAAAGTGAAAGCCGGTTCAGGTCCCCGTCATCTGACTTTCTCGCCAAACGGCCATTATGCTTATCTGATTAATGAACTGTCGGGTACAGTAATAGCCTTCGAGTATAAAGACGGAGATTTAAAAGAAATCCAAACCATAGTTGCCGATACAGTCTGTGCAAAAGGCAGTGGTGATATTCATATCAGTCCGGACGGCAAATTCCTGTATGCCAGTAATCGCCTGAAAGCAGACGGCATCGCCATTTTCAGTATCCAACCGGATAACGGAATACTGACAAAAGTAGGTTATCAACTTACAGGGATTCATCCTCGTAATTTCATTATTACGCCTAATGGCAAATACATGCTGGTTGCTTGCAGAGACAGCAATGTCATTCAGATATACGAAAGAAATGCAGACACAGGCCTGTTAACAGACATACACGGAGACATAAAAGTAGATAAACCTGTTTGCGTGAAATTTATACCCAATCCCAAACAGAGCTAATATTCACAAGACCTAAAATTATATATAGCCTGATACTTATATTCTCTTTCAAGTGTGAAACAATTTAAATGTGAAAGAGCTAAGCTGATTAACAAATCAGCCTAGCTCTTCATTCAGGAATAAAAAAGCATCCACTATCTCATTTGATCAAACTACGAAAGGCCTGAATCCCCTGATGATTAATATCCAATTTTTCTACCTCTTTCAATAACCTGGCAGATTTCTCTTTCTGATTCAATCCCCAATATCCCAATGCCATCATATATTTGCAATGAATTATATTCCTTACAGTCAAGTTATCCTCCCAAATCAAAAGATCAGGCAATGACACAGCGAAATAATCCATTTTAATCTTGTCAAACAAATGCTTCTCTCCGTAAGAAATCAACTTATGAAAACGTCCATTCGCCTCATCTATGCGTCCTAGTTTTAGTAATGCCAACCCCTGATAAAATATTTTATCGGGTTTCGCATCATTATAATACATGGCGGCGGCAGGTTCTGTCGGCCCAACAGTGGCCTGTTCCCAATATCTGACAGCTTCATCTTTACGGTTCAGATTTTCATAAGCGCAACCCAAGAAATAATAGAAATCATTCTCTTGTGCACCGTACAATTTGCCTTCACCTAAATGATGCGGATATTCCAAGCATTCTTCCAATAATGCAATTGCTTCTTGATTATTGCCAGCAGTCAATGCTTGCTTAGCCAGTTCCACACGGGCTAGTTGATATTGGGCAGGTACTTTTCCCTCACCACCTTCCCAAGGGTGGAAGCTATGTGCATCAAGCAATGCTTTGGCTTTTTCATATTCACCAGTCTGGTTCAACAGAGTTATTTCTTCCAATACAAGATCGTCACGTTGCTCAATCAAATCAGGATATTGCCGTAAGAAAGCCAGACGTTCCTTATGCGGACGACGAACACGTTTATAAAGCTGGTCCAATTCCATTAGAATACGTGCATCTGTTGTATCAAGCCGAAAAGCACGTTCCATGTATTCGATAGCCTTTGTTTCTTCATTCTTTTTATTGAAATAAGCCAGAGCCAGATTACGCCATACAGTCGGGAAGTTATCATCTAGCCGGGCAGAAGTTTCCCATGCTTCCATAGCCAAGTCGTACTGACGTTTGTCATAGTATAGATTACCCAGATAATAAGGAGCTTTAGCATCATGCGGATTTTGCTCCATGGCACATTGTAATGCAAGGATTGCTTCCAGACGGTTAGGGAAACAATAATCAGGACACATCTCAGCCGCTTGGGCAAACACCTGTCCTGTTCCCGGTAATTCCCCTTGAACCAGACACCAGCCTAAATAATAATAAGTCATAGGAGTAACGGCACCTTCAGTTATAGCTATATTCCATAAAGAAGCAGCCTCTTGCCAACAACCTGCCGCACAATAATCAAGCGCTATTTCATCATAGTTATGAGGTTCGCCACGCATCATTTCCTTCAAAGTAGCCAACTCGTCAGAAACATTGGTTATCAAATATTTTTCATAACGACAGCCAAAGTTGAATTTATCAATGGCCAATGAATCCTCAATCAGTTGCAGAGCTTCTTCTGATTGTCCCATTCGGCGGAGGATAGCAACTTTTAAAGCACGGGCTTTATGATTGTGCCAGTTGCGGATTAGCGAGTGATTAATTTCATCCAATGCATCTGCCAAGCGGTTTTGCATAGTAGAAATCTGTGCACAAGCAAAATATCCGGCATCCTGCCAAGCAGCACTCCAGCAAGCTTTATAGAAACGGTCGTAAGCCTCATTGTAACGTCCCTGATATTTCAAGGCAAGGCCAAGATTATAAATCGGTTCTCCGTCATAAGGATTCGGATTACGTTTTTGTAGGGTCTTCACGGCAGTAAGCAGATATTGTTCTGCTTTATGGAAACGCCCTTTACGTATATACCACAGACCAAGCGCGTTATTATTACGTACATCAATCGGATCACGCCGCAATGCTTCTTCGTAGTATTCTACGGGATTATAAGTAGCATGCCTGTATTGCTCCAAATGCATACCTGTTAAATAAAGCTGTTCAGTTGTCTTTATTTCTTGTGGAAATAGCGCAGCTTCGGCAGCATCAGGAATAGGTTTCACTTCTTCCGGTTCCGCATGCCAATAAAGCAATTCCCTTCCGTTTGCCGTGATTTCAAGAATCAGTTTATTAAGTTTCTCACCATTCACATTTACCACTTCATTCAGCAATTCTTCCGGGGTGATAGTCACTTCCTTGCTATAATACACTTTACCGTCTTCTCCTTTCAAAATAACGTTTACCGTCTGACGAGAAGTAGCAAATATCTTACAACGTACACAGTCTTCTCCTTCCGGTTCAATGTTCATCAGCAAATCCCTGCTGGCATTCTTCACCACTCCCAATTCCCGGTAAGGCAGGAAATATTGAACGAAACTCTTTTCTTCATAAGGTTGCAGCCAAGTAAAGTCCGGTTGATTTTCAGTATATACACCTGCCATTAATTCAATATACGGTCCATCCTCATCGGTCAGATTACGGTCCCATGCACGACCGAAATCACCGTTCCCCCAAGTCCATTGTTTCTTACCCGGAGAAATATGGTGATTGGCTACATGCAGCATACCGGCACGGGTATCATTCTCATATCCACCCTCGAAGTCAAAGCGGGAATTGACAGCCATATAGGAAGTAGGAACTTTGATATTCTTATAGTTCGAAATGTCTACTCCGGCAGAATAGTCCATCTTATAATAAGTACCCGTTGCTATAGGAAAACTGGATACGGCACGTTTTCCATGGTCGAACACGGCATTGATATCCGGCGGGAATACGCTCTGATAGTAATCATTCACCGCTACGGCAGGATTCGCCCACCACAGGAAGGTTTGCGGCACTTCGGTGCGGTTGTAAAGTACTCCTTTGATTTCAAGAAAAGCATGTCCGGGACGAAGTGTAAAACCTGCCATTCCCTTCTGATGAAACATACGTTCCATTTCATTCACCCATACCGTGACGCTTCCGTCGGCATTTTCCTCAATAGTCGTATCCACGGGCATATAAGTACTGGGGCGATGATGTTGAGGCCAGTTAAATTCGATACCACCAGAAATCCACGGTCCTGCAAGTCCCACCAGAGCCGGCTTTATCACATGATTATAATAAATAAAATGACGCTCTCTGATTTTATCATAGGCCATCTGCACACGTCCACCCAGTTCAGGCAGAATCATCACTTTGATATATTCGTTTTCGATAAAAATAGCATTGTATTCCTTATCCACCTTTTCATCGGACATTGATTCAATCACAGGATAAGGATAAACTACCCCACTACTGCCTTGATACACCCGTTTCTCCAGGAAAATCGGATTCTTCTCCGGTTTACCTACTTCATAGGTAGGGATAACCACCTTTTCTTTCCATGCTTTTACCATCGTATTATTGATTATAAATTTATTTTTTATTCGTTGACAAAAAAACAAAAGACAAAGAAGATCGGAGACAGGGAGGTTTTATATCCTCCCAGCCTGATTAATGATGTTATGCCTATTTACTTGCTAATTTGACAATCCGTTATCGTTTATTTAATTAAGTCCTTTTCTAATGCTTCCAGCGATTTGCCTTTCGTTTCGGGCAATGCACGGAAGAAGAACAGGTAGCCGACAGCACAAATGGCTGCATAAATCCAAAATGTACCGCTGCTTCCCAAGAAATTATTCAGTAGCGGGAAAGTGTATGTCAGTGTGAAACTACCGACCCATAAAGCAAATGTACAGGTAGCCATCGCAACGGCACGTACTCGGTTCGGGAAGATCTCGGCGAGCAGTACCCAGGTGATTGGCCCCAACGACATCGCATAGCAAGCAATAGCCAAAACGACCAGCACCACCATAAAGAATCCACTGACTTCGAAGAAATAACAAGTACCCAGAATAAGATAAATGCCTGCCAGTCCCCCGGCTCCCAACAGCATAAGAATACGGCGTCCTAAACGTTCGACTGTATAAATTGCCACAAAAGTAAAAATTACATTTGCCACACCTGTCACCACAATATTAAAGAGAACATCTCCCAATGAATATCCTGCGGACTGAAATATCTCCTGCGCATAATTGAAGATAACATTCGTACCGCACCATTGCTGGAACACAGCTACGATAATACCTAAAACAAGCACTTTACGGAACGGACGGCTAAACAACAACCGCAATCCTCCTTCCGACTTCGAAGAACCGGTTTCTTCCACCAGGCGAAGTTCCTGACCGGCATAGTCGTCACCGCCTATTTTGCTGAGTACATTCCATGCCTTCCCTTCTTTTCCTTTCATCGCCAGCCAACGGGGACTTTCGGGAATGAAACATGCCAGCAACAAGAATATCGCAGCAGGGAAGGCAGCCGCCCAAAACATCCATCGCCATCCCATTTGGCCATTCCACGAAGCGCAGATATCCGCGAGAGAGAAGTCTGCAGGAATAGGCTCCGCAATCAGCCAGTTTGTGATTTGAGCGCCAAGAATACCGAGCACAATTGTCAATTGGTTTAGCGAGACGAGCTTTCCCCTGATTGAGGCAGGAGCTACTTCGGCAATATACATAGGAGAAAGTCCCGAAGCGATTCCGATGCCGATACCTCCCAGAAAGCGGGCGGCCAGGAACCAGCTAAATACTGAAAATGCCCCGGTAGCATAGGCAGAAGACAAGAATATGAAAGCAGAAATTATCAGGAGAGGTTTACGCCCATAACGGTCTGCCATCATCCCTGCCACCATAGCGCCAATCAGACAGCCGAGTAAAGCCACGCTCATGGCAAGTCCCTGCATGGCAGGCACATCGGCTATATCGAAATAGAGTTCGTAGAAAGGTTTCGCTCCCCCTATCACTACCCAATCATAGCCGAATAGAAGTCCGCCCATTGCGGATACTAAACAGATAAAATAGACAAACTTTTTATTATAACTTCTCATACCATTAGAAGATTGATTGATTAATTGATTTTGCAAACTTGTTTTTTAGACTTTCGACCGAACACCCGGTACTCCTTTTTTCTAGTCCAAGCCCCTATAAATAGATGTCGCTTTTGTTTCTATCACTTTACCTTCATTCTTTAGTATCAGGCTTCTAATATCCTCTTCGCCAAGCATCGTCCGGGGAGCAAAACTTTCAGAATTCATATACGTAACCAGGCTGTAAAGCATCTGTTGTATTTCAGGCTTGTCGCTTCCCTCGGAAAGAATATCCATAGCACTCATTATCAGTTTTCCCTTTCCACATTTTGTTTCAAAGACAGATACCAACTTTCTGTTATTTGTAAAATTGTCAATAGATTCCACAATCGGTTCAACCGGCGGTAACGAATCGACAACCAGTACTTTCGACCTCTTCACCAGATTCCACCATTGCCAGTTGCTATGCATTTCTGTAGGGAAGTGCCGCAAAGCCGCATGTTGAGTATTGCACAGAAGTCCCATTGTTCCTGCCTGTCTGGGGAAATGGACAGGACTCCAGAAGACCGGAAGAAACTTCCCTTCCAATCCTTTCAGATAACTCATTTTCGGAGAAAACAAAACTTTTCTTCCTTGATTCAACGCAGCCAAAGCTTCTTCTACATCTTGAGTCAGCAGGACATCTCCGACATTCAATGATTCGATACGAGGATATACCCAAACAGGCCACGTATTTTTCCATTCAGTTCCTTCTACAGATACCGTGAGATACAACTTTGAAGCCTTCCGTACACTTTTAAGTTCTGCACGGATATCTCCACATTGTGTCACTGTTCCTTTGGATATACTTTCCACATTCAGTCTGCCGTTCGAGATTTGCGTTCCCGCCTCATCAGCCAGCTGCCACATTATCTGTTTATTATCAATAGCCGCATTCGAATAGTTGACAACTTCAATTGATGCAGAGAACATCTCATCACCGGAATAAACCGCTTTAGCAAAACGAGCCAACGGAACAACAGGCGCACAAAACTGCCTGAAAGCAGAAGCCTCAATCAATCCTTTCGAATCCCAGAAAGCATCCAAAAGTCCGACCAGTGCAGTTCCCTGTCCCGGGAAATCATGCAAATCCAACAACTGAAAACCGCTGAACTGCTTTGTTTTCATCGCTCTTTCTATCTCCTCCTTATATAACAAGACCGCCAATTTTCCCGATGCTTCCAGAAAATCCTCCGCTTTCGAATATAATCCTTTCTTCTGTAAATCCTGTTTGACAGCCTTAAAATTCAGAGGTTCCAGTACTCCTGTGTATTTTTCTATTTCTTTTAGATTCGGAAATACGGCATACTGCCCAATCTCATGAGAGATAAGAGGGACATTCATGTCCTGCATGGCGGCACTGTAATCTTTATAGAAACAAGGTGGTTCCTGATCGAAAATACCTTGTCCCCTCACCCAGCCTTTATCTGTCCATTGCGTGACAAAAAAGTCATCTTCCGGCTCCGGTTTCGCTCCATGTCCTTTTTCGAAAGTAAAAGTCGAAGTTGTATATAAACGTCTGCTATCTTTCCCTTTCATATATCTGACCATATCATTCAACAGTTTAAAATCATACTGGAGTTCATTACCAACACTCATCATGCAGAATGACGGGTGATTTCCATACGCTTCGACAATCCGGTCAAATTCGTTATAAAGAAATTGGGTCATTGCCTCATCCTTGCCGATAGTATAAGACCAGTTCGGCAGTTCCACCTGTAAATAGAAACCTAACTTATCCGCAACGCAAAATGCCGCTTCCGGCGGGCACCAGGAATGAAACCTCAAATGGTTCAGCCCCCACTCCCTGACTGTGGCAAAGACTTTCATCCAACCTTCTTCCGTCATCGGCGGAGTACCTGTCAGAGGAAAAATACAACACTCTAATGTTCCGCGCAGGAAAATTCTATTACCGTTGACCGTCAGAATGCCTTGACCATTATCTATCTCGCGCATCCCGAAAGAAACATCTTTCCGTTCAGTTTTCTTCCTGTCAAACCGGCAAACTACAGACAAATTATATAATTCAGGAGTAAATTCATCCCATTTCTTCATATCTGTACCCAGCGAATAATCATATTCGAGCTTCTGCCTGCCTTCTTGCAAAGTAATCTGAAATTCTTTTTCTACAAACTTCTGTCCACCTTCAGGCTGTCCGACCTGCAAGGCTAGTTTCACTTTCTCCGGTTTATGCCCGCTATTCTCCAAAGTAACCGCCACCCGTATCTTCCCATTTCTGACATCAGGATAAACATTCACATGCTGAATACTGACTTTCTGCCGGGCAGTCAGTTTCATCTTACCCAACACTCCATTCCACATAATCTGAGTGTCATTGGTATAAGCATGTGCCAGGTCGTTTGCAGAAATATCATATCGCTTTCTATTGTCAATACGTAAAGCTATTATATGTTTACCTGCCGACAGACCTTTCGGCATGACAAACCGATGAGGAGCGATCAAGCTTTCCTGTGCACCCGCCACTTCTTCTCCGTCAATCCATAAACGGCTCTGCCACAGGACTCTTTCAAAAGAGAACTCCAACGGCTGTCCTGCCATACTTTTGGGAATATTAATCTCACGCTTGTACCATGCGACCCCTACATAAGCGTTCTTACGGGTCAGACGAAGCAACTGCGGTTTTTCCAGTTTGGGAACGAGCCTGTTGGAAGTCCCTTTCCGGGCCAAATCTGTGGTTCCAGGCAAACTTATATTATCGGAGAAAGATTTCAGATACCATCCCTCTTTCTCCCCTACATCTGTACTATCTAAAGCCAATTCCCAATTTCCACTCAAATCCAACAGATTTTGGGCGGCAGAAATACTGGAAATTCCCAATAATACTATTAATAAGAAAGATTTCATATTATAACTTTTCATACCATTAGAAGATTGATTAATTAATATTGCAAAGATAGAACCGGTTGAGTAGACAAAAAATAGAATTTCATTTTATAAAGATAGACAATCTTATTTTTTTGCCCTATATTTGATAAATAGTATACATTACTATATATTTGCATAAAACAGTTGAATCACATACTATGATATTATGGTAAAGTTAAAAAATGGATTTACCGGAGAAAGGGCTTTAGTGCTTCCCCGAATGATTGTTGACAAACTGGAGGAAGATCCTCTGACCTCCATGCTCCATATCACGGATATAGGATATTATCCGAAGGCCAAACATCACTTCCGGGAACGAAAAGAACCGATCAATCAATATGTATTCATTTATTGTATCGACGGGGCCGGTTGGTATCGGATAGGTGAACAGGAATATACCGTTTCCGCCAATCAATATTTTATCCTTCCTGCGGGAGTTCCTCATGCCTATGCTTCTAATAAATCGTTGTGGCATCCAAATCGGCTCCATACTTCTGATTATATCGTTTTACGGCAGTCGCAAATATCTGGTCAATCAAAGGCTTTATAACTTTGGAGGCTGTCTTCACTCCCGGTTGATAAGGATTCTGATTATAGTTCTGGTCGGTATAAAACATTCGTTGCTGCAAAGCTTTCACATGATTATATCTCCGTAAGAAAAAAGACTTCGAATCATTTTTGACCATTTTCAGTACTTCTTCTCCGGTTTCGGCCAGCAGATTGAATTGATGAAGCCACGGAGTTATTTCTACAATCAACGGCTCGTTTTCTGTATTCACCAATAGGATATCGCCAGCTTCCTTCATCTGTTCAAATGTATCCCACAAGAGGTCAAAATCAACTTTTTCATATTTTCCACTCTCAACATAACTGCTAAGGAAACGTTTGGCAACGGGTTGAATATTCATAGACTCTTCGCGGCGATAACCGTGTCCGTTGGGACCTAAGTCGGAATTGTGCATGGCAAAACATTCCAATTCGTCCGCAGCCCCCGGAAGAATGGTACGGATAGCGTCTTTCCACGTTTTCCAAGTATCATATTTAGTAG
>VOFB01003909.1_pt1 | contig 16002 bp, 22 predicted proteins | sample 5384141 | NCBI WGS metagenome assembly VOFB01 (sample SAMN12384721, study PRJNA508395) | human gut metagenome | isolation source: healthy gut A | host: Homo sapiens | reverse complement strand
CTGACAGAGCGGCGGAGAGGAAAAAGCGCGGCAAAGCCGCGCCGAAGAAAGGAGCCGCCCTGCAGGAAACAGCAGTCCGCGGGGCGGCTCTTTTTTTGTGGGAAAAATCCTATTTCGCCGTCGGCTTTTTTTCGGATCAGGCCGCGCGCCGAGCGCCAGGCCCGCCATGACGGTAAACAGGATCCTGCCGAGCAGGAACGCGGACGTCACGGCAAAGGCCGGCTCGCCCGCCGCGCCCGCGTCCAGGCCGATGGGGTACTGGGTGAAATACGTGGTCCCGTACAGGTCCAGCACCTGCGGCATGGGCAGCATGAAGACGAGGCATACGGCCATGGCGGCGTAGACGAGCCCGCCGCGGATCCTGCCCGCGCACAGTCCCAGCCCCGCGAAGAATACGGCTGCGGGGACGATAACGAGCAGAAACGGGTAAATGAAATCATAAAACCGGTAAAACCCGAAGATACTGCCCATATACGCCATGCCCATGCCGGCGCAGACCAGGCACAGAATCAGGCAGGCCGAGACGCAGGCGGAGCACTTGGTAGGGTGTACGCGACGGTGTTGACCGGCGTCGCCAGCGTGACAATCTGCGTCATGCGCTCTTTTTTTGGAGAACATGCCCGCCATAAAAAACAGCATGGCGGCCATGAGCAGCATGGCGACCGACCCGATATACGCGCCGAAGCTCCACTGGGAAAAGGGCGCCGTATAGGCCACGCCGAGCTTACAATGGTGTTGTTCAGTACAACATAGCTGTAAGCGCAGGTAATCAGCAGCATGGCGGCAAAGAGCTTGTTGCAGAGCACCCGTTTCATCTCATATAGGTAGATGGTACGCATTTCGTCTCCCCTCTCACCTGTATGCGGCCATGTCGTCGAGCGTCAGGCCGCAGTATGCGAGAAACTCTGTGGACTTCACCTGCTCGCGCACCGCCGTATAGGCTTTGTCCTGGTAGAAGTCCCGGAGTATCCTGGTAAAGGCCTCCTCGCCGCCGACGCGCTGTTCAATGTCGAGCAGCATGAGGCGCCATGCGGCTGGACAGGTCGGAGTACTGCAACTGGCCGCTGACAATGCTCCGGGCGCTCTCCGGCAGTTTTTCGAGGTATTCGGGATGCCTGCGGTAGAAGTTGCGCTGGGACAGCTCCACGTCCCGCTCCCATACATCCACGTAGTTCTCCTGGGCATACGCCTCGCCGTAGGTGTCCTTCGCCATCCGGTATATTGTGTAGTTGACAAACCCGTCGTAGGACCATGGAATCTCGGACCGGTAGTCGAGGAATACGCCGCCGCTCCACCAGTTGTAGGCGATCTTGCGGGCAAATATCTCCTGCGGGCTCGCGCCGAGCAGCGGGTTGTTGTAGGTAGTCCTCCGTCAGCTCCTCCTCGCTCAGGTTGATAACGCCGAGCGCCCAGTTGCCCCACATAAATGAGTTTCGCTGTATAATCTTCAGGTCTCGCCCCTTGAGCGTGACGTCTTCGCCGTACAGCGCGGTACAGTAGCGGTGCGCGTCGGAGATGATCTTTTCAATCCCGATGCGGTCCATCATCTCGTCGTTTTCGCGCCGTAGTAGATTTCCACCTGTTTTCCGTTGCCGATGTCGGCGCGGCGCGTTTTGAAATCGGTGAAGATAATGCCGCGGTTGCGCATTTCGGATATGGACCAGGTGAGTGGTATCTCCGTTTTCCGCAGGCGATACTATCAGACCGGTGTCGGTCGCGTCGTCAACGATAATCTGCATATAGCTCGGCACAGTCACCGTCCCGCGCATGCCGAGCGCGGGGATGTCGGTATAGGGCGCGATGGCCTGCTGGCTGAGGCTCACATAACCCTCCGTAATGATGTCGCTCGAGTACACGATGAGCGGGTGCGGCAGAAAGAATCGGCCGAGTCGAGGTTGTACATCTGCGGGTAGCCCTCGTATGCAATGGCGGCTCCATGTCCGCCCGCGCGGGCAGCTCATAGGAAATAATGCGCATGTTGCTGATAATCTGGTCGGGGGTCGGAGAAGGGGATTTCCTCGCCGTCCACAGTCAGCGACGTGACCCTGTAGCCGGGGTTCAGGCCGATCAGGTATTCCCTTCGGCTCGGTTTCCCGGTTGCTGATCCTGCCCTGCATCCGCCCGGACAGCGTCCCGCTTTTCAGGTTGCAGACCACGTCGCAGGTCAGGTCCTCCATCATAATGCTGTTGAACGTCTGCGGCAGTCCGGCCTGGCTGGAATCGCTCTTGTCCAGAAAGGGCTGGTGCGCGAAGAGCAGGCAGCCGGCCGCAATCAGAACGGCGGCCAGAGCGGGCTGGTACACGCGCTTTGCGTTGACGCAGAAAGAGGCGGCGAACCCCTTCTGGTAGCGGCGCGTAAACAGCAGCGAAAACAGGTATGCGCCGGCGAATACGGCCAGCCAGACGAGGCGGTTGTATATGGCCGTGCGCATCAGGTGAAAGCCGTTAAAGGTGTCGGACATAAACTCCACGGCGGGCCAGGTCCAGTCGATGAGGAAATTGTACGGCGTCCAGGGATTGACCTTGGTGAAGTAAAACGCCAGAATAAACAGTGCAATGCTCAGCTCCGCCCGGTAGAAAATCTGGAAGCAGGCGGCGATCAGGAGCAGCCCGAACAGCAGCGTCGGCCAGAATATGATGAAGTAGAACTGGCAGTATACGGAAAAAGTCGAACATCACCTTCATCTGCGCCGCGGCGAGGCAGGTTTACAAGAAAGCGCCAGCGCAGAGGCCAGCGCCGAAACGACGGCGAGGGCGAGCACCTTCGCGCTTCCGAGCACGAGCGGCGACACGACCGAGTCGGTGATCGAACCGATATTGCGCCGCTGCACCCGGCTGATCTCATAGAGGGAAAACAGCACGAACAGGAACATGCTGTACATCGCGCCGCTCATGGCGGGCTGGCTCACATACCGGGAGGTGAGCGTCGTCGCCGACGCGCTGCCCGACAGCCCGGTCAGCAGCGTCAGCAGGGGGACAGCGCGACGGCCGCAACCACCGCCCAGGTCGCCTTGGAGCGCAGCAGCCGTTTTATGTCGATCCAGACATAGGCGAAGTACTTCATGCGCGCCGCCCCTCCTGTGGATCAGATAGATGTACGCGTCCTCCAGCGTGGGTTCGACCGGCCGCGCAATATCCGGCAGCTCGGTAGCCGACAATCCGGCACACCACGCCGTCGGAGGTGCTGATGCGCGAGGTGATCTCATAGTCGCCCGCCGCGCCGGCAATCTCGTGCTCCATCAGGCTGCCCGTGTGTCCCTTCGCCGTCTGCACCACCTGCTCGGGCGTGCCGTCAAACAGGATGTTGCCGAGGTTGATGACGATGATACGGTTGCACACCGCCTGTATATCCTCAATAATATGTGGGAGAGCAGCACAATTTTGTCCTCGGCGCTGTGGGAGAACAGCGTGCGGAATTTTAATGCGCTCCTCCGGGTCGAGGCGGCGGTCGGCTCGTCGAAAATCATAAACTTGGGCGAGCCGAGCAGCGCCTCGCGATGCCGACGCGCTGCCGCTGCCCGCCGGAGAGCGCGCCGACGCGGCGGCGCGCGCAGCCAGTGAGGTTTGTCGCCTCCATCACGCGGTCACTTCGTCGTCCATGGCCTTGCCGGAGTCACTTGAGGGTGGCCATGTATGGCGCAAAACTGCCGGATGGTCAGCTCGTCGTACAGGCCGAATATCTGCGGCAGGTATCGAGGTTGTCCTTGAGCAGCTTTTCCTGCTTTTCAGCGGTTTCCGTCGATCAGGATTTCACCGGAAGTGGGCAGCAGCCCGGCGACGAGCAGCTTCATGAGCGTGGTCTTGCCCGCGCCGTTCGGCCCGACAGGCCGATCAGGTTCGGCGAAGCGGGTCTAGGCTCACATCGTCCAGCGCCCGCTTTCCGCCCGGATAGGTAAAGCTGATGTGGTTTGCCTGGATATGCATGTTGCGTTTCCTCCTCAGTTTACAGGTTTGTATTCATGTGTCAGGGAATAAAAACGGTTTTCTTTGTGCGCTTTCTATCCGTATGGGATTTTTCGGCGCGCGGCGGCGGAAATCATCCGGAAATCGCGAAATTTTTCAGGAATGCATTGAACGAAGCACACTAATGTGTATACTAAATTCATATAAATCGCGCTCCGCCGCGGGATGGCCCGGCGGCGGCGCAGCGGGGAGTTAGAGTCGGGGCAATGCATATCACGGAAACAGCCGAGGGAGTCCGCTTGGAACGGAACCCGTATCTCGATCTCGGCAAATCCTTTGACTGCGGACAGGCCTTTCGCTTTGAATCGACGGCGGACGGCTATGCCGGCGTTGTCGGCGATCTGGTCCTGCGGATTCGGGAGGAGCCGGACAGCTATCTTTTTCGGGGCTGGACAAGGCCCGGTTCGACCGCGTCGTGCGCCCGTTTCTCGACCTGGACCGGGATTACGCGGCCGCCGAGCGCACGTTTCTGAGCGACCCGGTCCTCGCGCAGGCGGCGCAGTACGGGCGGGGATACGCATCCTCCGGCAGGACCCGTTTGAAGCGCTTATTACCTTTATCTTTTCTCAAAACAACAATATACCGCGCATCCGCGGGATGGTACGGCGGCTCTGCGAGGGGTTCGGCGCCCCGCTCGGCGGCGGGCATTACGCCTTTCCTCTGCCGCAGGCGCTCGCCGGACTCAGTGAGGGAGGACCTCGCGCCGGTGCGCGCGGGCTTCCGCGCAAAATACGCGGTGGATGCCGCCCGCCGCGTCTGCGACGGCAGCGTGCCGCTCGGCCGGCTCGCCTCTCTGCCCTATGCGCAGGCGCAGGCTTTGCTCATGACAATCCGCGGCGTGGGCGTCAAGGTCGCCGACTGCGTGCTTCTGTTCGGCGCGGGCCGCCTGGAGGCGTTCCCGGTGGACGTTTGGATGAAGCGCGCGTGCGCGCGGTTCTATCCCGGCGGGCAGGCGCCGGAATTCGGCCCGTATGCGGGCCTTGCGCAGCAGTATCTGTTCCACTATGTGCGCGGCTTATCCGCGTAGGCAATACAGCAAATATTCGCAGATATATGGGGGAATTTGTATGACGATAACACGGGAGGCGGACTACGCCCTTCGTATTGTATTTTCTCTGTCTGAAGAAAATGCGAAGATCGACGCGAACAGCCTTTCAGAAAAAATCGGCGTGACGCTCCGCTTTACGCTGAAAATTCTGCGCAAGCTTCTTCTTGCGGGGATCGTACGCTCTTTCAAGGGCGCGAACGGCGGCTACATGCTCGCCAAACCCCCGCTGAAATCAGTATGTACGACGTGATCACCGCGATCGACGGGGATATGGCGGTCAACCGCTGCACCGCCGACGAATACGAGTGCCTGCATCCGAGCGTACAGCAGGGGAATCCCCTGCAGGCTGAACCGGGTGTTCTGCGAGCTGAGCCTGCGGATAAAGGACTATATGTCGGAGCAGACGTTCGATAAGCTGATCCGGCAGTAGCGCGGCGGACCCTTTGCGCCGCTTGTGCGGAAAGTCCCGCGCGAGGCCGTGTCCGCGCCGGCGACTCCGCCTTTCCGCAACCGGCGACTCCGCCTTTCCGCAGCCGGCGGCCGTGTCCGCGCCGTTTTGCCGCGCTTTCCGCGCCCGCAGTTCCGGCTTCGCGCCGCGTAGAAACCCGGTCTCGCAGGTCTCTCGCTGCGCCGCGTCCTGCGCCCCGTTTTCGGAATGCTTCGTTATTATAGCATTCCCGTGACACAAATTCAACCAGCAGGGTGATTTTCTCATTTTTCTAAAGAGGAAAACATGCTGCGCGCTGCGCGACAAGAACGCCGTTGACAAACGGCCCGCGCTGTGCTATGCTATAAAAACAGAGAAACCGATGCGGCGGAAAACGCCGGCACAGCGCGCCCAAAGCGAGCGGGGGAGGGTGAAAGCCCCGCGGGATGCGCCGCCGGATATGGCCCGCCAAGGGCGAGGGAAAGGCTTGCCGCCGAGTATCCGAGACGCAGAGCCAGCGTTACGGGCAGGGAGGAACGCCTCCCGCTAAGCGGGCCTGTTCGCGGCCAAGTAGGTGGTACCGCAGATAGATTCTGTCCTTTTCAGGACAGTTTTTATTTTGTAAAAAGAGGGGTAGAGATGAATCGTTTTTTGATGGGCAACAAGCGATTGCGCTGGGCGCGCTTTGCACAGCAGGGTAAACGTCGTATGCGGGTATCCGGGCACGCCCTCGTCGGAAATACTGGAAGCGGTCGCGCGCGAGAAGGACGGCTCGGTCTACGTCAGTGGTCGGTCAATGAAAGCCGCGCTGGAGGTCGCCGCCGGCGCGTCCTACGCCGGCGCGCGCACCATGGTCACCATGAAACAGGTCGGGCTCAACGTCGCGTCCGACCCGCTGATGAGCCTCGCCTATGTGGGCATAAAGGGCGGCATGGTCGTCGTCGTCGGACGATCCGGCCCCATCTCCTCGCAGACGGAGCAGGACACGCCACGTTCGGCATGTATTCCAAGCTGCCCGTGTTCGACCCCTCCTCACCCGAGGAGGCGTACGCCATGGTCGCAGACGCGTTCCGGCTCTCCGAGGAGCACGGCACGCCGGTTATTCTGCGCCCCACCACCCGCGTCTGCCACGGGTACGCGGCCTTTGCTGTCGCGGAGGAAAAACGGCGCACACGCGGAGGGCTTTGTCAAAGGGGATTCGCGCTGGGTCATCTTCCCGCGCACCTCTTTTCTCAACCATCAGAAGATCGAAGCGCGCAACGCCGCGCTCAGCTCCGCTCTGTCCCGGTACCCGAAAAACGCCGTGACGGGCGCGGGCCGCAAAGGCGTCGCCGCCGGCGGCGTGAGCTACGCCTATCCATGGACGCGCTCGGCGATACGCCGGCGAAAGTGCTCAAGGTGGCCACGCCTTTCCCCTTTCCCGACGAGCTTGCGCTCTCTTTTCTGGAGGGGCTGGACGAAGTGCTCGTGCTGGAGGAGCTCGATCCCGTGATCGAACGCGCCCTGCTGCAGCTTGCCGGCCGGCACCATCTGCCGGTCCGCATCCGCGGCAAGCTGACCGGGGATACGTCTGCGGCGGGCGAGAACAGCGTGGACAGCGTCCGCGCATGCCTGCACGCCTTTCTGGGCGCCGCGCCCCGCCCGCGCCTCCGGAGCTTCCAGCCCTGCCCGTACGCCAGCCGGTGCTCTGCGCAGGCTGTCCGCACCGCGGCTCTTTCTATGCGGTCAAGCGCGCCATGGCGGGGAAAAAGGCCGTGTTCACCGGCGATATCGGCTGCTATACCCTGGGCAACGCCCAGCCGCTCGACATGGTTGACACCTGCCTGTGCATGGGCGCGGACGTCACGGTCGCGCAGGGGCTGTACCGGGTCGAGCCGGACGTGAAGCACTTTGCCTTTATCGGGGGATTCCACCTTTTTTCTTCGGGCCTGACCGGCGTGGCAAACGCCGTATACAACGGGTGCGACCTGACCATCGTCGTGCTCGACAATTCCACCACCGCCATGACGGGCGGCCAGCCCCATCCGGGCACCGGCAGCCTTGCATGACGGGCGCGCGCCCGCTCCCAAAATTGATATAGAGGGCGTGCTGCTGGCGCTGGGCGTCGGCAAAGTCGTGCGCGCCAATCCGTTCCGCCTGCGCGAAGCGATGGAAAAGGTGCGTGAAGCGGCGGCGTTTAAAGGCGTTTCCGCCGTCTTGTTTGAATCGCCCTGCATCAACCTCGCCCCCAGGCCGAAAACGCTGTTTGCAGTGGACGCCGCGGCCTGCACCGGCTGCAGGGCCTGTATCGGCCAGATCGGCTGCCCCTGCGGTTTCCATGCATGCGGGCAGGGCGTATATAGAGCCGTCGCTCTGCTACGGCTGTTCCCTGTGCGCGCAGGTCTGCCCGCACGGGGCGATCAAAGTGTAGCGCTATGCAAGTGAACTGTATTTTAACCGGCGTCGGCGGCCAGGGCACCGTCCTCGCCGCACAGCTAATCGCCGGCGCGGCCATGCGCCGCGGCATACCCGTACGCACCGCGGACGATCGGCATGGCCCAGCGCGGCGGACATGTCGTGAGCCATGTGCGCCTGGGCGGCGCGCATTCGCCGCTCGTCCCCCGCGCCTCGGCCGATCTGCTCATCGGCTTCGAGCCGGCGGAAGCGGTGCGCTGCTACCCCTACCTGAAACAGGGCGGCGCAGTGGTTGTCGCCTCGGGGAAGTAAAGCCCGTGTCCGCCTCCCTCGGCGGGCTCGACTATACCGCCGCGGACATGATCGCCTTTTTGACCGGGCACGCCGGCAGCGTATACGTGGTCGACGGCGCCGCGGTCTGCAAGGAGGCCGGCTCGCCCAAGGCGCTCAACGTGGCGCTGCTCGGCGCGGCATGTGAAACGGGTCTGCTCGGCCTGTCCCTGCAGGATATCCAGAGCGCGTTTGAGGCGCCTGCGCCCGGCCCTGCACGAGATGAACCGGCGCGCGCTGTTAGCGGGCGCGCGGGCCGTACGGTAATACATATACTGATATAAACAGAGAGCGGAGGAAACATCCATGCGGATGAACGACAACCAGTTTTCGCTGATACAGCAGAATTTGAAAAACCTCATGTCGTCGAAGGGCTTTTTACAGCAAAAGCTGCACGGCCTCTGCCCGGACGATATCCGGGACCAGGCCGACTTCGAGCGCCTGCCCTTTACGGACAAGGGCGATCTGCGCGAGGCGTACCCGCTGGGCCTGCAGGCGGTGCCGGACGAGCAGGTCGTCCGCATCCACTCCTCGTCGGGCACGACGGGCACGCCCGTCATCATCCCCTATACGCGGCAGGACGTGGACGACTGGGCGCGCATGTTCGCCCGCTGCTACCGCACCGCCGGCATCACGAACCTCGACCGGATTCAGATCACGCCGGGCTACGGACTTTGGACGGCGGGCATCGGATTCCAGGCGGGCGCGGAGCTGATCGGCGCCATGGTCATCCCCATGGGCCCCGGCAACACGGAAAAGCAGCTGCGCATGATGGTGGACCTGAAGTCCACGGTGCTGTGCGCCACATCCTCGTACGCGCTTCTGCTGGCGGAGGAAATTGCAAAGCGCGGTCTGACCGGCAGCCTGCACCTGAAAAAAGGCGTAATCGGCTCCGAGCGCTGGGGCGAGAAAATGCGGAAGAGAATCGCGGATGAGCTCGGCGTGCAGCTCTACGATATTTACGGTCTGACCGAGGTTTACGGCCCCGGCATCGGCATGAGCTGCGACTATGCGTGCGGCATGCACTACTGGGACGACTACCTCTACTTTGAGATCATAGACCCCAAAACGGGCAGGGCGGCGCCGGACGGCGAAGTGGGGGAGCTTGTCATCACAACCCTGCGCAAGCAGGGCGCCCGCTGATCCGTTACCGTACCCATGATTTGACCCGCTTTATCCCCGGCGACTGCCCCTGCGGTTCGCCCTATCCGCGCATTGACACCATCCTCGGCCGTACCGACGACATGGTCAAAGTCCGCGGCGTGAACATTTTCCCGGGCCAGATCGACGAACTGCTCAGCGGGATCGACGGCGCGTCGAGCGAGTACCAGGTCATGGTCGACCACCTGAACGGCCGGGATATTCTGACTCTGTTTGTGGAGCTGGAACCGGGCCGGGCCGCCGATGAGATGGAGCCGCTGATCCACCGGGTATTCCGGGAGAAAATCGGCCTCGCCGCCGTTGTGAAACCGGTCGGGATCGGCGATCTGCCGCGCAGTGAAAAAAAAGTCCACCCGCATCTACGACAACCGCTATTGAGCAGAGCGCGCCCTTATGGGCGCGCTCTTTGTCGTCTGCGGGCATAAAAATTGGCGCGAACGCTTCGTTCGCGCCAATTCTGCATAAACTAGCTGCGGCAGGCCTTGACAAACGCCTCAAAAATACGCTTGTTGACAGGGGTCGCGCAGATTCAGCTCGGATGCCACTGCACGCCCCATACAAAGTGCCTGCCCGGCATGTACGCCGCTTCAATCAGCCCGTCGCTGGCCCGTGCCATGCGTGTCAGATCCTCCGCAAGTATGCAGATTCCCTGGTGGTGGCTGCTGTTGACCTGAATCTGCACCTGCTCCGCAAGCGCGTACAGCGGCGCCTGCGTGTCCAGGTGCAGCGCGTGCGCCGGCTCGCTGTAAGGCGGCGCCTGGTTGTGCACGACGCCCCGGCTGCTGATAAGCTGGGTCGGGAGGTTCTGGTAGAGCGTCCCGCCGAGCAGAACGTTGAAAAGCTGCAGGCCGCGGCCGATTCCGAGGCAGGGCGTTCAGCGTTTCGGCGGCCTGAACAAAAATCCGCGCCTCCATCGTGTCGCGGATCGGGCAGGCCGGCCGCATAGCGGGCCGGGCTGTTCGTGTAGTAGCTGGGCGCAATATCCTGTCCGTCCGTGAACAGGAACCCGTCGAATTCCAATACAATCTGCTCGAGCTGTCCGCGGTCGTCGGTCAGCGGCAGTACGACGGGCAGGCCGCCCGCATATTTTATACCGTCCAGATACCCGGGCAGCATCCATATGCTGTCCATTTGGTAATCCCAAAGCGGCATAACGCCAATCAGCGGTTTTCGCATAGCATTCTCCCTCAAACCGGCCTGTATCCCGGCCTTTTCATCCGGAGCGGTTACAGCCCCGCGTCTTTTTCAGCTTTCGGTCCGGCCGGACCGGCGTCCGGGCATGCTGCCGCCGGATACGGCAATCGTTTCATCACAGCGCTTCCCGCAATATCTGTCCGTCTGCATCCGTCTCGGCCGAAACGGCGGAGACGGACCCTGGCGCCCGGGAACACGGCGCGCCCGCTGCTGCAAGATGATTTATAGTACAATAAAATGCGCAAAAAGTCAATAGCCCCGGTACCGGGAGCCCTGTCTCCGAAAATGCGGCGCTTCTGCGCCGCGGGTCTGTTTTTGCGGCCTATCTGAACAAACGTACGCGCTTGGTCGATTCCGCCCGCCCGCATACACTGATATGGGCGCCGATGACAAATTCATCCATGTATAGTTTTCGCCGGCAAAACAGAAACTGCCATTGAGAGGCCGGGACGGATTTTCATCAGTCCTGTCTATGAACATAAAAAAATCGGAGGTGGATGCATGGCTGACTACAAACAGATGTACATCACGATGTTCCAGTCTGTGACCAAAAGCGATCGAACTGCTGCAGAAAGCGCAGGCCGACGCGGAGGATTTATATATCGCTGCGGAGGATTTTAAGGCGACTGTGCTCGGCAAACGACAGAAACCGAAGTGCCGGAGGCTGCGGACGCCGAACACTGATAGGCGGGGAGGCTGAAAAAGGACCGGAAGACGTTTTCTTCCGGTCCTTTTGCAGGCGGTGGCGTTATTCCATCGCTGCGTTTTTGTTCATGATCGCGCCGATAAAGTAGAGAACGGGCAGAACCAGTCGAACAGCTGCGTCCAGTGGAATCCGGTCAGATCATGTTGATCAGGGTGAGCAGAATAATAATTGCGCCGAGCACAATGCAAGTGGTGGCCCGCTCCGGGCTCGTCGCTGTATTTCACACGAAGATGCCCGCGATAAACTGCAGAATTCCGCTTGAACAGGATAGGATGGTCCCCGATAACCATCAGGGCCCCAAGTCCCGCTGCGCCTGACACGGCCATGGCAGTACCGCTGAATATGCCGACAAGCGCGACAATAATCGTGACAAAGGCTGAAAATGATAAACAGTATGCCGACAATTTTCAGCAGTGCTTTGCCGGGTGCGTGTGTCATAAAATCGTCTCCTTCTTTTCAAATTCTGTTTGCTGAGAAGCATACCGAGAAATACGGTACTTCTATCTGAAAGTACACAAATCCGCAATTCTCTCTGCTAGTATATCCAGAACCGCGTCGAATATCGGCTGGTAAATTCACATAAATTTAACAGTAAAAAATCTGTTTTTGCAGCAAAAACGCGGCCGTTTTTATACGGCCGCGTCTGCTTACCACATGGTACATACGCCGCTGTTTCGCGATGTCCCCGCGGCCCCGCCCGTTGCCGGGCCTAAATTTCTGTTCAGCGCCAGTCCAGCCTGCGGATCAGCTCCAGCGCCAGGTAGGCGAACCCCTTGTCGCTCGGATGTGCGTGGTCGGAGAAAGAACTCCTGCTCGTGCGGAATCAGCTGCATGCCGTCGAGCGCCATGTCCGTACTCGGCCGCGACCCGGCGCGCGTGTGTTCGCCGATGAGCAGGGTGGTGTGCAGCTTTTCGTTCATTTTCGTCCGTGCCCTCAGAAAATACGATCTGCCAGAACGGCGATACGACCGTGACGGGCGTGTCGGGATAGCACCTCTTGAGTTCTGCGAAAAACGCGTCTATATTTTGCGTATTTTATGTATGTCCTGAACGAATACCAGGTCGTTCGTGCCAAAGCTCCACCAGAATCCGGTCGGGCCGGTAGTCAAGCTCCGGCTCCACAAGATCCGGCCGGAACACCTCGCCGCCGACGCTGAGGTTGAGGTAGTCGTACCCGTAGTGGCGGGCGAGCAGCGGGACGACGCTCACGGATGGGTTCACGCCGAACAGCCCCTGTGAAATGGGTCGCCGAGCACCAGCAGCTTCGGTTCGTGCGCATGGCTCACCGTTTTGAAGTTGCCAATCCGTATATCGGTAAAGGTGACGTCCGCGCCGATGGGGAAGAAGATCTCCACAACCGCGCCCGGCGTCTGAATCGTGTATTCCACCGTGCCGCTTTTCCGACCCGTCCGGCTCCCGGACAGCGCGGGTAAACAGGCCGTTTTCATAGACGTCGAATACAATAACAGGGTAGTAAATCTTTGTCATGCGGTAGGAAAAGGACACTGTTTTTGCATCGGTCACAAACTCCATGGACATGCCGACCGGGCAGTAGGCGTAGGGACACTCTGGCTTTTCCTCGGTATAGAGGCGCAGCCGCTCGTCGGAAAAAAACGCACCGGCGTAAAAACGCCGCCGCGTTCCAGAACGCGGGTACAGTGCCGGAAAATGGTTTTCAGTTCTTTGCATATGTCAGCCTCCTAAGAATTTTCATAATAATGCTTTCCACAACGTCGGACGCGTTCTCGCAGCAGTCCAGGCATTTTTCAAGCCGGTTGTACAGGTTGTTCCAGGCGATGAGCGCAACGGGGTCCTGTTCATGGACGAACACATCGTGCAGCGCCTGTATATACAGTGCGTCGCCTTCCTCCCTCTATACGGTTGACTTCTATGATGTTGTCCCGTATTTTCTCCGATTTTTTGAAATGGCGCAGTTCTCCGATCACGTCCTTGAGCCGCGCGCAGCTCTCTGTAATCAGCTCGGCAAACCGGACCGCCTCCGGCCGGATCGAGCGTATATGAAAGGTGTAGCAGCTTATGAGCACGTCCTCAATATTGTCGGTCACGTTATCAATCTCCTGCGTCAGCGCGACAATATCCTCGCGCTCCAGCGGCGTAATAAACTCCTTGGCGAGCTTTTTGTTGATCTCGTGCTTTTTCATGTCCGCCGTGTGCTCTATAATGTGCATCTGCTCCAATGTAGTGTTCAGCGTATCCGGATCAAACGCCTTCAGGTTCTGTTCCAGGTATGCGGCCGCGTCGCAGAAGCTCTCGGCCACGTCGATGAACATGGAAAAATAGTCGTTGTCTTTACGTGCCATACAAGTCCCTCCTTATATAAAAAGCCAGGAAAAGCTTTGCCATCAAATACCCGATAATGCCGCAGCCCGGGAAAGTCAGAATCCAGGTGAGAACCATTTCCCGCGCCACGCCCCAGTTTACATATGTAATTCGCTTCGCCGCGCCCACGCCCATAATCGCCGTTGTCTTTGTGTGCGTCGTGCTGACGGGCACGCCGGTCAGCGACGAGAACAGCAGGCAGGCGGAAGCGGCCATGTCGGCGGAAAACCCCTGGTATTTTTCAAGCTTCACCATGTCCATGCCGACGGCTTTGATAATGCGGTAGCCGCCGATCGAAGTGCCCACGGCCATGACGAGCGAGCACATCACCATCAGCCACACGGGCACCGTCTGCATGCCCATCTCGGTCTGTCCGTTCGCCAGCGAGATACCGAGCAGAAAACGCCTATGAATTTCTGCCCGTCCTGTGCGCCGTGCATAAAGGCCATCGCGCCGCCCGCCGCAATCTGCGCGCCCTGGAAAAAGGTATCCGCGCGCCGGCGGTTTGCGCGCCGGAACACGAACTCCGTCAGCTTCACCGTAATCCAGCCCATGGCAAAGCCGAGCACAGTGGACAGGCCGAGCCCGTAGAGGACCTTGACCCATTCTGCGCCGTTAATGCCGGAAAGGCCGCTGTGCAGGGCGATGGCCGCGCCGGAAATACCGGCGATCAGCGCGTGGCTTTCGCTTGTGGGGATGCCGAATTTCCATGCGAGCGTCGCCCAGGTCACAATGGCGAACATGGCGGCGCAGAGGGGGCGACCAGCGCGCTGTGCGCGTCGCCTCGAAATCGACCATGTTGTAAATCGTTTCGGCGATTTTGCGGTTGATCAGCGTCATGACGAGCACGCCCAGAAAATTCATGACCGCCGCCATCATAATGGCGAGGCGCGGATGCATGGACCGGGTAGAAACGCAGGTCGCAATCGCGTTCGGGGCGTCCGTCCAGCCGTTTACCAGCACCACGCCCAGCGTGAGCAGTATGGTTATCAGCAGCGCGGGATTGTGCGCCGCCTGTTGTACCAGTTCCCAAAATCCCTGCAAAGCCATCCCTCCTCAGAATTATTATATCTAGACTGGCGCGTATTGCAAGGACTATTTTAAGAATATATGAATAAAAACGGTATTCCATGTCGAACTGCGCGCGTTTTCCGCGCCGGTTGACGCGGAAAAGTCACTGTGCTATAATAATACAATCAAGAATAGCGCTTTTTACAGGAAAGGGGCGGATTTTGCCGAATCGCCCCGCTTTTTACCGAGGCAACCGCCCAAGGCCGGCAGAATTTGCATCCTGTTTGCACCCCGCTGTTATGTTTCAGGCGATTTTTGCCAATACTAACGCGGGAACAATTTTGCCGGCGCGCGCAACGCGCGCAAAGGAGCAGATTATGAGACAGATACCCTTTTTCTCCGCCCGATATTACCGAGGCGGAAATAGAGGCCGTCACGCAGGCGCTGCGCAGCGGCTGGATTACGACCGGACCGCAGAAGAAGCGGCTGGAACAGCGCATCCGGGACTATACCGGCGCGGCGGGCGCGGCCTGCCTCAACTCGGCGACCGCCGCACTTGAGCTCACCCTGCGCCTGCTCGGCGTGGGCCCGGGCGACGAAGTGATCACCAGCGCCTACACCTATACCGCGTCGGCCGCCGTCGCCGCGCATGTCGGCGCGAAAAAATTGTCTTTGCGGACGTTGCGCCCGGCAGCCTGGAGATGGACTATGACAAGCTGGACGGGTATATCAACGAGCGCACCAAGGCCGTGATTCCGGTCGACGTGGGCGGCTGCATGTGCGACTACGACCGCATTTTTGAAGCGGTGCGGCGCGCCTCCGGGCGCTTCCGTCCCGCCAACGATCTGCAGGCGCTCTACGGCCGGCCGGTCGTGCTTTCCGACGCGGCGCACAGCTTCGGCGCTCGCCGCCGCGGCCTGCGCAGCGGCGAAGCGGCTGACTTTACCTGCTTCAGCTTCCACGCCGTGAAGAACCTGACCACCGCCGAGGGCGGCGCCGTCGTCTGGCGGGCCGCGCCGGGGCTGGACAGCGATTATGTCTACCGCGAGCTGATGCTGCTGTCCCTGCACGGCCAGAACAAGGACGCGCTGTCCAAGACAAAGCTCGGCCAGTGGGAGTACGACATCGTCTACCCCGCCTATAAATGCAATATGCCGGATACCCTCGCCGCCCTTGGCAATGCGCAGCTCGACCGCTACGGCGGGATTCTGGCCCGCCGCCGCGAGATGATAGAGCGCTACGACGCGGCCCTTGCGCCGCTCGGCCTGTGGACGCTGTCCCACTACGGGCCGGATTTTGCCTCCAGCGGCCATTTGTACGTCCTGCGCGTGCCCGGCTTCCTGGGTCGAACAGCGCAACGAGGCCATCGTCCGCCTGGCGGAGCAGGGCGTCGCCGCGAACGTACACTATAAGCCGCTGCCCATGATG
>VOFB01001439.1_pt1 | contig 16006 bp, 26 predicted proteins | sample 5384141 | NCBI WGS metagenome assembly VOFB01 (sample SAMN12384721, study PRJNA508395) | human gut metagenome | isolation source: healthy gut A | host: Homo sapiens | reverse complement strand
ATATCCCATCTCCACCAGATCCGCCAGCTCGTTGCGGATGGTGGCAGAGCTGATCCTGCCGGGCATCTTCTCAGCAATGGCCTTGGGCTCACCGGCTCCGCCGTGGCCACATAGCCGTCCACCACGATCTTTAATATTTGCTTTTTTCCGGTCTGTCAATTCCATGATAAAACTCCATTTAGCACTCCTATCTCTTGAGTGCTAAATGGAGTTTACCACTGGGCAGGTAAAGTCAATACCCGCAATTTTAATTATTTGTAAACACGTCGCTTACCAGCGCAGGCGGACGCCCGGCAGCTGCTCCGGGAGCCAGCGCTGGCGCTGCATCACCGGCAGCACCGCCTGAAGCAGGAAGCCCAGCAGCAGAATTTGCAGCGGCAGATACAGAGCGTTTTTCACGGCGCTCTGGGTCAGGTAGTAGAGTAGCCCTTGCTGTACAGGATGGCGCTCCAGAGGGCGCCCAGCAGCACATTCTGGATGTTGGTGAGGAGCTTGGCCAGAATGATGCGCCGCCACGTGATCTTGGCCCGGTAGAAAAACAGGGCGTAGATCATGCAACCGGTGATGGTGGTCAGCATATAGCCGGGGAAATAGGGGTAGCCGCCGGAGGACAGGAAGAAGCTGAGGGTATCCTCGGCGGCGCCGAACACGATCACCGCCAGCGGGCCGCAGACCAGTGAACAGAGGGCTCTGGCCAGAAAGGTGATGCTGAGGGACAGGCTCTCGCCCAGCCGGATGGAGCAGTGACTCAGGACGATGCAGGCGGCGATCATCAGGGCCATGAACACCAGACGGCGCAGATGCTTCAGCTCCCCCGGCGGCGCTGCGCCAATAGCCGGGGGGACAGGGGGGTGGGGATAAAGCGGCATAAAAAAACCTCCTCTGATTTGGCAGACCGGACAGGCCGGACAGCCGCACAGAAGGAGCGCCGGGGCTTACTGCCCGGAGATGACCGCTTTTATGCGGCAGCGGGATGCGAGATCTGCACTGCAAGGCGATGCCATTTCGTCCGGCGGACAACTCCCGTTCCGCCGGCACTATGCCCCCCATGGGGGCGACACGCAGATCCCTACTCTGCCTTTGTATGTGATGGGTTTAGTATAGCACATCGGCGGGAAAATGCAAGATAATCGCAGCGCCGCCGGTGGCATACTTTCCCAGCAGTTCTTTCTTTTTTGTCTCCGACGGCATACTTTTGTCAACAGCGACAAAAGTATGCGATTTCGCCAGAAACCGATGGTTTCTGGACTTCCTTTCTCTCAAGAGCTGCGTTCGTTATGGGGCCGTAAAGGGGATCGACTGTGCAACAACCCGCTGCCGCTCCCTCTCAGGTGAAGGGGCGTGTGGGTCTACCGCTGGGGAGTACGGATCCCCACGACCAGTCTGCAGGCTGGTCTCGGAATGACAGGGGTGGCAAGGCGGGAGAAAAGGGCGCTCTCCCCGGTGGGGAGAGCGCCCTTTGGTATGGAAAATATCAGAGTCTAACTTGCAGCGGTGAAACTTAGCCCTTGACCACGGTGTACCAAACATCGCCGTTGGTCTGAGTCTGAGACACGACCTTGTAACCATCGGCCACGAAGTTGGTGCCGGCGCCCTCGGCCGTGCAGTTGGACGGGTCGAAGTTGATAAACGTACCGCCCTGAATGATGGCCTTAGCCGTACCATTCTTGTAAGCTTTGTCCACGCAGTTGATCAAGAAGTTGTAACCGTAAGTCGGGTTGCTGTACGGCTCGCAGGCGAAGGTACCGCCGTTGATGATGAGGGTACCCTTCTGGACCTGCACAGCAGTACCGCCGCCGTAATAGTAGCCGCCGTTGATGGTGAGGGTTGCACCATCATTGACATTGATTCCATAGCCGCCGTTGACGCCGGTATCAATGCCGCCGTCCTTACCGGCGTTGATGGTGGTGTCGGCGTTGACATACAGCGCAACAAAGTTGTTATTGTTGTTGCCCATGTCATTGGGGGTGATGATCTTCTTCTCCAGATTCAGTGTGGTGGGCTGGGAGATGACGATGCGGGCCGCCGCCGTATCCTCAATGTTGTTGGTCTTGATATCCTCGGTAACAGCCACGACGCCGCCGTTGGTCAGAGCCTCCTTCAGTTCCGTAACGTTCACCACAGGGTAAGCGGCGTTCTTGTCGTACTGGTTGGTGAAGCTATCGCTCTCCACGGTGTCCTGGGTGGCGTAGACGGTGATGGCGATGCCGTCAATAGACTCGTTCATGTACTCGTTGCCGGCGGATTCCTTCATGTGGCCCTTGATGGTCAGCGCCTCAGACGTAGCACCAGCGGACAGACTGTGGTCAGCGGACAGATCGGCGTCATTGATGGTCCAGTCGATGACCTCGTTCAGCTTGGCGCTGCCGTTGATGCCGGTGATGGCCACCTTGTACTTCAGGGCCAGCTTGCCGTTGTTCTTCGCGTACACGGCAGGCAGCTCATAGGTGCAGCCCGGCTCCCACAGGACAGCCTCGCCCTCGGCAGCGTTGGCAGCCTTCTTGAACTCCAGCGTCTTGCCCTCCAAGCTATTGCCGTTTTCATCAACCAGTTGAACATCCAGATTACCGGCCTGAATTTTGTTGACACCCGTGCTTGCGGTGTCGGTGAACCATGCGAAGGTAGCGCCTACCAGCATAGCCAGGCACAGGACCATAGCCATGACGCTGCCCAGCAAAGGCCCGTTTGGTACTCTTGCGGTTTGTCATAATATCTGCCTCCTATTTTTGCGTGGGCCGATGGGGCGCTCGTACAGGGAGCGCTCCTTATCGTTTCAAGCAAAACGATAACCGCCCATGGGCGGTTCGGCACATTGTCTATATGCGCATATTAGCACTCCTTACGACGAACTGCAAGAGGATTTGATATTTTTGTCGTTTTTTACATAGCGGTTTTACAGCCATAGCGGTTTTACAGCGATTTCACACAAAGCGCCCCTCTCGCAGGGAGAGGGGGGCGCTCAGGCGGTATATGGGCAGGATCAGCAGCGGACCAGCTCCACCAGCACCTGCACCATTTTCTCCATGGAGGCCACGGGGACGAACTCATGGACGCCGTGGAAGTTGGCGCCGCCGGTGCAGAGGTTGGGGCAGGGGATATCCCGCTCCCAAGAGAGAGGCGGGCTCCGTCGGTGCCGCCCCGGATGGGAACGATCTCCGGCTCCACGCCCACGGCCCGCATGGCGGCACAGGCGTTGTCGATGAGCTCCATGTGGGGCAAGCAGCTTTTCCTTCATATTATAGTAGCTGTCCTTCAGCTCCAGATGGAAGAACCCTCGCCCCAAACGCCGTTGAGGTAGCGGACGGCGTTTTCCACGAAGGTCTTGCGGGCCTCGAACTTCTCACGGTCGTGGTCACGGATGATGGCGTGGAGCACCACCTCCCGTCTCGTTGCCGGAGACGTCGGTGACGTGGTAGAAGCCCTCGTAGCCCTCGGTGTGGGCGGGAGTCTCCGCCTCCGGCAGCAGGGAGATGAACTGGTGGGCCATCAGGGCGGCGTTTTTCATCTTGTTCTTGGCCGAGCCGGGGTGGATGTTGACGCCGTGGACGGTGACGTGGCGGAGGCGGCGTTGAAGTTCTCATAGTCCAGCTCGCCCAACTCGCCGCCGTCCACGGTATAGGCGGCCTTGGCGGGGAATTTGGCGGGGTCGAAGTGGTCGGTACCCTTGCCCACCTCCTCGTCGGGGGTGAAGCAGACGGCGATGGTGCGGTGGGGACCTCCGGGTGGGCCAGCAGATACTCGCAGGCGGTGACGATCTCCGCCACGCCGGCCTTGTCGTCGGCGCCCAGCAGGGTGGTGCCGTCGGTGACGATGAGCTGCTGCCCACGTAGCGGCTGAGGAAGGGGAAGTCCTTCACCCGCAGGCAGCCGGTCTTGGCCAGCGGCAGGTCGCCGCCCTGATAGGTGACGATCTGGGGGTGGATGTCGGCACCGCTGACGGCGGGGAGGTATCCATGTGGGAGATGAGGCCCAGCGCCGGGACGTGCTCCTGACCCGGCGTGGCGGGCAGGACGGCGTAGACGTAGCCCAGCTGGTCCATGTGGGTGCTTTCCAGCCCCAGCCGGGCCAGCTCGTCGGCCAGATACCGGCCCAGCTCCTTCTGGTGGGCGGTGGTGGGGACGGTGTCAGACGTCTCGCTGGAGGTGGTGTCAAAGGAGACGTATTTCAAAAACGTTCGGTCACTTGCATGGTGGTTCCTCCTGTATCAGGCATCCAGCAGGATACCGGTATTCTTTTGCCTTGTATTGTATCACAGTTTCGGGAAAATACGAGACTTTTTTCGCCGCCGGGGGAGATTTTTCTGCGGCGGCGGGGATTTTTGCTTGAGTAACGGCGGCGGGTGTGCTATACTGATTCCTGTATGCGGGCGTGGTGGAATTGGCAGACTCGATGGATTTAGGTTCCATTGCCATACGGCGTGCGGGTTCGAGTCCCGCCGCCCGCACCATAACTCGGCAGGCGCCACAGGGGGCCTGCCGGTTTTTATGCTCGGGTCAGGGGTCAGGGCGGTTCCTCTCATAAATGCAGCTGCGATGCAAATGCGCTGATCCGTCTGCCGTTTTCCAGCAGCACGCAGCTTTGTTCCTCCAGATCCGGTCAACTTCCTTCGGTTAGAATAGACTAACTTCCGTGCTTTCAAAAAGGCCGCCGTCAGCGGCCTTCCCATAAGCTGTCTGTCTTATCTATATGGATCGTACTGCCAGTTCCGTGCAAACACAAGATGCTTCTCCCGTTTGGGGAAATTTTTTCGGATGGGTGCCATGCGGCGACGGGCGCTGCGTCCATTCGCAGCCTAAAAAGGACCCCTGCGGCGAGGCCGCAGGGGGTTCCTTTTCTATGCAGGGATCGACCGTATCTGCAGAAATTGCTTACGCAGGGTCCTCTTACATTTTCTCCGGGGCGCTGCAGCCAATGAGGGTCATGGCGTTCTTCAGCACCGCACGGGTGGTATCCGCCAGCTTCCAGCCGGGCCAGCAGCACCGGCTTCTCCTCGCCCTGATGCGGCAGGCGGCGTAGAATTTGTGGAACGCCGCCGCCAGAGCGGTGAGGTAGCGGTTGATATGGCTGGGATCGTAGTCCCGTGCCGCCAGCAGCACCACCTGACCATAGGAGGCGATCTGCTTGATGAGGGCCTGCTCCGTCTCGTCGGCCAGGAGGCTGAAATCCACGGCATCGGCGGCCGGGACGGTATAGCCCTCGGCCTCCAGATTCTTCAGCAGGGTGCAGATGCGGGCGTGGGCGTACTGGACATAGTACACCGGGTTCTCGCTGTCCTCCCGGACGGCAAGGCCCAGGTCAAAGTCCATCTGCGTCTCCGGCGGCGTTGAAGAAAAAGCGGCAGGCGTCCACGGGGATCTCGTCCAGCAGATCGCTGAGGGAGATGGCCTTGCCGGTACGCTTAGACATCCGGACCGCCTCGCCGTCCCGCAGCAGCTTCACCAGCTGCATCAGCACGATGTCCAGCCGGTGCTCACCATTGAGCCCCAGCGCGTCCAGGCCCCCTTCAGCCGGGCCACGTGACCGTGGTGGTCCGCGCCCCAGATGTTGATGGCCTTGTCGAAGCCCCGGACATCCAGCTTGTTGCGGTGGTAGGCGATGTCAGCGGCAAAGTAGGTATAGAAGCCGTTGGCCCGGCGGAGTACATCGTCCTTCAGGTCCAGCTTCTCCATGTCCTCGTCGGACTTGCCGGCCTTTCAGGTTCTCCGCCAGGATCCGGCTGGTGGCCAGCCACAGAGCGCCGTCCTTCTCATAGGTATAGCCCCGCTGGGTCAGCGCCTTCACGGAGTCTCGCCACATAGCCGCTCTCGTGGAGGGTGGACTCGAAGAACCATGCGTCGTACTGGATGCCGTACCGGGCCAGATCGGTCTTCATCTTGGGGATGTTGTGATCCAGACCGAATTTGGCCAGCGCATCGTGCCGGGTCTTCTCGTCGCAGTCGAGGTACTTCTCGCCCTCCTGCTGATAAAACAGCTGCGCCAGCTCGCGGATATCGTCGCCGTGATAGCCGTCCTCGGGGAACTCGACGGCGTCCTCGCCACGGATCAGCTGCTGATACCGGGCATCCAGACTCGGGCAAACTTGTCGATCTGGTGTCCGGCGTCGTTGACGTAGAACTCCCGCCACACGTCGTAGCCCGCCCGCTCCAGCACGGCGGCCAGGGTGTCGCCCAGCACGCCGCCCCGGGCGTTGCCGATGTGCATGGGGCCGGTGGGGTTGGCGGAGACGAACTCCACCATATACTTCTTTCCGGTCAGCGTGTCGTTGCGCCCGTAGTCGGCGCCCTCCGCCTCCACACAGGCCACGGTATCGCCGAACCAGCGGCTGCCCAGCCGGAAGTTCAGAAAACCGGGCCGGCCAGCTCCACGGAGGTGAAATAGGTGTCCGTCAGGTCCATCTGCTCCGTCAGGATCTGGGCCACCTGCCGGGGGTTCATCTTCATGGCCTTGGCGGCAGCCAGGCAGAAGGTGGTGGTATAGTCGCCGTTGGCGGTATCCTTGGGGATCTCCACCGAGGGGTCACCGTCACGCCCTCCGGCAGCAGGCCGGCGGCGCTCGCCTTCTGATAGGCGGCGGTGGTCAGGGCCAGCACCTGGTCCTTCGCGCTTTGGATCATATTCATTGCGGGGTCCTCCTTCATTCTTGATATAGCTCCAGCCGAACCGTCAGCGCCGACACCGGCGTCTGTCCCATGTGCAGGGAATAATCCAGCGTAATGTGTCCTTGTTCCTCCTGCTCCAACTCCCACAGCAGCTCATGGGCGGCTACGTCCAGCGCCAGCACGCCCTCCTCCGTGGGCAGGTGCAGGACGGTGGGGGCGGCGGGGTCCAGCCGCATCCGGTAGCTGTTGCCGCTGCGGAGAGTCACGCAGCCGCAGTCCTCCAGCCACAGCTCCGAGGTCATGAGACTGCCGTCCTCATCGCTGCGGGCCTGATAGCGCAGCTGCCACCCCGACGGGGTGCGCTCCAGCGTGCCGCTGCCCCGGAAGTGCAGCACATCCTCCATGTCCGGGAGTCGGGTGCGGCTCTCCACATGGACCTTCACATTTCCTTCCATGACGGCCTCCCTCAGTATCGCTCGATGTCCACCAGCCGCACGGGAGCCGTAGGCTCCTCCTGCAGGAAGCGGCGGGCCATCTGGCCGAAGCCCTCCGGCCGGTCGCTGGTACACAGCAGCGCCTGTCCGGTCCCCTCTGGGGCCAGCAGCTGCCGCCGGGCCAGCGCATCATGCAGGGGTGTGGACGGACTCTGCACCGGCGTTCACCAGCGACACCTCCGGCCCCATGATCTCCCGGATGATATCCGTCAGCAGGGGATAGTGGGTGCAGCCCAGGATCAGCACGTCCAGCCCCTCCTGCCGCAGAGGCTCCAGATACTCACGGGCCACCGTCTCAATGACCACGTCGCCGGGCTGATAGCGGCCGTTTTCCACCAGCGGCACCAGCAGCGGGCAGGCCCGGCTCACCACATGGATGGTTTCATCCAGCCGGTGCAGCGTCCGCTCATGCAGGCGCCGCTGACGGACGGACGGCGGTGGCGATGAGGCCCACCCGCCGGTTCGGGTCATGGCCGCCGCCTTCCGGCATGCGGGCTCCACCACACCCACGATGGGCAGGTCGTTTTCCGCCCGCAGTTGGGGCAGAGCGGTGGTGGATACGGTGCCGCAGGCCACCAGCACTGCCTTAATATCGAAGGAGCGCAGGGAAGTGGACGTCCTGCCGGGCGTATTTCAGCAGGATCTCCGGCGAGCGCCCGCCATAGGGGGGACACGGGACGTGTCTCCGAAGTATATAATTTTTTCAGAGGGCATCAGCCGCCGCATTTCCCGCACGGCGGTCAGTCCCCCCAGACCGGAGTCGAACACTCCGATGGGCCGTTGGTCCATGACTGGGCCTCCCTTTCCGGCATCCCCGTGATGCCGCAGTGTATCACGCTGCATAATAAAACAATCATATTATACTATGGAAGCTCTCCTTTCTCAAGTGAAAATTTGGCGGATTTCCCCGGTTTTTTCAGTGGTATTTTCCCGCCGGGTCTGTTATACTGTTGCATACAGTAAAGGCCCCTTCGGCGGCGTGGAGGGTGTATCCGTATGGAGATCAAAATGACAGAGAAGCAGTTCCGGCGTCTGCTGGATCTGGTGTATATCGGCAACTGGATCCTCAATTCTACCCCGGCGACGATCGCATCCGCCAGTATGATGAGGTGGAGAGTCTGGTTGATCCCTCACAGGCCTTTGCCGAGGGCGGCATCCACGAGGCCATCATGGCCTATGAGGACACCACCTTCTTCGAGATACTGGCGCAGGAGCTGGCCCTGCAGGACATGGATGATCCCCCATCACGGAGGAGAATTACGACGAGGTCATGAACCGCATGAACGCCTATTTGGGGAGTTCGAGGCCCACGGCACCGACCACATCTCCGTGGACATGGAATAACGCGCACTGCATAAAAAAATCTGCTGGAGGGACTCCCGGCAGATTTTTATGCACCGGCGCAGGTCTGTCGATGAAATAGCCGGGGACGGGCTCCGTCCCCGGCTATTTTGTTTTTGTTACGCCTCAGCGCTTCAGCACTTCTCGTAGATGGTGGCAACGCCCATGCCGCCGCCGATGCACAGCGTAGCCAGACCACGCTTGACCTCGGGACGCTTCTGCATCTCATGCAGCAGGGTGACGATGATACGAGCGCCGGAAGCGCCCACGGGGTGGCCCAGAGAGATGGCGCCGCCGTTGACGTTGACCTTGCTCATGTCGAAGTTCAGCTCGCGGGCCACGGCGATGGACTGGGCGGCGAAGGCCTCGTTGGCCTCGATAAGGTCCATGTCCTCGATCTTCAGCCCGGCCTTTGCCATGGCGTTGCGGGAGGCGGGCACGGGGCCCACGCCCATAATCTTGGGATCCACGCCGCCCTGGCCCCAGCTAACCAGCTTGGCCATGGGCTTCAGGCCGTACTTCTCCACAGCCTCGGCGGAAGCCAGCACGATGGCGGCAGCACCGTCGTTGATGCCGGAGGCGTTGGCAGCGGTGACACGCTGGGTACCCTTGTCCTCGGTCTCCGCTTGAGCACCGGTGACCTCGAAGGTGAACGACCTCGGGGTTGGGGGACTCAGGACCAACAGGGGAAAGCGCCACGCAGCTTGGCGATACCGTCGGCGGTGACGCCGGCCTTGGGGAACTCGTCACGCTTGAACTCCACCATGTTCTTCTTGACCTTCACAGGGACGGGCACGATCTCGTCGTCGAAGCGGCCGGCGGCCTGAGCGGCCTCGGCCTTCTGCTGGGAAGCAGCGGCGAACTCGTCCTGCTCACGGCGGGTGATGCCCCAGACATCATTGATGTTCTCGGCAGTGGTACCCATGTGATAGTTATTGAAAGCATCCCACAGACCGTCACGGATCATGGTGTCCACGATCTTCTTGTCACCCATGCGGGCGCCCCAGCGGGCGTCGGGGGAGGCGAAAGGAGCAGCGCTCATGTTCTCGGTACCGCCGCAGACCACGATGTTGGCATCGCCGGACAGAATGGCACGGGCACCCTCGATGACGGACTTCATGCCGGAGCCACAGACCATGCCGATGGTGTAGGCGGGAACGGAGTAGGGGATACCGGCCTTTGACGGAGACCTGACGGGCCACGTTCTGGCCCAGACCGGCGGTCAGGATGCAGCCGAACATCAGCTCATCCACGTTCTCGGGAGCAACGTTGGCCCGCTTCAGGCCTCCTTCACCACGATGGCGCCCATCTCGGTGGCGGGGTGTTCTTCAGGGAACCGCCGAAGGAACCGATAGCGGTTCTGCAGCAGTTGACGACGTTACAAAGTCTTTCATAGTATCTTTTCCTCCTAATTTGTTTTGGGTCCCTTTTTGGCTTTCCGATTTGCCTTGGTTTCCATTACCTCTCATCTATCGTACCATTTTTAGCAAAATAGTCAAGGGAGAATCTCATAAAAATAGGGAATAATTCAGAGTTCCCTTGTTTCGGGGAGAAAATCAGTCCCCGGAGCCGGTGCTGCCGCCATCCCTTTTCGCCGGGTTATCGCTGTCCGTACTGCTGCCTGCACCGCTGTCCGTGCCGGGATCGGCGCTGCCGGAGCTGAACTGGCTGCTGAGCTCCGGACTGCCGGGCCGTGAGGCGGCTGTAAAAGTCCCCGGCGTCCAGCTTGTCATAGAGGCCCTGGTTGTAGTTCCACCGTCAGCTCGCTGCGGGCCTGAGTCACGTTTTCCTTGAACATCTCGTCCAGCACGGAGCTCTCGTCCAGCGTCTGGCCGATGGCCACATACCAGCCTTCGTCGGTGGCAATGACATCGCTGACCTGTCCCGGCTCCAGCGCAGAAGGCGGCGGACAGGGTATCCCCCAGCGTCTCGGCGCTGAAGGTACGGCCGGTGTCCCCGGCCTCGATGCCCAACTGCTGGGCCATCTCCGCATACAAGGGCATCCTTATCCTCGGCGGTGGACAGCCGGGCGGCGAAGTCCTGTGCCTGTGCCTGAGAGTTCTCACCGCCGGGCGGGCCAGTTACAGCAGCTTCACCGTCACATAGCCCTTTTCCTGAGCAGAAGGCGTCCGATGGCCTCCTGTGTGGGGTGCATGGCGCTGCCGTCGGCGGTATACAGGTCGTGAAGCCGTGCATACAGCAGGTACATCCGGTTGATGCTGTCGAAGGTATCCTCGCTGATGCCCAGCAGCTGCAGCTGCTGCTGATAGCCCTCCTCGCCGCCGTAGTAGGTGACATACTGCTGCCGCTGCTGCTGAAGCCGGGCCTCGTCCTCCTCCGTCAGGGATACATTGTACTGCTTGGCCCACTGCCGCAGCAGGGCATAGAGCTTCACCGTCTCCACGGCGTCGGCCTTGGCATAGGAGCCGTAGGTCATGCCGTTGGGCACCCTCGGCGCTGAAATCCAGATTCGGCACATAGGAGGTCAGGTACTCGCGGTCATGCCAGCAGGCGGTACCCTCCGCCGAGATGAGGCCGTTGATGCGCATCAGCACGGCGTCCGGATGGTGCCGGTGACTTCGTAGTAAAGACCGTCCGTTCGTTGGCCGGCGCTCATCCGGTCGCCGGAGGCGATCCACAGCACCATCAGCACCGAGACCACCAGCATCGCAGCAAAAACGTTTCATAGGGTTCCTCCTTCTGCGGGCGTTTCGCCCGAAATTTGCTTCAGGTACATATCATAGCCCACGGACATCATGTAACCCGACTGCTCCGGGCCCAGCAGGTTTCCTGCCCCCGGATCTCTAGGTCCCGCATGGCGATCTTGAAGCCGGAGCCGAACTCCACGTACTCCTTGATGGCCGCCAGCCGCTTGGCGGCCACCTCGGTGAGCACCTTTGCCCGGCCCGGTAGGTCATGTAGGCGTAGGCCCGGCGGGCGCTGCGGCCGATGCGGCCCCTCAGCTGGTGCAGCTGGCTCAACCCCATGTTGTCCGCGTCCTCGATGATCAGCGTGTTGACGTTGGGGATGTCGATTCCGGTCTCGATAATGGTGGTGCAGACCAGCACATCGATCTCACCCTCGGCCATGCGGGCCATCACGTCGCTGAGCTGACCCTCGGCCATCTTGCCGTGGGCCGTCTCGATGGCAACGTCCTCGCCCAGCAGGTCACGGAGACGGGCGGCAGTGGCATCGATGCTGTCCACCCGATTGTGCAGGTAATACACCTGTCCGCCCCGGCCCAACTCCCGGCGGATGGCATCCGCCAGAAGGCCCCAGTCGTGCTCCAGCACATAGGTCTGGACGCTCTGGCGGTCCTGGGGCGGCTGCTCGATGGTGCTCATGTCGCGGATGCCGGACATGGCCATGTTCAGCGTCCGGGGAATAGGCGTGGCAGAGAGGGTCAGGGTGTCCACCTGTCGGGCCACCTGACGCAGACGCTCCTTGTGGGTGACGCCGAAGCGCTGCTCCTCGTCGATGATGAGCAGACCCAGGTCTTTGAACTGCACGCCCTTGCCCAGCAGCTTATGGGTGCCGATAAGCAGGTCCACACGGCCGTCCTTTACCCGCTCCAGCACATCCTTGACCTGCTTGGGGGTGCGGAAGCGGGACAGGACCTCCACCGTGACCGGGAAGGCCCGAAACCGGGCGGCGGCGGTGGCATAGTGCTGCTGCGCCAGCACGGTGGTGGGCACCAGCAGCGCCACCTGCTTGCCGTCCAGGATACACTTCATGGCGGCGCGGAGGGCCACCTCCGTCTTACCGTAGCCCACGTCGCCGCAGAGCAGCCGATCCATGGGCACGGGTTTCTCCATATCGGCCTTGATCTCCCGGATGGCGGTCAGCTGATCGTCGGTCTCCGTATAGTCGAAGGCCTCCTCGAATTCCTGCTGCCAGGGGGAATCCGGGGAAAAGGCGTGGCCCGCCTCCCGCTGGCGCTGGGCGTAGAGCTTGATGAGCCCGTCGGCCAGGTCCTTGGCGGCGGCCTTGGCCCTGGGTGGTCTTGGCCCACCCGTGCCGCCGAGCTTGTTGAGCTTGGCGTGCTCATTGTCCTCCCCGGCGCCGATATACTTGCTCACCAGATCCAGCGCCGTGGCCGGCGACATACAGGCAGTCGCTGCCGGCATAGGCGATCTTGATGTAGTCCTTCTCCACCCCGTCGGTGGGCATCCGGATCATCCCCACGAAGCGGCCGATGCCGTGGTGCTGATGCACCACCAGATCGCCGGGGGTCAGGTCAGCGTAGGACTGGAGCTTCTGCTGATTGCTGTCCCGCTTGGGGCGGGCCTTTTTGGACTTGCCTGCCAGCGGCGTGGTCAGCTGGCCCTCCGTCAGCACCGCCAGCTGCAGGGCCGGGTACTCGCACCCGGCGGACAGAGTACCCAGCGTAATGAGTACCACGTTCCGCACTGGGGAGCGCTCCCCTCCAGATCCAGCACCGCCGGGATCCTCCGGGTCTCCAGCAGCTCCAGCAGATTTCTGGCCCGCACCTGTCCGCCGCACAGCACCACCACCGGCAGCCGCCGGTGAGATAGTGGGTCAGGTCCGTCACCGCCGTCTCCAGCGATCCGCCATAGCCGGACAGCTGCCGGGCATCGATCTGCAGCAGGGCCTTGGGAGCCAGCAGATACCGGCTGGTGGGCAGGCTCTCCAGCTGGCACACGGGGAAGCGCCCAGCTGCCGGGCAAATTCCGTCTCCTGGCAGGGCCGCCTCCGCCATGGGGCCGCACAGGATGCCGCTCTCCATGGCGGCGGTGACGTCCGCCTTCAGCTGGCCCAGCCAGCCCTTCAGGGCCTCCGCCGTGCGCCCGCTCTCGCTGACGCACACCAGACACCCGCAGGCAGATAGTCCATGGCCGTCACCAGCTCCGGGTATACCGCCGCCAGAAACCGGTCGCTGCCGTTGGGGACGATGCCCTGACGCAGCAGGTCGGCATCCGACCGCAGCTGCCGGGCCACGGGCTTGTCCTTCATCCGTCCCGCCAGCGTCTCCAGCCGTTCGGCGGTCTCCTCCGCCGCACCGTCCCGCCACAGGGCAGCACCTCGCCGGCCGGCAGCAGCAACGCCTCCCGACAGTTCTCCGTCCGCCGCTGAGTGGCGACGTCGAAGAAGCCCAGCGAGTCCACCTCGTCGTCAAAAAATTCGCATCGCACCGGGGCCTCGGCGCCGGGGGGAGTAGACGTCCAGGATACCGCCCCGCAGGGCCTGTCCCGGCCCCTCCACCTGCTCCGTGCGGGTATAGCCCGCCGCCGTCAGCCGCCGGGCCAGCTCCTCCACCTGATACCGCCCGTCAGAGCGGAGGGTGAAGCTGCACCGGTCCAGCACCTGCGGGGAATGCATCGCAGGGCCAGTGCATCGGCGGTGGTGACGATCACCGGGGACTCCTCTTGCCGGATGCGGTACAGGGCCTCCAGCCGCCGGTATTCCCATTGACGGCTCACCGCCGCCAGCTCCGCCAGTGGAGCTCCCCTGGCCCGTCAGCAGGACAGGCTCCCGGCCGGTGAGGGACCAGGTCCGCCGCCTGCCGCCGGGCCTCCCCTCGTCGGCGCAGAGCATCAGCAGGCCGCCCGGACTTCAGCCGCAGTGCTGCCGCCGTCATGGCCCGGTGTACCGGGCTCAGGCCCGTCACCAGCGCCGGGCCGCCGCCGCTCTCCATCAGCTGCGCCAGCTCCTGTATCTCCCGGAGCTGCCACAGCTCCCGCAGCAGAGCTTCCATCCTGCCGCCTCCTTCCGATGATGAAATGTCCGTTCCGGCGTACATGGGCCGGGAACGCCCTTCGAGGCGTATACGTCAGTATACGCCCCTATGCTGTAAGTTACCTGAAAAAGCAGAGAAATATGCGTGAAAAATGATGTGTGTCTGTCTCCGGGCAGAAAAGGCGCCAAAGAACGCCCGCAGAAACCAATGGCTTCTGCACTTCCTTCCCGGTGTGCAAGAGTTGCTTCCTAAGTCCTGCCCTTCAAAGGTAAAGCAAATGAATCAGTTGAACCGGGTTCATGGCGGTCAGCCCCTGCGAGATCAATACCTCCGCAGCGTCACCGGCACGGTCCGCCTCCATCAGCACCTTCTGATCCGCCCAGAGGGCCGATGACCCAGTCCACCACGTCGCAGCCCGCCTGCCCCAGGCTACCTGATGCGGGGAACTGATCGGTTCCAGATGCTGGATGATGTTCTTCCAGGCCGTTGTGGCCCTTTGCCGACTTGCCCACCGGCAGGGAGATATCGTCGGAGAATGACCACCGTGGTCCCCGGGATCCTTATAGAACCGGGCCGCCTCGCTACACGGCTTCGCCGGAGAGGTTCATGTAGGTCTGGGGCTGTATAGCCACTACGTTCACCATCCACTCCGCCGTCCACGCCCGGGCGCATTGAGCAGGCACTTCCGCCCGGGCCAGCCCGTCCACCGCCAGAAAGCCCATGTTGGCTGGCGGGTACTCTCATATTTGGAGCGGGGTTGCCCCAGCCCCACCAGCAACCAGCGACGCCGCGCCTGAAGATCGCCAGGTCCATCCTTTGCGTGGTGATATATAACGCCCAATGGGCCATCGCATTTTGTTGTTCTACGCCCAATAACAACTATATGTTAACATAGAAGCTTGAAAAGGGTAGAATTTGTGAAACACAAGAGAGTATCCTCCGCTCAAAGCCGAACAGACGGCGTCTGTTCGGCTTTTTTCACAGGTTCTCCTTCGCTCCACCTCAACGGCACAGCATCAGGGATGGCACCGGGGAGTTCCTGCAGCTCTACACGGGGCGCTGGGGTACTCCCCGTCCAGCGACCACGGGCAGATCCTCACGGTGGTGACGGTCACCTGCTGCAACATGGCGGAAAATGACGCCGGGGGCCGTTGTAGAACCATGCGGCTGATGGCGGCGATGAGGCTTTTGCAGGTCGAAGGCCGTCTTGAGCATCCGCAGCAGCAGCAGCTCAAAGGTCCGTCGTCCATCTGCACCCGGCTGGGATCCAGCTTCATGATGCCGCCCAGGAGGTGGAGTTGCCCACGGCTCCGAAGATAAACCCCTCGAGCCGTCTCCCTCTCCCCACCCGGCAGCGGTAGCCGTGGGAGTCCAGATCCTTCATGCCCTCCAGAATATAGGCAGAAGTGACCCAGAGCGTTCTTGGTGGCCTGTGGCACGGAGTAGGAGCTGCAGGGTAAAGGCCCCGAAGGAAGCCACATAGGCAAAGTATCGGTCGTTGTGGCGGCCCACATCCAGATAGAAGGGGTGGCCGTTTACGATGCTCTCCGCCGCCTTCAGCGGCGTGGCGAGATATGCAGGCTGGCGGCAAAGTCGTTGGTGCTGCCGTTGGGGAGATAGCCCACCTCCGGACACTCAGGCAGCTGCATCAGGCCGGACACCATCTCGTTGAAGGTGCCGTCGCCGCCGGCGCAGACCACCAGATCGTATGCTCCGCCCAACTCTGCCGCCGCACGGGTGGCGTCTCCACGTCCCTCAGTGAGGAATACCTTCACCAGATAGCCCGCCTTGGAAAAAGCAGGCCACCGCATCAAACAGCGGCGCAAAGTTTGGTGCGCCCCGCACGTGGATTGACGATAAACAGAAGCTTTTTATC